>Ga0306921_10005938_pt1 | contig 12717 bp, 7 predicted proteins | sample sta12Cox44000080_FD_203760 | JGI IMG/M metagenome (GOLD analysis project Ga0306921, IMG submission 203760) | Lab enrichment of tropical soil microbial communities from Luquillo Experimental Forest, Puerto Rico - statoxic.12C.oxic.44.000.080 (v2)... | ecosystem: Environmental > Terrestrial > Soil... | reverse complement strand
CATCCTCGACCAGGTTGCGCTGCCATACTCCGATATGAAGACCTTCGATGATCTGCCTACGCCCTTCGGCTGCGTGGCCACTGACCTCGTCTCGAACAAACCTTGGGTCTTCCGTAGTGGGTCGCTGGCGGTGGCTCTGCGTGCCACCATGTCGCTCCCCGGAATCTTTACTCCAGTGCGTACTGAGAACCAGATCCTCGCCGATGGCGGATTGCTGGACAACCTTCCCGTCGATGTTGCCAAAGATATGGGCGCCGAATTGACTCTGGCGATCCACCTGGAAACCGCGCCACTCAAACCCGACGCGCAGCTATCCCTATTTGGTGTTCTGGCACGATCGATTTCGACAACGATTGCGGCCAACGAGTTGCGCAGCATGGAATTGGCGGACATTGTCGTGGCCGTTCCCCTCGACGCGTTCTCCTCCAGCGACTACAACCGGGCCGATGAGATTATCAAGGCTGGCTATGATGCGGCCGCAAACAAAGCAACCATTCTCTCCACGCTGGCCGTGGACGACGCCACATGGCAGGAATATCTGGCGAATCGCGAGGCCCGACGGAGGAGCGCTGCCCTTCCGGAATTCGTGGCAGTCAGCGGCACGAGCCCTCGTCTGGCCAGGGACATCGAGCACCGGATGGCAGATGTGAAGGGCAATCCAGTCGATCCCGCCGAAATGCAGGAAAGGATCCTATACCTGCAGGGTCTGGGGCGCTTCAACAACTTGTCGTACCAGATGACCGAGAAGAATGGCCAAGCGGGACTACTGATCGTGGCGGAAGAGAAGCAGTACGCGCCGCCGATTGTTCGGCCGCTGGTTCTCGTGGATGGCTCCGATTTCCTGAACCCCACGTTTAACTTGGGCGCTCGGATCACGTTCCTGGATGTGGGTGGCTTCCGTTCAGAGTGGCGCAACGATGTCATCCTTGGTTCCCAATACGGAATTCTTTCCGAGTACTTCCACCCCTTCCACCCCGATAGCAACTGGTTCATCGCACCCCAGGCATACGCCAACAACTCTAACTTCCCCGTTTACGACCAAAACACGTTGATCGCGAACTACCGCCAAGGGATCGTAGGAGGCGGTGGCGATGTCGGTTACATCTTCGGAAGGACTGCGCAATTGCGTTTCGGCTACCAGGTAGGCAATGAGTCACTCCGGAGGCGAATCGGCAATGCTGACCTGCCAAACGTATCGGGGAGGTTCGGCTTCACCCAACTTCAGTTCCAGCTGGACACACAGAACTCGAACACCATTGCTACCTCGGGCAACGCCCTTGTCTTCCGCACGGACTACTTTGACGCGAATCCTGGCGCTCCTCATGGCTTCCCGCTGTCGGAAGTCGCTTCGTTTAACAGCTTTCCCTTGAACCATCTCACCTCCGCCTACTTGAACGCGTTCGGCGGAACGACCTATGGATATGACACTGGCATCCCACCCTTCTCTTTGGGCGGCACCGTAAAGCTGGCAGCGTGGGGAACCAATGCGCTGCTGACGAACCAGTATTTCCTGTTCCAGACGGGCATACTCCGCCAACTGGCCCAATTGCCTCCCTTCCTCGGCGGAGGCCTGTATTTGAACGGCCGCTTTGAGGTTGGAAAGGCGTACGGTATTCCCTACTTGCCCACTGTTCAGGGTGACGTGGTAGGGGCGTTTGAGGTAAACACAATTTTCGGCCCACTGATGGTCGGAGGTGCGATCGGCAATGCTGGCCACCAGAAGTTTTTCTTTCGCATTGGACGCTTGTTCTAGGGCAATTTCTTGAGGTAGGTGTATAGCAGAGTGGGGTGAGACTCTGTGAGCTTAGTGACCAGCGGAAACGAGCGGTCTGGTCCGGCGCGCATGTTAACCGCTTATGTAATGAAAGCGGCTCGCGCGCCCGCCGGGATAGTCAGCAGCAAAAACGACACAGCGAGAGGTTGTTTCGGCAGCGCACTCCGCCTGAGGCCTCCTTTACTTGACAGGAAAGTTCGCAATGTATCACCGTTGACGGTTGCCCGGAAACCTCTGTAGTCGCCAGTTCAGGTGGTAGTGGGCTGTGCTTGATGGAGACGGTTGCGGAAGCGGAGTCGAATAGAGGGAGCGGATTGATATCACGAAGAACCGGCTTGACTCTGCTGGTTGTTGTCACAGTGGCCGTGATAGGGGTCGACTTCTTTTTGCCACGGATTCCGCAGCCACAGTCATACCATAATTTCGCTGACCAGCGCAGCTTTCTCGGCATCCCCAATTTCGGTGATGTAGTTTCCAACGTACCTTTTGCGCTATTTGGATTGTGGGGTCTGGGGTTCTGGCTACGTTCCAATTCCGAACCGAATCCAAACTATTTTATTGATCGGCGAGAACGCTGGCCCTACCTGCTGGTTTTTGCTGGAGTCCTGCTTACCGCCTTCGGTTCCGCATACTATCACCTGGAGCCAAACAACGCGCGGCTGGTATGGGACCGGTTGCCCATGACGATAGCGTTCATGTCGCTGGTAGCGGCCATGATCGCAGAGCGCATCAATGTGCGGGTCGGCCTCTGGTTGCTGCCGATACTATTACTGGTCGGCATGAGCAGCGTGTTGCAGTGGTATCTGAGTGAACTGCGCGGCGCAGGCGATTTGCGTTTCTACGGCTCAGTGCAGGCGTATTCGATTCTATTTCTATTCATCGCACTCCTGCTCCCGCCACGCTACACGCGATCAGCAGACTTGGCGATTGTGGCGGGTTTCTATCTCCTCGCGAAGATCCTGGAGATTCTTGACAAGCCAATTTTCGAGTTCGGAAACATCGTAAGCGGCCACACCTTAAAGCATCTGGCGGCTGCAGGCGCAGGGTACTGGATCTTACGAATGCTGCAGAAGCGGCGTCCGCTCCCAAGCTTGTCTCCCGCCTCTTCTGTCGCATAGAGCCCACACCGCCGACGCATTCCCCATACTCAACGAGCCCCGATCTGTTTCAGAACGCCACGCGTAACCGGAGCCAATACATGCCAACAGCACTGGTCCGGGGATCAAAAGGGGAATCGAAAATTCCCTGGACACCCGCCGACAACTGGCCATGTTTGGTCGCCTGCCAGCGGTAGAACATTTCCAGTACTTTGTCGCTGCGCAAATTGGCTATGCCGGAAGATCCGACGGAGAATGCGATGCCGGACAGGTCGCTCTTGTTGTTCGGGAACAAGCCTCGGTATCCGCCTTGCCGAAATTATGGACAGCCGAGAGCGACCGCGCGTCGTAGCCGTAGCGCACGAAAAACTGGAATCCATCGCTGAGTTCCTGGTCAACCACCGCCGTAACGCCTTCGTCCGACGGCAGGCCGAACTTGGGGCGCGCACTGATATACCAGGGGCCCGACCGCGTATCGGCCGTCCTCATGCCCGGCGAACTTGGGCGTGAAGCCAACTTCGCCGAAGGTAAAGAAAGCTCCCTCGCCAATCGTGCTGATGTTGATCTGGGTAGGTCACCGTAGGCGTCGGCCGAGCCCGCCGTAACATAGAACTTGTCGTTGGGACGGACCGACATGCCGACCATGCCGCCGTAGCCCGGCGCCTCCAAAGCAGGGTTGTCGGAAAAATGCCGGTTCATGAAGGAGCCGCTCGCGGATTCCATCCAATGGCTGCCGATAAAGTCCAGCGCATCGGCCCGCCCAATGATAAACCGCGGCTTGCCGTCCAAGAAACGCTGGCTCCAGTACGCATCGCGCAGCACCCAACGCGGCCATTGAAGGTGGTGACCGTACCCAGCAGGGCGCCGACATTGGCTCGCAGCGTCGACGGCGGCTGTGACCCAATCCCGAAGTTGTTCCCCACGGCAATGATGAACGCGCCGGTATTCTTCGTTTCCCGCCCGACGAGTGTCCACACGGCCATCATGCGGAAATCGCCGGCGCCCCCGTAGCGATCGCCCGGTCCTTCACTGGCCTGTTGGAAGGGCATGGTGTAGGAAACGGCGAGCTGCAACCCGCTGATTTCGTTCAAGGCACTGAATTGGTCCGCCAGAAAACTCGGAGGTCGCTCCACCGGCCCTAAATGAAGATGCCCTTCATGCCCAGCCGGGATCTCCTGAATGTCCTCGACCGTGTCGTCCGGTGCGATACCGGGCGTCCAGCCGTAGTCGAGGATGGGAGGCCCAAGATAGTAGGGCAACGGAGTGGTGGCCGGTGGCGCCCCGGTAGTAGGCTGCTGTCCAGTGGCCGGCTGCTGCCCCATCGCTGCGTGAACTGCCAAAGCCAGGAAGGCGTCGGCAACACCCAGAAGCAGACTCTTGCTTGGCTGAGCACGCTCAGTCCACGGACACTTCCCTGATCTTCTACCGTGCCCCTGCCGTCCTGACCTGCCTCGTACTGGACCCGCTTTCAATCGGGAAAGTAAGCAATAGTTAAGCTTCATTATTAACGTTGCCCTGTCGGCGGCTCCGGCGACCGGTAATTTCGCAGCCGGTTGGACGGAAAGATGGTCAACAACGTCCAAGAGCCATCGCCATCGTGGCAGCCCTGATATCCAGCACAAACCGGCTCTGTCACTAATTAAGGGACAAAGGCCCAACTTGAGACAACAATCTTTAAGGCGCGGGTGCGGTCTCTACCTGCACTTCGCCGGGTTGAATGTGCTCAATCTTGAAATCAGTGAACCCCAACGAACACGACATGACCGGTGCGGCGATATTGAAAACGCAAAACGGCAAATACAGCATAGTAGGTACGCCGAGCGCGGCGGCCATGTACGCGCCGCACGAGTTCCGCGGTACCAAGGGCGATGTCACTGTTCCTCCATCGGCACACGCTCGGTTTCAGCCCACGTTTTCTCGAACGAGGTGCGATACGGTCGCGCGGGCAACACCGGTGCGATGTATTGTTCAGCGGCGATGATATCTAACCCAATCGCCGTCGCCACGACCGCCGCAATCCAGCGGCCTGTGGTTTTTGGGCGTTCAAGAATCGGATCGACAAGTTTAGTAGGCAGATCGAATTCTTCGAGCACTGTGCCAAAGACCACTGCACCGACGATGATGATACCCAGTACACCCGCGACACCACCTGCTGGATCTACGGCGGCGTGACGATCAATTCGCTGTATTGGCCGGCCCGGCACGAGGAGCCGATGCTCGCCGCGGCCATCTACAAGTTCCATCCGGATTTCGCAGGTAAGGTGAATGTATGGTGGGGCGATCCGATCAAGGACCACGGCTTGGCCACGTTCGAAGGCGGTGACGTGATGCCTATAGGAAAGGGCGACGTCCTGATTGGCATGAGCGAGCGCACTTCCCGCCAGGCGATTAGCCAAGTCGCAGCCGCCCTGTTCGAGAAGGGAGTGGCGCAGCGGGTCATTGTGGCCGCGATGCCCAAGCTGCGGGCGGCTATGCAGCTGGACACGGTCTTCACTTTCGCTGACCGCGACTGCGTCTTGCTGTATCCGACATTGTGTACGGGATAGAGGCCTCTCCTACCGCCCAGCAACAAGCCAGGCGGGGTTGAACTCCACAAGGACAACAAGCCGTTCGCGGACGTGGTGGCTGAGGCCCTCGGAGTCAAGACGATGCGGGTAGTCGAGACTGGCGGCAACGCCTACATGCGCGAGCGCACGCAGTGGGACAACGGCGCCAACCTGGTGTGCGCGTCGCCGGGCGTGGTCTACGCCTACGACCGCAATGGGTTCACCAACACTCTGCTGCGTAAGCAAGGTATCGAGGTGATTACGATCGTCGGTGTCGAACTGGGTCGCGGACGCGGCGGAGGTCATTGCACGACCTGCCCGATCATCCGAGACGCGGTCGATTTCTAGTCCGAGCAAGCCCAAAGCCAGCAAGTTTTTTCTACCAGCTGGAAACTCTCATTCCACTTGGTACAAAATGCCGGTCAGTAGCGCTTCCGCCTGCCGATGGCGCCTGTGAGGAAAGCCGCATGCGCGATTCCCATATCGACCGTCCCTGCCGGAACGATGGCGCTCGCACAGAGTCTCGGACTAACTTGCGATCCAGTCACCGGGTTGGTTCCAGTGCCGTGTATCCTCGCCACTCTACGGCTTTGGGGCCGGCGCCGGCTGGGTCTGCGCTCCGGCCGCAGTATTCGCTGCCACCCATTGCGCATCGGTCAGGTTCCACCCTCCGCCCAGCGCCTTGTAGAGTTGAATAATGACAAGCCGCCGGCTGATCTCCGTCTGGTTAAGAGATTGTTGGGCCAAAAAGAGCCGCTGCTTGGCTTCGAGAACATCGAGGCTGCTGGCCCGCCCATTCGTTTCACGCATCGATATAAGCCGGACCGCATCTTCGTTCGCCTGCACCGCTCGAGCCTGCTCGGCGTGGATGGCGTCAACTTTTTCCCGCGAAATGAGGGCATCAGAAACATCCCGGAATGCGCTCAACGTCGTCTGCATATACTGCGCCCTGGTTTGTTCCCACGCAGCGATCATTTGGTGCTTCTGCGCTGTAATTGCCCCGAAGGTGAAGATCGGGCCGGAGGCAGAACCGGCGAGGCTCCAGGCATTTGTCCTGCCAAGGGAAAGGTTTTCAAGCGGTGTGCTCAACTTGCCGAAGAACGTGGTGAGGCCAAGGGAAGGAAAATATGCCGTCTGGGCCACGCCGATCTGCGCGTTGGCGCTCCGCATTGCCTGCTCCGCCGCCAGCACATCGGGCCGTCTCTCCAACAGGGCCGAAGGCAATCCCGCCGGGACGTCGAGAGGGACTTGTCCTGGAAATCCCGCTTTGGTTTCGACCGGGCCTGGGTTCTTGCCCATTAGCACGCTGAGCTGATTCTCCTTCAAGGCGATTTGGCGTTCGAGTTCCGGTATGGTGCCGGCGGCGTTCGCCAGATCGGTTGCCGCGCGCGAGACCTGCAACTCGTTTCCAATTCCTTCTTTCTGTCGCCGGGTCACCAAATCAAGAGTCGAGCTGAACGATTCCTTGGCGTCTGTCGCGATTGCCAGTTGTTGCCGGAGTCCCAGGAGTTCGAAGTATGCCTGCGAGACCTCCCCAGCCAGCGTTAGCATGACTCCGCGGCGGGCCTCTTCGGATGCCAGGTACTGCGCCTGAGCAGCCTCATTGGTGCGGCGGATTCGGCCCCACAAGTCCGCCTCCCAGCTTGCGCGGCCGATGGCCAGCAGGAATCCTTGAGCTCCATTCGGAACGGTCACCGGGCTGTAGATGAACTGGTTATGGCCGTAACTGGCATAGGTCGTGTAACTGAGCATGGGAAAGTATTGCGATCTGGCTTGAGCGCCAACCGCGCGCGCCTGTTCGACGCGCGCAACCGCGGCCGCTAGATTGTAGTTGTTGTTTAAAGCTGTCTTAATCAACGCGGTCACGGTGTCGTCGTTAAACAACTGCCACCAAGGCAAGTCGGCGAGCGAAGCTGGCTGGTCCGAGGCCGAGGGAGCCCGGTAAGTTGCCGGGACATTGACGTCCGGCCGTTTGTAGTTGGGACCCATCAGGCAACCCGATTCAAACAGCAACACGGGACAAAGAAAGATCACCACCGGACGGCGAGCAAGAAGAATCCAGCTTTTCCGTTTCGCTGCAGCGAAAGAGCTAAAGACAGGACGGCCGACCGCTCGGTACAACAAAATGCCGATGCTAACGATTGAGCCTACAACCCTCGCACCCAACGTCCAAAAGGAAAGCCTTTCTGTCGATGAAGAGCTCATAACCCCTTCCTTCACTGCAACATGCCTGACTCTAGCCCCTTGTCTTCGGGGCCGCTTAGAGCCCTGTGAGCCTTCCGTCTCTTAAGCTGTTCCCGGCGTCCCTTCGAGCTCCTGCTCGGGGATGGGAACTCTAAAAACGATGGCGTACAGCACCGGTACGAAGATCATGGTCAGAACCGCGGCAAAGGCCAGCCCAAACATGATGACCGCCGCCATATTGGCGAAGAAAGGGTCCAGCAGGAGCGGAATCATTCCAAGTACCGTTGTCGCGACTACAAGAAACACCGGCCGCAACCGGTTTACGCCGGCCTGCAGGATCGCTGCATAAGGCCCCTTCCCTTGCCCCATCAGAATGTAAATCTCCTCGACTAAGACAATCGAGTTCTTAATCTGTTCGCCACCCAGGGCAAGCAATCCCAACAGAGCCATGAAGCCGAACGGATTGTTCGTGATCAAAAGTCCCGCCACTGCACCGATTATCGCCAATGGAACGGCCACCCAAATCACCACCGTGGCACGAAATGAATTGAATATGCACACCACGATAAACACCATGGCCAGCACTGCTGCCGGAAGCTGGGAGGCGAGAGATTCGCGGGCATTGTTGGAATCCTCGTACTCGCCACCCCATTCACGCGAATAGCCGGGGGGCAACTTGATCTGCTCTATTTTGGGCCGCACGGCGTTCAGCAATACGCTGGGCAGAACGTCACGCGCGTCGGCAAACACGGTAATGGTCGGCATGCGATCGCGGCGCATCACGATTGGGTCTTCCCATCCGACCTCGACCCCGGACACAACCGTGCGCAGGGGGATCATCCTGCCGGAGACCGGGCTCCAGATTTGCAGGTTGTTAATCTCGTTGACGTCGCCCCGCTCATCCTTCGGCGGACGAGAGACTATCGGCAGAAATCGCGCGTCTTGCGGAAAAATGCCTCTGCCGCCGCTCTCGGGCTCACGGTAGAAGCCAACCACCCGCCCATCGAAGCCGTCTTGCAGTGCCCGGGCCACGTCAACGCGAGTGAGGCCATTGCGGTGCGCCTGGAGTTCCATTAACTCAGGTCGCACCACCTTTTCTCGCTGGCGCCAGTCGGTGCGCACTCCCACCGATTCGGAATTGGCATTCAAGATAGTTTGAGCCTGGTCGGCGAGGGAGCGCAGTATGTCCGGATCGGGACCGCTGAACCGCACCTGCACGCGTCCTCCGCTGCCGGGGCCCAGTTGAAACTTCTTAACGTTCACGTTGGCGTTCGGATAATTTTCTTCCAGATGTTTCTGGATCTTGGGAACCAATCCGTCGATCTTTCTCCAGTCATCGACTTCGACCAGGAACTGTACATATCCTGTGTTCGGCTGTTCGGCAGAGTACACCAGCAGAAAGCGCAATGCGCCGAGGCCGATGAATGACGACACGTGAGTAACGCCCGGCTGGGCCAGAAGGTACCGCTCGACCTCGGCAGCGTACGCCTCCGATACGCGGATATGGGTACCGGCGGGCAGAAACGTGTCCACCATGAACTGCGGCCGGGTCGCGGGCGGAAAGAAACTTTGATCGACGCTCCGGAAGCCTAGCAGCGCCGCGAAGAAAATCAGGATAGTCCCGACCAACACCATATACCGAAAGCGGAGCGCCAACACCAGGAAGCGACGGTAGATCTGGAAAAATCGGCCATCGTGCGCATGCTCTTCGGTATGCCCATCGGCGCTGGGCTTGAGATACAGGTACGCCAGCAGAGGAGTGACCGTAATGGCTGCCACCCAACTGATAGCCAGGGAGATGAATATGACCCAAAACAGGGAACTGAGTAACTCGCCGGCTGAATCCTCCGATAGTCCGATGGCTGCGAAAGCCAAAACCGCGATGGCGGTCGCGCCGAACAGCGGCCACTGGTTGTGCGCGACGACTTCGCGAATCACTTCCAGCTTGTCCCTGCCCGCTTCGATTCCAACCTTTAATCCTTCGGTGATGACGATCGCATTGTCGGTGAGCATGCACAGGGCGATGATGAGAGCGCCAAGAGAGATGCGCTCCAGCAGGAGGCCTCCCTTGATATACATCACCAGAAAGGTCCCGATGATCGTTACAAACAGCACGAAGCCGATAATGAACCCGGGCTTGCGGCCCATCGCAATCAGCAGGACCACGAAGACAATCGTCACCGCCTTGACCAGATTGAACGTGAAGGCTCTTGTGGCTTCGGTGACCTGCGTGGGTTGAAAGTTGACGTCGTGGATCTCGATACCCACCGGCTGGTTGCGTTTCATCTCCTCGAGTTTTTTCCGGACTCCGGCACCCATCGTCACCACGTTTCCGCCAGGTGCCGTGGAAATGCCCAGACCGATCGCGGGCAGGCTATCGTAACGGAAGAGGCGGCGCGGCGGATCTTCGTAAGCGCGCTCGATGGTCGCGACATCTCGTAACAGTAGCTGGTGACCCCTGGAGTCCGACCCGATCACCAGGTCAAGCATCTCCTTCGCCGACTTGAAACCGCCCGTCGGATTGATCACCACATATTGGCCTCCGATGCGCACCCGTCCGCCGTCGGCGACCACGTTTCGGGCCTGGAGTTGGGCGTAAATCTGGTTCTCGTTGATCGCGAACTGCGCCAGTCGCGCCCGCGACATTTCCAGGAACACGACTTCCTGTTGTTCGCTGTATAGATCGACCTTGGCGACGCCGGGCACCAACTGTAGTTCGCGGCGGACCGCATCCGCGTAGCGGCGAAGCTGGGGCTGCGAGAAGCCTTTGCCGGTGATCCCCAGGAAAATGCCGTAGACGTCACCAAAATCGTCGATCACCATCGAGTTGCCCTGCACTGAGGGAGGCAAACGGGGCTGCACATCGTTGACTTTGCGACGAAGTTCGTCCCAAACTTGAGGGATTCGGTCCTTGTGATACTTATCTTTGATGTGGACCCTGACCAGCGAGCGTCCGCGCGAAGACTCGGATTCGACGTAGTCCACCTGGCCCATCTGCTGGCAGGCATTTTCGATGGGGTTCGTGACCTCTTTGGCCACTTCTTCAGGGCTTGCGCCCGGATAAGGTGTGACGATCAGGGCTTGCTTGATCGTAAACTCGGGGTCCTCAAGGCGCCCGAGATTCATATAAGCATAGATGCCGCCGACAAGGACGATAAACACTAAGGCGTAAACAATCCTGCTGTGATGGACCGAATAGACGCCGGGGTTCATTATTGGGCGCCTCCCAGCGCGTCGCCCAGATCCTGGACTTTCATCCCATCGCGCAGGAAAGGCGCACCGGCCACGACAATTCGCTCCCCGGGTTGCAGCCCTTCGACGACTTCGATGTCTTCACCGGTCGGTGCTCCGATCTTCACGGCCTTGCGATGCACGGTGTGGTCGGCGCCCAGCACCCACACCACCTGCTCACCAGTCTCCTGCTTGGAGATCGCCGCGATCGGCACCAGGATGCGGTTGCCCGAACCGGGAGCTCCGCGAGAGGTGACCGTAACATTGGCCGTCATGCCGGGAAGCGCTGTGATGCCAGCTGCGGCTTTCATGGCGAAGCGGGCCTGGAAGATCTGTGTCTTGGGGTCCGCTATTTGCGCGACCTCCTTCAGGTGTACAGGAAACTGTCGCCCAGGCAACGTGCTCAGTTCCGCGAAACTCTGCTGAATGGTGGCGCCACGACTGTCGGCGGCCATGAATCCCTCCGGCACGTCCACGACGATGTCGATTTCGTCAGCGTTCTGAAACCTGATCACCGGACTGTTGGGCACAATATTCTGGCCCTCGTCGACGAGACGCTGGGCGACGACGCCGGCATACGGAGCGCGCAGCGTGCTGTCTCCGAGTTGAAGGTTCGCTTCAATGAGGCGGCCTTCGAGCCCCCGGACTGTCGCCTCCTGTGCCTTCTGATCGTCCTGGGCAACGCGGTAAGCGGTTTGGGCCTGATCGTAGTCCGAGCGGGAGACGGCACTGGAATCCACCAGCCGCGCGAAGCTCTCAGATTCCGTCTTTGCGTTCGCCAGTCTCGATTCGGATGCCCGCAACTGCGATCGGGCCGCGTCGAGTTGGCCTTGCACGGTCTTCTGCCGGGCTTGAAATTCCTCCTGCCGGAGTTGGGCGAGCATCGCGCCTTTGGAGACTTTCTCTCCCTCTTTGACAGGTATTTTGGCAAGCACACCCGGCACCTGGAACGCGAGGTCAACCATTCTCGACGCTTCGACCCTTCCGGGGAAGGAGCGCACAATAGAGTTGCCGCCAGCCGCCACTACCATGGTCTTAACCGGCCGAGCTTCTTCAGTAGGAGCTTTATGCTGTGACGAGCACCCGACGACGAGAGAGACTATTGACAACGCGACCGGCAACCCCAGTCTTACTTTCCCTATAGGCATGCATGCCTCCGTGCAGTCTTGCAATCGGCAACCATGAGTCGTGCGCTTCGGCTTCGGCGCTTGTGGTTGAAACAGGTTTCGCTGCCGCGTCGTCGATGATAATACGAATTGCAGACCAGTTCTGTCAGCTGGAATATTCGTCGCAAGCCGGTTCTGGCCACCGACGGTTTTCGAGTCGAACAAATTCAGGCCCAATCGCCCCGAATCTCGTGACTCGCTGGCTCGCGACGCGGCTTTCCCACAATATCAAGCCCCTTACCGTGTCGAACAGAAGGAAGGATCGAGGAACTGCAGACGCTGATTAGGGTAGTCAAGCAAGTGTATTATTAAAATCGCATCCCGAAACTCGAGAGGCATCGGAACGGTCTGGAGACAGCCAATCAACAGGCTGCTCCCGACGCGAAGATGCTGGGTTCGAAGCACGACGAAGTGAATCAAGATCTAAATGACACCGCCGGAAAGCACGACACCACCAGGATCACCAGTACCCGTCCATGACGATAACGGAATCGCGCTCTAATAAGTCTCTGACCTCGTGGCTCGTCAAGCCCCTCGGCTGGCTGTTGGCTGGGCTGAAATTTCTCATTCGATTCGTCCTCGTTGCGTGGGCGACGCTCGCGCTCTATTGGTCGAACCTCCCGTGGGGCTGGGCGCGGCTGGTGCTGGCGCTGGCTTTTCTGGCGTATGGTGTCTATGCCCTGTGGCTGAAGCGTAACCCGCGCACGCGGCTGGTTTTC
>Ga0306921_10005936_pt1 | contig 12718 bp, 9 predicted proteins | sample sta12Cox44000080_FD_203760 | JGI IMG/M metagenome (GOLD analysis project Ga0306921, IMG submission 203760) | Lab enrichment of tropical soil microbial communities from Luquillo Experimental Forest, Puerto Rico - statoxic.12C.oxic.44.000.080 (v2)... | ecosystem: Environmental > Terrestrial > Soil... | reverse complement strand
CTTCGGTGCTGATCAGCATCGAGCTGTCGGTCATCGGTGACCACCAGTGGTCCCGGAAGCCGATATCCAGCTGCGCCCAGTCCCATCCCATGCTGAGGAAGGAGCCCGTGGGCTTCTGCCGTCCGTCGTAAGCGACACCGCCGAGACTCACCAGGACGTAGTCGCTCGGCTGGAGGGCGCCGGCGCCGGAGATCTGCCACTGACTCTGCTCGGTCTGACCGTGTTGGTTCGGGATCACCAGCTTGGAGTCGCCGCTCACGGCGGAGCCCTCGATGCTCCCGAACTGGAGCGCAGAGTCCTGCATGTATGGCTTGAGTGCCCGGCGCACACGCCGGCAGAGCGCCGGATCGATGGCACACGCCTTGGGCAGAGCATCGATCACCGCCGCCGCGGGAATCGGCCGCGTCATGACCGGCTTGTCCCCGAGAATCAGCACGCGCTCCACCTCGCGCTCGAGTTCGGGGTCGAGATTGAGCGGCAGGTAAGGACTGACTCCACGCGCCCGCAGGGGACCGGCGGCAAGGAGGCAGAGGGACACGCATACGCTTAGACGCAATCTAGTGTTCATGGATTCCGAATACTGTTTCTCGAGCGCGTTCTCGAGCGCGCGGCCCCGACAGGCTCAAAACGCCCTACGTTCAAAAGCGCGCACTATACGGGCTCGCCGCCTCGGGGTCGCTACCCTGAGCGTTGCCGGAGCGCCGGACGTGGGCGGGCTCGGGCGCTCAGCGGCGCCACTGATCGATGCGGGCGATGAGCTTGCCGATGGTCACCGGGACTGCGTGGCCTCCGGCCGGATCATCCACGGCCGGGGCGATCTTCTTAGTGAGCGTCTTGCCGAGCTCGACGCCCCACTGGTCAAAGGCGTTGATGCCCCACACGACACTCTGCGTGAGCACGCTGTGCTCATAGAGTGCAATGAGGCGGCCCAGGGTCGGGGGGTCGAGCTGCCGAAAGAGCACGAGGGTCAGCGGGCGGCTGCCGGGATTTATCTTGTGGGGAATCAGTGCGTCGATCTGCGAGGCTGGAAGTCCCTGGTGCTCGAGCTCCGCGCGCACCGTGTCGGCGGACTGGCCGTTGGTGAGGGCTTCTGCCTGCGCGAAACAACTGGCGATGGCAAGATTCTGGTGAGCCTGGTTGCCCCAGGAGGAGCGCGCCGGCAAGAGGAAATGCAGGGCGGCGCGGGAGCTGCCCTGGTGCAGCAGCTGGAAGAAGGAGTGCTGCCCGTTGTTGCCGGCCTCTCCCCAGATCACCGCCTCGGTTCCACCTTCAACCGGCTCCCCATCGAGCATGACGGACTTGCCGTTGCTCTCCATCTCGAGCTGCTGCAGGTACGCCGGGAAGCGGCGCAGCGAGTCGTCGTACGGAAGCACCGCGAGCGTCGGCAATTTAAGGAAGTCGATGTTCCAGACGTCCGTGAGTCCCATCAGCACCGGCAAATTCTCCGCCCACGGTGCGCTGCGGAAGTGCTCATCCAACTCGTGCGCGCCGCCGAGAAAATCGCGGAACTGACGCTCGCCGATCGCGATGGCGAGCGTCACCCCGATCGAGGACCAGATCGAGTAGCGGCCACCGACCCAATCCCACAACTGGAAGCGGTATTCCGGGTGCACACCGAACTCGTTCATCGCGGGAGTGTTCACGGAGACGGCGGCGAAGTGCTGCGGCACCGCACGCTCGCCGATGCGCCCCGCCAGCCATGCGCGCGCGGTGCGCGCGTTGGTGAGCGTTTCTAGTGTGGTGAAAGTCTTCGAGCAGACGATGAAGAGCGTGGTGGCGGGATCCGCGGAGGCGAGTACTTGTGCGAGATATACCCCATCGATGTTGGAAACGAATTCGCAGCGCGGGGCTCCCGCGGCAAAAGCATGCAGCGCCTGCACCGCCATGGCCGGCCCAAGGTCCGATCCGCCGATGCCGATGTTGACGACGAGACGGAAGGCCTGGCCGGTACTGCCCTTCACGGTGCCATCGCGTACCCCCTGCGCGAAGCCGAGCATGCGCGTGCGCTCGGCCATCACCTGCTTCTCGATCTCCGGGCCGCCGATTCCCGCACCGGGCGGCTGCCGCAGCGCGACGTGCAGCACGGCACGGTCCTCGGTGGTGTTGATGTGCTCGCCGCGCCACATGGCCTCGATCCGCTCGCGTAGTCCTACGGCATCGGCCAGCTGACACAGCTTCGCGAGCGCGATCTCATCGAGCCTTTGGCGGGAGAAATCCATCAGCAGCCCCGCCTGCTCGCGCGAGAAACGCTCGAAGCGCCCCGGGTCGCGTTCGAACAGCTCAGACACGGGCACGATAATGAGGCGTGCGGCCTGCGTGGCGAGCTCCGCCCACAAGGGCGTGCGCGGCCCAGGATTCAGGGTGAGTGTCATCAAGGCTCTCCTTCAGCGACCTGCGCGGCGGAGGGGGCTTCCACCCTGGCGCCACTGCTAACGCCAGCGCTCGAGCTTCAGTCGCGGTAGTGAGCGGCGATCGAATCGACCACGTATTGTAGTTGCGTTTCCGTGAGCTCCGGAAAGATCGGCAGGGCTAGTGTCTCTGCGGCTGCCTGCTCGGAGAGTGGGTAGTCCCCGCCACGGTGCCTGAGATAGGCAAAGCATTGCTGCAGGTGAAGCGGTACCGGGTAGTAGATCTCGGTGCCAACCCCCGATTCTGCGAGGTGCTGGCGCAGCGTGTCGCGCTCGCGGGCGCGGATCACGTACTGGTTGTAGATGTGCCGGATACCCGGGCGTGTGGGCGGTGTGCGTACCGCGTCGGCCAGCTTCGCGCTCGCAAATGCGCGGTCGTAGAAAGCCGCATTGCGCTGACGCGCCGCCGTCCAGTCATCGAGGTGCGGCAGCTTGACGTTGAGCACCGCCGCCTGGAGCTCATCGATGCGGAAATTCCCGCCGATGAGCGCATGGTAGTACTTGGGCTTTCCGCCGTGTACGCGCATGACCTCCATGCGCTCGGCGAGCGCTGCGTCGTTGGTGACGCACATGCCGGCATCGCCGAAGGCGCCGAGATTCTTGGTAGGGAAGAAGGACAGGCAGCCGACATCGCCGAACCTGCCGGCACGCCGCTGCTCGCCATCGGCGGCGCCGATCGCCTGTGCCGCGTCCTCGATCACTTTAAGTCCGTAGCGCCGCGCCGTCTCCATGAGCGGCACCATGTCGGCGAGCTGGCCGTACAGGTGCACCGGCATGAGCGCGCGTACCCGGGTGCCACTTGCGCGATGGATGAGCTCATCCGCACGCCGCTCACACTCGCTCTCCAGCAGCTTCGCGACCGCAGCGGGAGCGATGTTGAAGGTGAGCGGATCGATGTCGCAGAAGAGCGGCCGAGCGCCGGTGCGCGCGACAGTACCGGCGGTGGCGAAGAACGTGAACGGGCTCGTGATCACCGCATCCCCCGCTCCGATGTCGAGCGCCATGAGGGCAAGCAGCAGCGCGTCGGTACCCGAAGAGACACCGATGCCGTGGCGAGACTGGCAGTAGGCGGCGACGCTCGCCTCGAGCGCCTTCACTGCAGGCCCTAGGATGAAGTGCTGACGCGCGCACACGCGCTCCATCGCCGCCTTTATTTCCGCTTCCAGCGGCTGATACTGCGGCTTCAGATCTAGCAACGGCACCTGCATCGCAGGTTGGGATCGCGATGGAGTCACGGCCATGGGGCATCTCCGGCTGGGCCTGTGTCCGGGAAAGAGGTGATTCTATCCCGCCGGGGCCCCCGGGAAATTGCGCAGCTTGCCGGTCATCGCGCGCTCGTCACTCGGGGCGCGCGCGCTGGGGCGGCTCAAGGGTAGCCGTAGTACTCGCAGAACCAGTCGACGAACCTGCGGATCCCCACCTCAATCGGCGTCGCCGGGCGATAGCCCGTGTCCCTCACGAGATCATCGATGTCGGCGAACGTCTCCGGCACATCCCCGGGCTGCAGCGGCATGAGGTTCATCTGCGCCTTGCGGCCGAGACACTGCTCGATGACCTCGATGTAACGCATGAGCTGCACCGGCTGGTGATTGCCGATGTTATAGAGCCGGAACGGTGCCGAGCTCGTCGCGGGGTCCGGCGCGCGGCTGTTCCACTGAGGGTCGGGCTGCGCGATGCGCTCGCAGGCGCGCACTACTCCCTCGGCGATGTCATCGACGTAGGTGAAGTCGCGCGCATGGTGCCCCTGGTTGTACACGTCGATCGGGCGGCCTTCGAGAATGTTCCGCGTGAACGTGAACAGTGCCATGTCCGGGCGTCCCCAGGGACCATACACGGTGAAGAACCGCAGGCCCGTGGTCGGCAGCGCAAACAGCGCCGAGTAGCTGTGCGCCATGAGCTCATTCGCCCGCTTGCTGGCACCGTAGAGCGACAGCGGATGATCGGCGATGCGGTGCACCGAGAAGGGCATGTCGGTGTTGGCGCCGTACACCGAGCTGGTCGAGGCATAGACCAGGTGCTCGACGCCATTGTGCCGGCAGCCCTCGAGGACGTTCAGCGTGCCGGTGATGTTGCTGCGTATATAGGCATGCGGCTCCTGCAGCGAGTGTCGTACGCCCGCCTGGGCCGCGAGGTGCACGACGCGCGCGAACTTTTCGCGGGCGAAAAGTTGCGCCATCGCCGCATCATCGGCCAGCTCGAGCTTGACGAAGCGGAAGCTCGGTCCGGCGAGACGTGCGAGTCGCGCCTGCTTGAGATTCACGTCGTAGTAGTCGTTGAGATTGTCGAGCCCGACGACCTCGTGACCGGCGTCGAGCAGGCGCTGCGCAGTACGCGCACCGATGAAGCCCGCGGCGCCTGTGACCAGGACCTTCACAGTCGTCCATCGACCGCGGCGGCGGGAAACACGTGCTTGATGTCGTACAGCACGTGCTTGCGGCGGCACAGGCGGCGCACGCCCCGGGCGCCGAGCTCGCGGAATTGCCGGTGCGCCACTGCCACGACCGCGGCATCGTAGCGAGAAGACTTCAGCTCACGCACCAACGTAAGTCCGTACTCATGCCGGCACTCAGCGGCGCTCGCCCAGGGGTCATAAACCTCCAGCAGCGCGCCCTGTTTAACGAGCTCGCGCACCACGTCCGCGACCTTCGAGTTGCGGATGTCGGGGCAGTTCTCCTTGAAGGTGATGCCGAGTACCAGCACCCGAGCCCCCTTCACGTGGATGCGCTTGGCGGCCATCAGGCGCGTGATCTGCTCCGCGACGTGCAGCGCCATGTTGTCGTTGAGCCGCCTGCCGGCGAGGATCATCTCCGGGTGATAGCCGATCTCCTGCGCCTTGTGCGTGAGATAGTAGGGATCGACGCCGATGCAATGCCCACCCACGAGGCCCGGGCGGAAGGGCAGGAAGTTCCACTTGCTGCCCGCAGCGTTCAACACCTCCTCAGTATCGATTCCGAGGCGATTGAAAATCAGCGCCAGCTCGTTGATGAGAGCGATGTTGACGTCGCGCTGGGTGTTCTCGATCACCTTGGCGGCCTCCGCAACGCGGATGCTGGAGGTCTTGTGCGTGCCGGCGGTTACGATGGTGCCGTACAGCTGGTCGACGAAATCCGCGATCTCCGGAGTTGAACCGGAGGTCACCTTGCGGATGGTGGTAAGCCGGTGCTCCTTGTCGCCTGGATTGATGCGCTCGGGACTGTAGCCCGTAAAGAAATCGCGATTGAACCTCAGGCCCGACACCCGCTCGAGGATCGGCACGCACACTTCCTCGGTGCAACCGGGGTACACGGTCGACTCGTAGATCACCACCGCGCCCTTGCTCAGTACCGCTCCCACGCTCTCGCTGGCACGTTCCAGCGGCGAGAGATCCGGGCGCTTGTAGCCATCGATCGGCGTGGGCACGGTGACGATGAATACACGGCAGCGGCGCAAGCGCTGCAGATCTGTGGTGAAGGTGAGCCGCCGCGCGCTGCGTAGCTCGGCACGCGATACCTCGAGGGTGCTGTCCCGTCCCTTGCGCAGCTGCGCCACACGGCGCGGATTCACATCGAAGCCGATGGTCTCGAAGTGCTTGCCGAACTCCACTGCGAGCGGCAGGCCGACGTAGCCGAGGCCCACCACACCGATGCGGCAACTGCGCAAATTCAGCATCTCCGCTTCCCTAGCCCGCGAGTCAGGCGCTCGAGAGCTGCGGCGCTTCTTGTTGCTGAGCTGCCGTGACCGCGGGTTCGCGCGTATCGAGCACGGCCCACAAGACCCGCCCGCCGCTGGCCTTCGCTATGACCGCGAGCATCACCTCGTGCGCGGCGATCTCCGCTGGCGTCGCCATTGGCACCGGCAGCGCCACGGCAAGCCGTAGCGGGGCGCGCACGGTGCGTAGGGTGGTGCGCGCCTGCGCGGATTCGTCGGCCTCCGAGAGTGCCAGGGCTCCCTGGCCACCCGTCATCGCCAGATAGACATCGGCCAGAATGCGCGCATCGAGCAGTGCGCCGTGCAATTCGCGCGCCGAGTCGTCGATCTCGTAACGCTTACAGAGCGCATCCAGGCTGTTGCGCTGTCCGGGATGCAGCTCGCGCGCCAGCGCGAGGGTGTCGAGCACCTGGCATACCACGGCCACCTGCCGCGGGTCACCGGGCAGCCGGGCGAGCTCGGCATCGAGAAATGCGACATCGAACGCGGCGTTGTGGATCACGAGCTCCGCCCCGCCGATGAAAGTGAGCAGCTCCTCGGCAATCTCAGCGAAACGTGGCTGACCGTCGAGGTCGGTGCGCGCGATGCCGTGGACCGCGAGTGCCCCATCATCGATCTCGCGCTCGGGGTTGAGGTAGCGATGGAAAGTTCGGCCCGTCGGGCGGCGGTTGATGAGCTCCACGCAGCCGATCTCGATCACGCGATGATTGAGCTCGGGCTCCAGTCCCGTGGTCTCGGTGTCGAGGACGACCTGACGCATGGAGCGCGAGTCTACCGCAACGCCTGGCTGGCCAAGGCGTCGATTGCCTCGTTGGCGAGCCGGTCGACACGTTCGTTGCCCGGAACTCCGGCGTGCGCCGGTACCCAGTGCCAGTCGATCTGATGGCCCGTGCTCAGCTCATCGAGCCGTTGCCAGAGATCCTGGTTCTTCACCGGTTTGCGCTCGGCGGTGCGCCAGCCACGGGCCTTCCAGCCCGGCAGCCACTCGCTGATGCCCCGTCTCACGTACTCCGAGTCGGTGTAAACACGCGCCTGCACCGGGCGCTTGAGTGCTTCCAGTGCACGGATGACTGCGGTCAACTCCATGCGGTTGTTGGTGGTGAGTGTCTCAGCGCCGCTGATCTCGCGCTCGTGCTCGCCCATGCGCAGCAGCGCCGCCCAGCCACCGGGGCCGGGATTGCCGCGGCAGGCTCCATCGGTGTAGATCTCGATCACGCCTGAGATCGGGTGGTGGGCTTGACGAGGCCGCCGATCACCGCCGGCTTCTCCCGGAATCGCGGCCGCACCGGGGTCAGCGTGTAGACCCGCTTGCGCGCCTTGAGGAGGAACGCGCCCGCGGGCAGCGGATAGGTGAGTCCCGGACGCAGCATGCGCCCGGTGCCCTCACCGCGCGCGAGACCGCGACTCCATGGACTCAGGTAGAGATAGCGTTGCGCAGCCACGACCTCGAAGCCAAGCAGCACCAGCCACTCTCGCAACAGCCGCTCCCCGAGCACCCGACGCATGCCCGGAGGAAAGCCGCTGCGGCTCCAGCGCGCGCGCATTCCCCAAAGGCTCCAGGGGCAAAATCCCAGCACCAGCAGTTGCCCCTCGCCTACCAGCACCCGATCCACTTCGCGCAGTACGGCGTAGGGGTCAGGGGCGAATTCCAGCGTGTGCGGGAGCAGCGCCGCGTCGATGCAGTCGCTCACCACCGGTAACTGCGAAGGTCGCGCGAGGATGTCGGCGCCTCCGGGGAAAGCAGCGGACGCGACGACGCTTTGCCGGCGCGTGCGGCTGCCTGCGAGCAGCTCACGGCCATTGCCCCAGGGTCCAACCTGCAGCAGCTCCCAGCCGAAAACATCCTCGAGCGCCGCGCCGAGCAGCTCAGACTCCGCCGCGAGCACCGCGCTCCCAATGGGGGTGTCCCACCAGGCGGAGAGTGCGGTGTCACGATCGAGGATCCCTGAAGTGCGAACTGGCACGATAGAAAGGCTGGCAATAGTGTGAATTTACCGGTTAAATTCCCGCTTCTGAACCAGTAGCGTCCTGCACTATAAGGACCCGTGCCCCGGCGCGGGAAAAGTAGCACGCCGTCAGAAGGTACGGAACTTGGCGACGCCACGAATCAGACGCTTACCTCATTCGCTCCTGGCCCTGATGCTGCTCGCATTGGCCGCCTGCGCCCAATCGCCGCAGCGCCCTGCGAGTCCCAAGGTCCTGAACAGCTCCCTCGGCACTTTCCCAGTCGGATCCACCGCTGAAACGACCCCGAGCGTTGCGCCGCAGGTGGTGTCGCCGGTTGCCGACACGGCAGAGGGTGCGGCGAGTGCGGCTGCCATAGTGCCCGCCGACCCGGCGCCTGCTTTGGCACCAACCGCCACCGAGGTGACTCCGGGCACCGACTCGCCGCCTCCCCCGGGCCCGACGCAGGTTGCGGGGCTCGACCCCGCGCAATACGCCGATCTCTTCGATCGTATGCGGGCCGGTTTCCGGCTCGAGGACGGCGAAGAGCACCACGTCGTCGATCAGGAATTGCACTGGTACGTCTCGAACCCCGACTACCTGCAGCGGGCGTTCGGCCGGGCAGACCTCTACCTCTACCACATCGTAACGGAGCTCGAACGGCGCGGGATGCCGCTCGAGCTCGCGCTGCTGCCGGTCGTGGAGAGTGCCTTCGAGCCCTATGCCTACTCACGCGCCCGCGCCTCGGGCCTGTGGCAGTTCATTCCGGGCACGGGCTCCAAGTATGGCCTGAAGCAGGACTGGTGGTACGACGGCCGGCGCGACATCGTCGAGTCGACGCGCGCCGCGCTCGATTACCTGCAGTCGCTGCACGATGAATTCAACGGTGACTGGCTGCTCGCGATCGCGGCCTATAACTGCGGCGAAGCGCTGGTCGAGCGCGCGGTCGACATGAATCGCGCCGCGGGCCGGCCGGTCGATTTCTGGGACCTGTGGCTGCCGCGCGAGACGCGGGCCTACGTGCCCAAGCTTCTTGCCATGAAGCGCCTGGTGCTCGACCCGGAGGGCTTCGGGCTCGCCTTCAGTCCGATCCCCAATCAGCCCTATTTCACCCGCGTCTCGACGCAGGGACAGGTGAATCTCAGGATCGCTGCCGAGATCGCCGGCATCAGTCCGGATGAGCTCTACGAGCTCAACCCCGCGTTCCATCGCTGGGCTACCGACCCGGGCGGTCCGCACTTCATGCTGCTCCCGGTGAATGCGGCGGATGTCTTCGCGGACAACATCACGCAGCTCAGCGCCGATCAGCGACTCGGTGTCGCCCACTACACCGTGCACCGCGGGGACTCGCTCGCGACCGTGGCATTGAAGTTCCACACCTCGGTGAACGTATTGCGCGAGCTGAATGACATGCCGGCCGGCAGCATCGCGGTCGGTGATGACCTGCGCGTACCGGGTGCAATGACGGACCTGCCTGCCAAGGTGGTACTGGCGGCCGCGCGGGTCGATGGACACGGCCGCGGCCGTAGCTCGCGTGCCCACGTGCAGGTCGTGCGCCGCGGAGACTCGCTGTGGACCATCGCTCGCCGCACCGGTGTGAACGTGAACACACTCGCGGTCATGAATGGCCTGCAACCCGATGACCCGCTGCGGGCCGGACAGCGAATCAAGCTCTCGACCGACACCGGCGGACGCGTGCACCGCCGGCACATCGAATACACGGTGCGCGACGGCGATACCCCCTCGCTGATCGCACGACTGTTCCAGTGCAGCGTGCCGCAACTGCTCGCGTGGAACGGACTGAGCGCCCGCTCGCACCTGCACGCCGGTCAGAAGCTGCGGATCCACCTGACCAGCCACCACAGCTGAGACGGCGCCGCGTACGCCCCGCTGCGCCTGCACCTTTCCGGCATAATCGAGCCGGGAGGGCTGCAAGCTATGGGATTTCTCGCCGGCAAACGCGCCTTCATCGTCGGAGTCGCGACCGACCGCTCGATCGCCTGGGGCATCGCACAGGCGATGCATCGCGAGGGTGCAGAGCTCGCCTTCTCTTACGTGAACGACAAGATGCGCGAGCGCGTCGAACCTCTCGCCCATTCGCTCGGATCTCGCCTCACCATGCCGCTCGATGTGACGGTCGATGCCCAGTGCGATGCAGCCTTCGAGCTTTTGAAGCGCGAGTGGGGTGAGCTCGACATCGTGGTACACGCTGTCGCCTTTGCCCCGCGCGAAGCGCTCACCGGCACCTTCCTCCAGGCCACGAGCCGGGAGGGTTTCCGGGTGGCCCACGAAGTTTCCAGCTACAGCTTCACTGCCCTCGCACAGCGGGCCAATCCGCTCATGGCGGGGCGGCGTGCCGCCCTGCTCACGCTGACCTATCTGGGCGCGCTGCGCTCGATTCCGGGGTACAACGTCATGGGGCTCGCCAAGGCGAGCCTCGAGGCGAATGTGCGCTTTCTCGCTGCGGACCTGGGTCCCGAGGGCATCCGCGTCAATGGGATTTCTGCCGGCCCCATAAAGACGCTCGCCGCGGCCGGCATACCGGGCTTTCGCAAGATGCTGGGCCGTGTCGCCGAGATTGCCCCGCTGCGGCGCAACGTGACACTCGAGGATGTGGGGAACGCCGCTGCCTTCCTGTGCTCGGACCTTGCCGCGGGGATCACTGGCGAGATCCTTTACGTCGACAGCGGCTTCAGCACCGTCGGGATGAGTTTTCCGCTCGAGGGGGGCGACGGCTGAAGCGCCGCTGAGTGAGGCCGTCTTACTCGAATGCCTTGGGGTTCTTGCGCACGCTCGCCGTACGGCGCACTTCATCGACGTAGGCGAGCGCGGCCGAGGTCCCCAGCCGCTCGGATTCCTGTTGCGTGCGGCTCGCCTTGGCCTCGGCATCCTGTGCCGCCGCGGTGCGCACCGCTGTCACCGCGACGAGCGCCGCACCGCTGCCGTCATTGAGGGTCAGTGCACGAAACTCCGGCTTGCCTGCGGGCCGCGGCACCGAGAAGGCCACCTCGCGCACCTGTGCCGGGACCGAAGGATCGTTACGACTGACGAAGTGGGCGGGATCCGCGCTCACTTTGAGCTGCTGCGCCACCGTGTCGAACGAGGCGCCCTTGAGTAGCTCATCGCGCGCATGCTGCGCAGCGGTGAGAGCGGCCTGGGTGCCCTGGTCTTTCGTAATGGCGGCGACGATGTTGTCACGCACCTCGGCGAGCGGCCTGGGCGCCGATGCGCGATGCTCGCGCACCTTGAAAATCACCAGACGGTCGTCACCGAGCAGCACCGGCCCCCCAATCTTGTCGGCGGCGACCGGCGGGTCGGTGAACAACAGCTCCTGGAGCTGCGGGGCAGCACCGAAGGGCACGCCGCCTGCACCCTTCGCGAATTCCTTCACCTCACCGGGCTGCAGGTTGTACTGCTGCGCGAGGGCATTGAGGTCCGCACCCGGCTCGGCGAGCTTGGCCTGCAGCTGCTCCTGGATCTCACCAAACCTGTCGGCAGCGTGTGCACGGCGCACCTGTGCTTCGAGCTCGGTGCGAGCTTCCTCGAAGCTCTTCGACTTGCCGCGCTGAATCTCATCGAGCCGGATGATGTGATATCCGTACTGGGTCTTCACCGGCCCCGTGATCTCACCCGCCGACATGCCGAACAATGCATCCGCAAAGGGTTTTACGAAGGTGCTGCGCTCGGCCCAGCCGAGATCTCCGCCGTTCTGCGCCGAGCCTGGATCCTGCGAGTACTGCTTCGCCAGCGCGCCGAAATCCTTACCCGACTTTGCCTGTGATAACACCTGCTGCGCGAGCGCCAGAGCCGCGGCATCATCCTTGCCGGTAACGAGTATGTGCCGCGCGTGGCGCTTTTCCGGGACCTCGAGCCGGCTCTTTTCCTTCTCGTATGCCGCGTGCAGGTCGGCATCGCTCACCTCCTGCTGCGCGGCGAGCGCCTCGAGACGCAGCTCTGCGTACTGCAAGTCAACCGATTCCGGCCGCATGTACTGCGCGAGATGCTCCTTGTAGTAAGCCTGCACGGCGGCATCATTGATGGTGGCTGAGGAGCGGAAGCGGTCCGCAGGCAGGATGAGGTAGCGCACCTCGCGCTGCTGGTCCTGGAGATCGCCGTAACGGGTGAGCTCCGCCGGGGTGAGAAAATCCGAAGCGCGGATGCCGCCTTCGAGCTGCAACTGCTGGAGATCGGTGCGCAGCTGTTGCTCGTAGGTATCGAGCGTGATGCCGGCCTGCTCGAGTGCGGCCTTCGCGGCCTGTGGGTCGTACTTGCCATCCACCTGGAATGCCTGCTCACCCTGCACGGCCTCGAGCAACGCGCGATTGCTCACCCGGTAGCCGAGATCATGTGAGCGTTGCGTGAGGAGCGCTCGGCGGATGAGGCTTTCCAACACCTGATCCTGCAGCCGTGTGCGCAGCGGCGCCGGCAGCTCCGAGCCTCCGAGCCGCTGCTGCCACATGCTCTGCTGGCGCAACCACGCGTTGCGCGCATCCTCGAGCGAGATCTTGCTGCCGTTCGCCTCGGCAGCGTAGTTCGAGCCACCGAAATTCAGGTTGACGATGCCGTAGGCGCCCCAGGCGGCAAAGACCACCGCCAGCGCTCCCAGCACCAGGTAGGCGAGCCATCTCTGGCCCTGGAGACTGTCTCGTATCCTCTGCAGCATGTGTCGGTTCGGCTGA
>Ga0306921_10005935_pt1 | contig 12719 bp, 8 predicted proteins | sample sta12Cox44000080_FD_203760 | JGI IMG/M metagenome (GOLD analysis project Ga0306921, IMG submission 203760) | Lab enrichment of tropical soil microbial communities from Luquillo Experimental Forest, Puerto Rico - statoxic.12C.oxic.44.000.080 (v2)... | ecosystem: Environmental > Terrestrial > Soil... | reverse complement strand
GCGGGCGCCGCGGATCCAGGTGCAGAACCGGTCCGACCAGACCGTGAAATACGTCGAGATGGCCTGGCTGGTCACCGACCCCAGAGGCCGCCAGTACATGGCCGCCTCCCTGCCGGCATCCGATGCGGATCTCTACCTGCCGCCCGGCAAGATGGCCCAGCTGGTGCAGGACACGGAGTTGCGGTTTTCTCGTCGAGGTGAGCCGGTGACCATTGAGAAGATGACCGGCTTCGTCAGCCAGGTGCAGTTCGCCAGCGGCAAGGTCTGGGTTCCCAACCGGCAGAATCTGGAAAACGCCGCCTTGCTGGGCGTGTTAGCGCCTTCGGCCGAAGAGCAGCGCCTTTCCGCGCTGTACCTGAAGCGGGGCCTGACGGGCCTGACGGAAGAATTAAAGAGATTCTAACCGCTCGGTCGGCGGTCGGGACGCTTCTTCCGCGTAGCCACTCTCGTTGCCCCCGGCGTAAAGTAGATAGACAGCACTCCCAGCGACTACCGAGCCAATGACCATCAACCCGAGCAAGTGTGTCGCGTGCGGCAACTGCACGTATGTCTGCCCCATGGGCGCGATCTATATCGATCCCCAGATCAGGCGGGCTACCATTAATCGCAACGAGTGCGTCGAGTGCTACGCTTGCTACAACGGGATGAGCCAGGAGCACCTGAATCCCAAGATGGTGCGGATGCTACGCCGGATCTTTCAGATGATGCGGCTCCGTTTCGACCCGGAGCCGGATGTCTGCCCCACCGCCGCCTTCGAGCCGGAGGAGCTCGCCTGGCCGCGCATCGTGCGCCGGGCTTTCTCCGATCCTCGCGTGCCGCATGAATCAACGGGAGTGGAAGGCCGAGGCACCGAAGAAGTGAAGACCAACGATGTCAGCGGTCGAGTGAAAGTGGGAGAAGTCGGCTTCACCATCGAGTTTGGCCGCCCCGGAGTGGGCGTCTGGATGCGCGACATCCAACAGATGTGCCGGGCGCTCGCCCAAGCCGGCGTCAGCTTCGAAAAAAGGAACCCGGTCACTTCCCTAATGACGGACGTGTCTGAAGGCACTCTGCGTGAGGACATCCTCAACGAGAAGGTCCTTTCGGCGATTGTGGAGATCAAGACCCGCGTCGAGCGCACCGAAGAGATCATCCGTCTGGTGTGGGAGGTTGAGAAACGAATCAACACGGTGATCGCGATCGGAGTGGGAACGCGCTGCGACCCCGATGGTGAAGAGCGAGTGGTCGGACCGATCCTCGAGCGACTCGGGTATCGACTGGAGCGTGCCAAGACCAATATCGGTCTCGGGCGGATCACCAACCGGCTCGTGCCTGCGACCGAGCAGGAGGGGGTCAGGCGATGACCAACACGCTGCACCGGTTTGGTGACGCGGCCAGCTTCCTCGATGATTTTGTGGTGTTCGCCATACCCAGCCGCGGAAATAATGACGCCGACTCGGTGCCGAAGCTCCGGCAGTTTCTGACCATGGCCCTGAGGTTTGGACCTGTCAATTTGGGGGATGCCCGCCATGGCGGGGCGCTGCGGTCATCCCAATCGATGAACCCGACCTCCCATTGGCATCGTGACCTACAGCCCGACTTCGAGGCCGTCATCGCGGGATTGGACGCGCCTACCACAGCCGCAGCGGTATTCGATAATCGCGCGGCGGCCGAAGAGTTCATCAAGGCCGTCCGCACCGCCGACCTCGGTCTCAGCGTCAACATCTCCACTTCCATTGATGGCGCCAACGAGTGCTGCGACGCAGCCGGCATCTGCCGGCACAGCGTCGGATATTCGCTGGGCTTTGAGGGCCAAACCGAGCACCTCCCGAGCAGCGAGGTGCTTTACTTGGCGACCATGTGCGGCCACGGCATGGTGAGCGCGTCGCTCGCCAACAAGATGATTGACTGGGTGAAGGAAGGCCGGCGGACTCCGGACGAGGCCGTTACGTATCTGCAGCGATTCTGCTCTTGCGGCGTGTTCAACCCGGCGCGGGCCCGGCGCCTTCTGGAGCAAGCCCGCACGAGGACGAAGTGACTTCGGGTGCTTAACGGTTTGGGGCCGATCTCCGTCAGCCCGGGGCCGTTGCTAGCCAACCGACATCTGATGGATTGTCATATTTGTCCCTCTCCAAAGCCAGGATCATCGGATCAGGGGCCAACCGTGTTCCTTGTAAGGTAGCGATCCTGTTCGTTTCACCGGAATGGACGCGGGGCACGGCGGGTCTGGGAGTTCCCATCAGCACCTGGCTTGGCCCGTGGTGCCTTGCCGTTCACAGAAGCGCAAGTTCTGTTGCGTCAACCGATCGCTGTGGTCGATTGAGACGGCCCGTTCGAGGGTTTTCCTTGCCTCTAGGACGTGGCCGGCCTGTAGGAGAGTCCAACCGAGGTCGCTGACCAACTTCTGATTGTCCGGTTCCAACTCCAATGCCCGCTCATGCGCGGCCACCGCTTCTTCGTGCAAACCTGCATGACCGGCGCAGTAGCCGAGTCCGTGAAATAGGGCGGGGAGTCAGGGTATCTTTCGACAGCCGCTCGGTCGAGCGCCATTCCATCCTGGTACGCCCCAAACTTGGTCAGAAACACACCGGCCTCATCGATGATCTGGCAGATCTCGGTTGTGTTCTTCGGCAAGGATAATAGCGATTGGAACAACCGGCGCCTTTCGGCTACTCTCCCCAGTTGATATAAGACCGAACCCATGCTGAGAATGGCTGGCGCATACAAGTGCAAGTTCTAGCGCCATGATGGAACCCTCTCGGTCGCCCAGCGCGTCTCGAAAAATGCTGTCGGCATATGCCGCTTCGGCGTCGAATTGGCGTTCTCCCAGGGTTCTCTTTGGCTCAGACGATTCCGCCATTTTTCGCTTCACAAGGCAGTTCTCTGAAGCGTATCGTACACGCCTACTTCGCCACACCTTCGAAAAACTCTGCGGGCAGAGCTTGTTTTGTCGGCTCTTGATTGACGCGCTCGCCCCACCCTGAACAACAAGTATCCAAAACAATTCACAAAATCCCTGTTTTGGTAAATTTTCGTTGTACTATGCTACCTGCAGACGCCTACAACATGGTCCCAGGCCACGATCCCCACATCGGTTAAGCGCCCCGTTACTTTCGGTGACTCTCCCTGCCTGTGGGTGTAACGCCCGGCACCTGATACACTGACACTGATTCCCACGTGGTTGCGCAATCGGCACCTTCCATCTCCCGTTTACGCTACCTGGAGCTGCTCGTGCTGCTGGGCGCTCTGCAGGCGTTCGCCCCGCTATCGATCGACATGTATCTGCCCGCCATGCCGGTCATGGAGACCGTATTCCACACTTCGGCCGCCGCGGTCCAGATCACCATGGTCACGTTCCTGCTGGGGTACGCGGTCGGCCAGTCCCTGTACGGGCCGATCACCGACCGCTTCGGTCGAAAGCCGCCGCTTTACGCCAGCCTTCTGCTGTTTATCGCGGCTTCGGCGGCGTGTGCGCTCGCCCCATCGATTCCCCTGATCTCCGCGTTCCGCCTGCTGCAAGCAATCGGAGCGTGCGGCGGCGCCGTGATGTCACGTGCGATGGTGCGCGATCTGTTCCGGCCGCAGGACTTACGCCGGATCTTTTCCATGCTGGTGCTGGTTCTCGGTGTTTCACCTGTGGTTGCGCCAATGTTCGGAAGCTACCTGCTGTTATGGTTTGGCTGGAAGGCCGCCTTTGTCGCGCAAGCCACGCTCGGAGTGGCCTGCATGGCTGGCATGCACTTCCGTCTTCCCGAATCGCTCGGCCACGATGCGCGACGCCCCCTCGACTGGGACGCGGTCACTTCGGCCTATACACGGCTTCTTAAGGACAGGACGTTCCTGGGAGCTTCCGTGGTGTGCGGCTTTAGCTCGGCTGGAACTTTTGCGTATATCACGAGTGCGCCGTTTGTGTTTATCAGCCTCTACAAGGTATCGACGGAACACTTCGGTTGGCTGTTCGGAGCCGTGGCGGCCGGCATGGTGCTGGCCTCGCAGATCAACGGCCGGATGTCGCATCAAATCCCTCTGTGGCGCGTCCTCCGGAATGCGAACCTGGTGCAACTGGGGGCCGGTCTTGTGCTGCTGGCCACGGTGCTCAGCGGTGTCGGCGGGCTGGGCGGCGTCTTCCTCGGAGTCTTCGCGTATGTTTCCGCGCAAGGTTTCGTCTTCCCGAACGGTTCGGCAATCGCCATGATGCGGCACGGCAAGATCGCCGGCACGGCTTCGGCACTGCTGGGCACGAATCAGTTCCTGATCGCGGCCGTGACCACCACGTTTCTTGGATTCCTGGACAATCCGGCTGTGCCGATGGCCGTCGTGATCGCCGGATGCGGGTTCGCGGCCACCGTTCTCAACCTCCTGACTCTGGGCGCGAAACTGGAGACGGCTCCCCAAGCGGCATAAACCGGCCAAGGTCTCTGCGGATTGCTCAAGGCGGTGAAATCTCTCACTTTTTAAACTAACAGAGCTTTGTTGACCCGAACGACACTTTCCGGCTAAAGTAAAAACCGGAAAAATTCCCTGAGAGGGTTGGGCAGACGCTTTCCCAACGGCTGTACACAGTCGGGGCGGAAAGCTCAAGAGTACGCCTCCAGCCTCCCTGCCATCGCATGCGTGGGCCCGCTTTCAGCCCAAATCCAACGCTTGAAGCAAGGAGAGCTTATGTTGAGCACACTGTTTATCAACGATGTTCACAGGCGTTGGATCAGCTCCCGAGTTCTGCCGACCAGATGTTTGAAAACGTCGGTGCCAGGTGCTGCCGGCCGCTTCGAGCGCGACCGGAGAGCGGACCCGGGGGTTCACCCCATTGCTCGAGTCCGGCCGGAACAATGAGTTTCCTGAACCTCCAGGCGATTTTTCCGCGATCGCCAAAAGGACATTCACGTCAGCGCGCAGAATCACCAGCTCTTTACCGAGGGTGAGCGTAAGGCACCGGGGAGCTCGCCCGCCGATACCGTCCGGATCGGGGCCTTGGCCGACCGCATCGCGGAGACTCTCGGATCGTGCAATCCCACATTGGAATAGGGGGTCCATTGACGCCCTCAAACGTCGCAGGGTAGACTGTCGCGATGAAGAGTCCGATTCTCTGCTCGATGCTCGGGCTTGGACTCGCGGGTACCGCGCAGAGTCAGACGCCCGCCGAGCGTAACCTGCTCGCGCGCATGCACTCCGAAGCCTTCGAACACTCGCAAGCCCAGGCCGTTTTTGACATGCTCACGGTGACCATCGGGCCCCGGCTGACTGCGTCGCCGGCCTATCGGCGAGCCGCCGAGTGGACGCGCGACCGACTCGCTTCTTACGGTCTCGAGAACGCGAGGCTGGAGCCCTGGCAGTTCGGGCGCGGCTGGACGCTGGAGAAACTAACGGTTGAGATGATCGAGCCTCGGTATCTGGCACTCGTTGGGTACGCGGATGGCTGGGCTTCCTCGACAAGCGGGGAGATCGCAGCCGCGCCGGTCTTCATCGGCGGAAAGTCTCCGGAGGAAGTGGAGGCCCTTCGCTCGAAGCTGAAAGGAGCCATCGTGTTGACTCAACCGGCGATGACGAACTTCGTGCGCGCCGACCGTCCGCAGCCGAGCGATCCTGCCTATGTCCCCTTGTCGGCGGCGTACGCCACCGGCGTCGGCCGCGGCCGCGCGCCCGCTCCGCCTTCCGGGCCTACGCCCGCCGGGCGCATTGCGCAATCGCTTCGCGAAGCGGGCGCCGCGGTGCTCGTCAAGCCCAGCCGCGGCGAACACGGCACGGTGTTCGTGACCGGGCGCGATGAAGGGCCCGGCGCCGTTCCGTCCGTAACGCTGAGCGCGGAACATTACAACCTGATCGTCCAAATGCTGGAGCAGAATATGCCGGTCAAGCTCCGCATCAATCTGCAATCGAAGTATTCCGATGACGATGGCGGGAAGGCTTACAACGTGCTGGCGGAGCTGGCTGGCGCCGATCCGGCGGTGCGCGACGAAGTGGTCATGATCGGCGCGCACCTCGATTCGTGGCACACAGCGACGGGCGCCACCGACAACGCCGACGGCGTGACCACGGTAATGGAGGCCATGCGAATTTTGAAAGTGATTGCCGCGCGGCCGCGCCGGACAATTCGTGTCGCGCTCTGGGGCGGAGAAGAGCAGGGGCTCGTCGGGTCGCGCGCTTGGGTGAAGCAACATCTGGCGGGGCCAGAGAACGCCGCGGCCCGCGAAAAGTTCGATGTGTATCTGAATATCGACAATGGCACTGGCCCGATCTACGGCTGGTACCTGGAAAACCGCGAAGCGCTGCTCTCGCTCTTCGACCAATGGCTGAAGCCGCTCAGGGAGTTCGGCGCGCGGCGCAACATCCTCGAGCCGATCGGGGCTACGGACCACGTGAGTTTCAACGAGGTTGGAGTGCCGGGGTTCAATCCCATTCAGGACTACACGAACTACGACACCCGGACTCACCACACGAACATGGATACGGCCGACCGCGTTGAGATCCACGACATTCATGAGGCAACGTTGGTGATGGCCTGGTTCGCCTATCAAGCGGCCATGGCAGATCAGAAGATACCGCGCGCCCGCGTCGAGTAAATGGCCGTGATCAGCGCTTTTGGAGCCGGCGGCAGTGTCCGGTACGCCTCGTCGTTGAAGGTAACGGTAATACCTGTCGGCTTTCCACCCTGCTCTCTCCCGGCGATAGAGACATGCTCGGACGAAGGGGTAGCCACCCGAGACGCCCGATGACGTGTCGATCCGACCTCAATCTTTACCGCGAATCAAAGGAGACAGTACCTCGGTCAGAACTTCATACCGCCGCTGTTTCATCGCGAACTCCGGGAGGCGCCTGGCCTACGACGGAAAGCCCGGACCAAGCTCAATCCGGCACACCTGATCATTGGTCCATCGTCGGCCACCATTTCGACGTTGGGCCGGCCCTTGAACGTCTTTGAGAGGTTGTGGATACTCCATTCACAACGTGTTCGGGTCAATTTTGAGCCAATGCCGACCAAGGCAAGGGAAGACTAGGGCCAGGCGCAATCCCTAAAAAAGACTTCACCAGAAACCTCTGTCCGCCAGACATAGAATTCTGCATCTTCCGTGCTTTTCGAGATTCGACGCCAGCTTGCTTCGACCGGTTGATAGCAACTGATCGAGCGACCAGTGTGAATCGAAGGCACAGGTATCGAGGTTGGCGTCTCAGGCAGTCGACTGGTGCAGCAGACTCACGATCACCTGGAACAGCCTGGATTTGACCTCAAAGCGCTGCGGAGCGCGGGTGATGTAGCGTACCGCGACTTCCAGGCCGGCGCCCCCGGGGCGCAACTCCACGGCCGGCTTCGCCGAGAATTCGCGCACTCCATATTGCGCGGTTACGCGACGCCAATCTTGCTCCGCTTGCCGGGCGTCCGATTCGGTCTCGCGGCCCACTAACTCGACGATCTGTTCCGCGATCTTGTACGGGTCTGCGGTGGAGGGCAAGGTGACTACCAGCTGATCCCAAAGCCACTGGCCGGCGGTGGAGAAGTTGAAGAAGTGGCCTTCGATAGCGAAGCTGTTCAGGAAAGCAACGCGGCGGCCGGTGGGATGCCCGGTGGAGGTCCAGTTCCCGACCTCGAGCAACACGGTTTTCAAAAGACCGATGTCGATGACCTCGCCGCTCACTCCCTCGATTTCTACCCAATCGCCGATGTGAAGGCCATTCCGCCCCAGCAACACAAACCATCCGAAGAACCCGACAATGAAGTCCTTCAACGCGACGGTGAGGCCGGCGGTGGCGAGACCAATGAGCGTAGTCATCTGCGTGGGCGGGCCGAACAGAATCAGCAGGACCAGCAGGACTCCGGTTACCTGAACGGCTAGCTTGGACACAGTGCGCAACTGGTGGAGGCGCCGCCGATCGGTCTGACGGAAGGCCTGGCCGATGCCGCGGTTGATCAGGATCGCACCGAACACGATGGACAGAACGCCAGCCAGCGAGCCAACCAGGCCATGGAGTGCACTGCGGCGGCGGGCCTCCACGGCGGCGCTCCAACGCGAATAAACGTCGGTGAGCTGGCGGCAGGCCTGAATCCGTTTGTCGTATTCGGAAAGCGTCTTGGTCTGATCCGAGCGGCGCCGGAGCTGGGCAACAGCCGACTCAGTAACGCTCGCGCCGCCAATGGGGGGAGTGGCAGGCGCAACGCGTGATTGGGCCTCCCGGCCGTTATGTTCGTTCAGCAACGCTGCGGCCTTTTCGGCGGCTTCACGGCGGGCGGCCAGGAGCTGCTGGTCGCGGCCATTCAGGTTCAGCCAAAGCCGAACCTGCTCGAGCAGCGTTGCCTTCACCACGGGTCCCACGCTCTTCAGAGGAGGGGGCGGTTGTTTCTGGACAGCCTCGTGCTGCTCGAGCGCGCGCTCGAGCGTTGCATGGCGGTCACCGCCTTGCCGTTCGAGGTCCTGTTGTGCGTCTTCGCGTTCATCTTCGTCAAGGTTCTGCTGGGCCTTCAAAACCGCCAACTCTTCGGCCACCCTTTCGTCGGCGGCGGCCTGCGGCGTGAGTTGCGTGATGCGCTTCTGGTAGGCGGCCATCCGCGCGGTCAATCGCGCGATCCGGTTGTTGAGATCCAGGAGCGCGCCGCTCGCGGGCGGCGGAACGGCCGCAGCCTGGCGGAGCGCGGTCGCGAAGGCCTGGTCGAGTTCGTGATCGGCCAGTTCGAGCGCTTCGCGCGCCAAGTCCTGCTCCTCGACTGTATCGGCCACGGCGGACAGGCGGCGCGCGGTTTCGACCAACCGATCATCCACTAACGGGTTCCGGCGGGAAGCGGGTGTGGTGGCTGGCCCCGTGCCTGAGTCGCGTGTCGCGAAGTACGCTGCCACCGAGGTCAATAACAACAGGGCCACCCCGATCGTTGGCAAATCGCTTCGCAGTTTCATACCAACTGGTCCGCTCCTTTAAGGATAGCGGTTAGCCAGAACCGTCCGGGCTAATACTCAAAATCGAGCGAGAACTGGATCTGCCGTGAACCGGCCCCGGTAATGGGCTGCGCGAAGCCCGGCAAGGGGGTGAGGCCGGTGCCGAACACAGGATTGATTTGGATCACGTTGGTTCGGTTGAAGAGATTGAAAGCCTCCGCGACCAGGTCCAGGTGCGCGGTCCGGCTGACGGGAAATATTTGAGGAGACGGAAGTCCACGTTGGCAAACAGCGGTGTCCGGAGCGAATTCCGACCAAACGCGGGTGGCCGAGCGGAGAGGGGGTATGGATGGCTGCCGTTGTCGACACCGGTCAGAAGGTCGAGCGGCCGGCCGCTCTCGACGCTCAGGATGGGCGCAATTTCGAGGTGCTCGAAGATTCGTGTCAGCCAGCTCGGGGAAACCGCCTGACCGCGTGCTTCCTCCTCGTCACCGATCGGCAGCTCCCACAGGGCGTTCGCGACCAGGCGATGGCGCTGGTCCTGGCGCGACAGCGCCCGTTCACCCGCCAGCACAAAGGGATTCTGTGGCTGTTCGGTGAAATCGGAAGCGTCATCGAGGGTCTTGGAAAGTGTGTAGCTCGCCGAAGACTCCAGTTCCTGGGAGAGGCGACGGTTGAGCGAAAACGTGGCTCCCCGGTACGTGGAGCCGGCCGAGTCCTCGAGCTCGAAGACGTCGTCGAACCGCGGATTCGCGCGGCCTGGACCGAATGGGGGGCCAGGCGCCAATAGATTCAGATTGCGCGTCCTAGAAAGCTTCACGCCGCGCACTAGGAGAAACGTCGCGCTGGCCGTCAAGTCGTGGGCGAGCTCGTGTTCCGCCGCCAGGCTCGCGTGCTGGCTGTAGGAGGTCGCCATGTTGCGATCCACGGCGTAAACTGACGGGCGCACGCCGGGGAGCGGTGCGGGCCATGGGCCGCCCGCCGCACCCTGAAACGCCAGGGCCGCCGCCGCGGAATCCACCACCTGCTCGAAAGCGGTGGCCCCGTTCTTCTGAAGGCTCTGGTTCAGTGCCGCCAGTACGTATCGATCATAAAAGATGCCGTAGCCGGCTCGAACCACCCACTTGGGAGCCGGCTGGTAAGCCAGACCGATGCGCGGGCTGATGTTATTGGCATCGGTTGGGACCGAATCCGGCAGGCTTTCGAAATCGTATCGCACCCCGAGATCGATGGCCAGACTTCGGGCCGCCGACCAGTGATCGTTCACGAACGCTCCGTAACTGGCGACTCCAAACCCGGTACGATCTATTCCGAACGCCTGTCGAAATTGCGCGGGCCGGCCTGTGGCGAAGTCGGCCGGAGTGGCGAACAGGTACAGGGCGCCGAAGCCGTCCGCCATCCGAGCATCCTCCCGCACGCGGTTGACGACCGCCCCCCCTTTCAAAAAGTGCGCACCGGCCTGGTGGGAGTAGGTGTAAGCGGCTTGATCATGGGTCTCGCTGCGGCGGCCGTTTCCGTCATAGGGGCGGCCGAACTGGATGAGCCCGGCGATGTCAACGCCCGGACCGCCGGTATCATTGGTCCGCAGCACAACCCGCCGGCCCGCGACCTGAATTCGCAGATCGCCGACCGACCGGGGGTCAAATAGGGTCGTCAGCGCGCCCACCACCGCCTGATCCCGAATGAAGCTACTGCCCCGGGCGCTCGGATCGGTGAGTCCGGAAGTATTGAATGCATCTCCAGCTTCGCGGTTATTGGTAAACGCATATCGCAGCATGAGACTGTTGGCATTCGTCAATTGATGATTGAGCTTGAGAGAAGCTTCAGTTTCGGCGCGGGAAACGGGGAAGCGGCCGTCGTTTATTCGCGTCGATAGGCGCGGGAACGCGCGGCTGGCTAAGATGGCGTCGATCGCCGAGGTCACGGCGGGGCTGAGAAGCGACTCTTCGAGCGATCGGTTGTGCTCTTGTTCGAAGGCGGCGTAATAGAACGTTTTGTCACGGCGGATCGGCCCGCCCTGCGCCATGCCGAGCCGATATCGATGTACCTCCGGAGCTTGGCGTTCGCTCTCCAGCGGGTTCCGTGCGTCGAGCGCACCATTTTGTGCGAACACAAAGGCGTCGCCGTGGATGGCATCGGTGGCGCTGCGCGTGATCACATTGATCGACCCACCGGATGCTCCGCCGGTCTCCGCCGACAGGCCGGCATTCACCACTTGAAACTCCTGTACCGTTTCGAGCGAGAGCTCGGTGCGGCTCGACCCGGTGAATTCGTCGTTATTGTCCACGCCGTCGATGGTGAGGTTATTGCTGCGGCCGCGCAGGCCTCCAAAGCTGAAGCCGCTGTCCGGCAGCGGCACCAGGGACTGCCGGCCGGGCTGCTCGGCGGAGCTGGAGACCGCCGGCGCCAACAGCACAAAGTTGAGATAATTGCGGCTCTCGACGGGTAGCTCTTCGATCCGCTCTCTGTCCACCGAGGCACTCACCGATGTTTGCGCGGGGTCAATCGGCGAAGGTTGTCCCGAGACCGTGATCTGGGTTTGCACCGACGCCGATTGCAACTGGATCTCCAGGTGCACGGTAAACCCGAGCGGAATGGTAACACCGGTGTGGCGGTAGGGCGTGAACCCCGGCACCACCACCGAGACTTCATAGGTTCCCGGCGCTAGTTCGGGCACGCGGAAGTCTCCTTCGGCGTCGGTGGCCGCTTCGCGTTCGCGATGGGTCCCGACCTCGCGGAGTCTCACCGGCGCGCCAGCAACCAGGCCTCCGCTGGGATCGGTGATGGAGCCTTCCGGAGCCCCGCCAACCACCGACGTCTGCGCCTGGGCGGCACCCCCGCTAGCGACCACTAGCAGGGCGAGCGTGCCGAGGCGTCGACGCATGGGGAATCATAACACCGGGAATGACCGTGGCCAAGGAGCCACCTCCCCCCAGTACCGGTGCCGCTGAAATCAGTACCGGGTTTTCTCTACAAACGTGTGCAATCGGCCGCGATTTGTGGTACATATAGGTTTGTTGAATTGGGTGGTGTGACCGGCTGGCTGGCACACCGGTCTCCCGCGCGATCCCTCCCCACGATATCTTCCGTTGCCGGACGGCTGGCATCGTCATCGATGGGCTTCGAAGGGCGGGCCACCTTGCCGATGGAGCCGGATTTCGCCGATTTCTTTCGCGCTGCTAGAGACGGAGCATTCTTTCCCATGGACAGCGATCGCAAATACCGACAGCCTGGGTACATGGATTCAGACCGCGATGCCAGAGGCCCGCGCGAAGAGCGTCCCAAACCTCAGGGCCCGCGGCCGCCGATCGACGTGACCGGGCCGCGCTTGCCACGCCTGGTGCAACACGTGGCGGCATCCCGCTGTTTTAACTGTTCGACAGCTCTTCCGCCCGGAACGGATTTCAGCGGAACCTGTCCGAAGTGCAACGCGGATCTTCACTGCTGCAAGCAGTGTTCGCATTTCGAGCCTTCCACCAGGTTCCAATGCCAGAAACCCATCCCGGTCCGCATTGCCGTCAAGGACAAAAGGAACGAGTGTAACCTGTTCACACCCCGCGTGACGGTGGCGCGCGAAGGCACTGCCAACACTCCATCGGCGCCCCCGCCGGTGAACGACACGGGTCCGGCGCCGCGCAATCCGGAAGACGCACGGAATGCGTTCGACAAACTGTTTAAGAAGCTGTAGGCTGACGACCGGTTTCGGTTAGTTGTTAGTGTGGCCCGTGGCGTTCTTCAGGCGATACCGGAATGACGCATCCGCTTTCCGAGATGACGCACGACACATGTTCGAACTGTACGGTCGTGTGGTGGATGTGAAAGCGGCCGGCCAGCATCGTATTCAACCGGCGCAGAATGGCATCGCTTGCCGAGAGCGGG
>Ga0306921_10005934_pt1 | contig 12719 bp, 11 predicted proteins | sample sta12Cox44000080_FD_203760 | JGI IMG/M metagenome (GOLD analysis project Ga0306921, IMG submission 203760) | Lab enrichment of tropical soil microbial communities from Luquillo Experimental Forest, Puerto Rico - statoxic.12C.oxic.44.000.080 (v2)... | ecosystem: Environmental > Terrestrial >... | reverse complement strand
CCTAATCGAGTTCCCGAAGCGTCATTGACGCGATGCGCTGCCCGGTCGCGGTCCGGCAGGGCGTTATCGAGCAGGACACAGCGATCTCGGCCAAAAGCCGCAACGAGTTCCCGTCGGCATCACCAGGGTAACAACATCGTCGAGGACAATGACGTCTTTGGCGATGGTGTGAATGTCGCGGCTCGCCTCGAAGGGCTGGCCGAACCGGAGATCGCTTACCGACGCGGTCGGGCTGATCTTTGAAGTCGGGTGTGCGAAAGAGCGGGGTCCGTTAGTAAATCAGCGCATTCTGCGATTGAAGATTTACGATTGCAGTGTTAGACGCCAGCAAGATTGATCATTCCGATCGACCTGAGACTACTGAAGGTCACCATGCCAACCACAACATCGACGATATTGGACCAGATCAGCGCAGAGAAGACGAAGATCAGCGAGCGGCTTGCCCGCCTCGATGCCGACCGCGAAAAGATCGCCACTCAGTTGACCGATCTCGAGACCGCCGAACGCGTACTGACGCGGGTTGGCAAAACGCCACCGGGTAGGAGACCCAGATCGGCTTCGACGGCAGAAAAGGCCGCAATTGCGCCGCGAGGCCGCGGACGGCCGCCAAGAGCAACCGAAAGCAAATCGGCGGGACGCAAACCCATCGCGCAAAGCTCGGGCTTGGGCGAGCGTGTTCTCGCCCTGGCCACTGGCAAAACCCGACAAGAACTTTACGCGGCATGTCCCAGCGATCGCCCCAACCATGTCGGCATCGCGGTGCAGCGCCATATCCGCGCGGGGCGGATCCAGGAGCGCGATGGCAAGCTCTATGCGACATCGACCGCAACGGAGCGGGCACACGCGACAGCCTGACCACAGATCATAAAAGCACCACCGCGCGCTTCCTAAGCTGGTTCGATGAGTTCGCTGCCGGCTCTAAAGCGCTACTCTCGAGAAGGCCCGAACGATTACGGACACCGCCCAAGGCAGAAGACAGTTGCGCTTCTTCAAAAATGCTGCACTTGGGGGACGAAAGGTTCGAAATGCGTCAGGCGAAATCTGCGTGCGATCGCGACGCTCAGCCGGCGCTGCCGACCACCAGGAGCACAACCTTGTTCTAACGCACGGCTGCCGACGCGGTGGCGATCTTTGAGGTGATCGCTGGCTGCGATCCGGCCGATCCGGTCATCGCGGCCAGCCAGGGCAAGCGGGCCAACAGCTACCTCAGGTTCCTCGACAAGGACGGCGCGAGCGCGGCGCGCGGCTGGGCGTCGTGCACCAGCTGTTCACCTCCGAGGATGCCGATCCGGGGGTGATGGCGCGCGTAGGCCCGAAACGTGAGCGGTTTCCGCGCGCGACGCGCTGCCAAGTCACGGGCAGGCGTCTGATAACCCTTAACGATAGCGGACTTCGCTGGCGGGTTCTGCAACGACAGGGTGAGCCGAAGTTCCTGCACTGATATCGAACGAAAGAACGGCTCCCCTTCAGCGACGCTCGCCCCGTAGAACCTGTCCGCGCTGATTGACCGTCAACGCAATCACGCTGCCGTTGGTATCGCGCTCGAAGGCGATCTCGGCACCCATGGGCTCGGCGACGAAGATGTCCTTCTCGAAGGGCGCGGCTTCGAGCGGTGTCAGGCCCGTGCTCTGGATCATGAGCTTCGGACCAGACGTATAAACGCGCAGCCCAAGCGTCTGCGAAAAAGAGTAGTGGCCCTCGTACTCCTTGAGCTGCGCCTCTGCTGGTGCTTGTCGAACCGGAATGGACGGAGTGGTTCCAACGCGCTCGGCCTGCTGAATGCCCCCGAGTTGATACCATGTGAAAGTGTACGTGCCGTCGGCTTTGCGCCGCGGCTGCAGAACGGCGTCGAACTCGAACGGGTAGAACTCTCCCGCGCTGTCGTACCCCATTTCGAACTCGGGGTCGCCGACGGCTTGGATGGTCAGCGCGTTACCCTTTCGGCGCAATTCCACCATGCCCAGCCACCGCAAGCGGTATCGCCCCACAAGTCTGTCTATCAGCTTAACTTCGGCAGTCGCCACGGTGCGCGGTGTGCCCGACAGGCAAGGACGGATCGAGCAGGTGCAGGCCGAGCCGGCGAAGCCCGCCAACGTCAGTAAGCGCCGTGTCGCTGAGCAGAACTACGCCACGTTTTGCCGCGCGATCGAAGGCGAAGAATGTGGAGAAGCCGCCGGTTCCCCCCGGATGCATGACGAATGTGCGCCCGTTTTCCGTAGGCAGGATTTCCCAGGCCATTCCCGCCGCTTGTCCGTCGGCACCGCCGATCGGCTCCTGCGTTCGCGCCAAGACCGGCGTGATTGAGCTATCGCGCAGGCCGAGCTGCCCTTCGAGGTATCGCACCATGTCTGGCAGGGTTGCGCGCACGCCACCGGCACCAGCGAGGTCGACATGGACGTCCCACGGCCCGGTGGGCCTGCCGTTGGAAAAAGTGGCCTTCCGCCACACGGACGTCAGGCGGGCGCCTGACGATGTAGGTGTCGTTCATGGCGAGCGGCGAGAGCAGACGGTCGCGTAGCAACGTCTCGAAGTCCTTAGCGCTGTGCTTGGCGAGGGCATAGGACAGCACCATGAACGCGAAATTGGAATATTCGCGCTGCGAGCCGGGCGCGCGATTCAATGGCGTCTCGGCGAGGGTGCCGAGGAGATCGGGCTCGGTCAGACGCGCGTAGGGATTGCCCAAGTCGGTAGTGCGCCACGGGAATGACGGCAGTCCGGAGTTGTCCGCGACGAGGTGGCGGATGCTGATATGGCTTCCGTTGAAGGACGGTACTGCCGTTCCCGGCGGCAGCAGTTTCTCTAAGGGATCGTCGAGGGCGATCTCACCCTGCCCAATGAGATCGGCGAGCAATGCGGCCACCATCGTCTTTGTGACGGAGCCGATTTCAAATGCCGTGCGGTCATCGATCGAGCGCCCGGATTTCGCATCGCCGCAGTGATAGGCCTTGGCAATAGTGCCGTTCTCGATGACAGCCGCAGCGATGCAGGCGCCGGAACGGTCGCCCTTGAAGCGCTGCTCGAGCGCGGCACGCAAATCGTTTTCGCTGGCGGCTATCGCCGACACCGTTGAAAATCCAAGGGCAAGGCCCAGAAGAAGTGCGCTCTCATGGCCCTGCTCCGCTCAATGACGCGGCCACGCTAAGCAGACATGAGACGGTGGAGCAAAGGTTCGACCTACAGCAGCCATTTGCTCTGGCTTGTAGAAGCTACTCTTCCCGTTAGTGCCGGCGGCAGCTCCAAACGGGCAAACCGTTGGCGCGAAGATGGCAGCGAGCCTCAGGTCGAAGCTCTCTCGGAACGCCAAGAAACCGATCCAATCCGGCGCAAGCGTCGGGCGGCGGCGCCGCAGCAGAGGCCTCTTCACTCGCGGCGATGGCCTCGTTCAGCAGCACCCGGACTTCTTGGTAAGCGATGTTGCGCGCCCGACCCGTCTCGCGCCAAGCATTGCGCAGTTCATCTGCGTGTGCAGCAAGGAGTTCCCGTTCCAAGGCGTCAAGCAACGCCGTTAGTCCGGATTGCGGATAATCCATGCGAGTCATGGCCAAGACCAAGTCAAACCGTGGCGCAGCAGGGTCCGCCGTATTCGTCGGCGTGTCGTATCATATTGCACGGTAGTCATATCGTAATGAAGACGGATATCCTCCGCCGCCATGCCGCTGATTAGTCCAGCGATCACCTTCATTGCTACCTCGTCGGACGCGAACAACCGTTGAATAGCAGCGAGTGCCTCCGCTGCCGCGCAGGCCCGTTCCGGGTCGTCGGCCCCGCCACTATCGTGCGGGGCAGGCAGTCGATCCTGTCGGCGGTGGCGGCGCCATTGCTCGTCGCAAACACTGCGCATGACGCCTGCCAGAAAGGCGAGCAACGGCACACCCGGCGGTCATGGTCGTGCGCCGGTCAGCGCGCGCAGGACTGCCTCATGCAGCAGGTCGGACCACGACATACCCTCGGGGAGAGAGCGGGCACGCAACCGGGCGATCGCGCGCAAGCGCAGCAGATCTTCCTCCGAAAGCGCGGCCAGCGCCGCGCCCACGTCCCGCCGCGGTGGCACGACGTGCCGGCCCCAATCCCTAACCTGCTGTGACGTGCCTGCCATCGCCCCTCCCTGATGTTATGCGTCCGGGGAGCATGGACGCGGACAGCGGTGAGAAAAATTTTTGGTCGTGTCCGCATCTCTCCTGGCGGCGCGCACTACGAGACAAAGGAGATCATGATGAAGCCAACCTCCGGCTAGTCACACTGCAATGGCCCGGTTCCTCGACATGTTGGATGCCGCCTTTCGGCGCGCATGCGGGCGGGTCCAGTTGGCCGTCCCGATCTACCCTGCTATTACACTAGTCTAGAGGATCCGGATCATGCCCAACCAATCTGCCGCTCCTCCGAGGGTCGGACAAGAAGGCACCGGCCTGCTTCCCCGCCGCCTAATTTTCGGGGATCCCGAGCGAAGCGTCGTGCGGATCAGTCCGGACGGCACCCGGATTGCCTTCCGTGGTCCTGTTGACGGCGTGCTCAACCTCTGGGTTGCGCCGATCGACCGGATCGACGAGGCGCGCCCGGTGACGGCGGTGACCGACCGCAATCTCGGTCCCTGGATCGTCTGGATGCGGGACAACCGACATGTCGTGTTCTTCCGTGAGGCGGGCGGCGACGAAAATTGGCGCGCTTGGCGTGCCGATCTGGCAACCAGCGATGTGCGGCCACTGACACCGGGACCCGGGGTGACTTGCTACGTTCAGCAACACTCACGCCATTTTCCCAGCGAATTGCTGATCGCGCACAACGCGCGGAACAAGCGTTACTTCGACGTCTACCGTGTCAACGTTGCCACGGGGGAAAGTGCGCTGCTGCAGCTGAACGAGGGCGTCCGCTACCATTTCACCGATCAACAGTTCCGGGTGCGCTTCGCGGTACGCTACACCGATGCCGGCGATATCGAGTATCTGCAGCGTGGGTCGGACGGCGAGTGGACGCTCTTCAGCCGGGTCGGCGCAGAGGACGCGATAGCGACCCGTGCCATCGAATTCAGCGCTGACGGCGGCGAACTCTATTGGCTCGACAGCCGCGGTCGCGACACCGTCGCCGTCATCGCGCAAGATCTCGCGAGTGGCACGATGCGGGTTCTCGCGGAAGATCCGCGTGCCGATTTCACCGAGCTTCTGCTCGATCCGATTAGCGAGCGCCCGGTCGCCGCCGTGCGTTCGTTCAAGCGTGTCGCGTGGCAGGTCCTCGACCCGGATTATCAAGACGATTTCGACTATCTCACACGGCAGTCGCAAGGCGATCTGACGGTCACCGGCATGTCGCAAGACCGGCAACACTGGATCGTCGCCTACCAATATGACGACGCGCCCTTGGAATACTTCCATTACGCTCGAGGAGCGCGCCAGGTGAGGCGGCTGTTTTCGTCGACGCCGGCATGGGAGGGGCTGCCTTTCGTGCCGATGGAGCCGGTTGTGATCCGCGCCCGCGATGGACTCGAACTCGTCTCCTACGTGTCCCGGCCCCGCGGCGCGCAGCAGACAGAGCGGTTGCCGATGGTGTTGCTTGTCCACGGCGGGCCCTGGACGCGCGACGTTTGGGGCTTGTACGCCAATCACCAATGGCTTGCCAGCCGGGGCTATGCAGTGCTGAGCGTGAACTATCGCGGTTCGACGGGGTTCGGGAAAGCTTTCGTCAACGCCGCCAACCTCGAATGGGCGGGCAAGATGCATGACGATCTGATGGATGCCGTCGACTGGGCGATCGCGCACCAGATCGCCGATCCCGCCCGCGTCGCGATCATGGGCGGCAGCTATGGCGGCTATGCGGCCTTGGTCGGTTTGACATTCACGCCCGAGAAATTCGCCTGCGCGGTCGATCTCTGCGGCATCTCCAACCTCGTGACCTTTCTGAACACGATCCCCGAATACTGGATGACGTGGAAATCGCTGTGGAAGATCCGGACAGGCGATTACACCACCGAGGTGGGATTGCGGTTTCTGGAAGAGCGTTCACCGCTCAATCGCGCCGGCCAAATTGTACGGCCCCTGCTGATCGGCCAGGGTGCGAATGATGTGCGGGTCAAAGCCTCCGAATCCGAGCAGATCGTCGCCGCAATGCAGCAACACGGCATCCCCGTGACCTGTGTCTATTATCCTGATGAAGGCCACGGCCTCGGCCGCTCCGAAAACCGCCGTTCGTTTACGGCCGTTGCGGAAGCATTCCTGGCGGCCCATCTCGGCGGACGCTGCGAGCCGGTCGGCGACGATTTCGAAGGCTCCTCGATCGAGTTCAAAACCGGCCGCGAATTGATTCCCGAATTGGGCCACCGCGTGGGATGTTCCGGAACCGTCAGCGGCCAGGCGCCATGGAGTATGGCGCCTGCGACACATGCAATAACGGAACGCGGGGTCCGGACGCGGTTGCCGCCGTGATGGCGCGTCTGCATCCGGGAACGGAAGGAGTAGTTGGCAAGCTGACGAAATTCGCAAGCTCATCTCGGCAATCGACAAATACGCACCCGGTGTTAGAGAGGAGATGAGCCTTCCCGGCAAGTTTGCATTCGGCTGGGCGCGCCGCCCTCGCTCCGGTCTTCTGCAGCGCGTCGTCCAGGTACGGGCCGACGGACCACGTGTTAAGGCACACCTGAGTGTGTTCGGCGCAAAATTAGCGATGGCCCTGTAGGCAAGCATTGCTGTTCGCGTCGACGGCCCCTGCTGGGTCGCCGCCCTGCCTGGCTTATGGTGGTGCAAGCATCGCGACGGGCGCGATGTCGATCCAGAGGAAAGACAGCAATGGCCAAAATGCAAACGCGCAAACCAGCAAAGGGCGCCGATAAGGTCAGCATCAACGAGGCCGACACGTCGGCGCGCAAAAGCCAGCGCCAGCCACGTCGGCGCGCGACGCGGGCAGGTTCGGTCGCGGCGGTGGAACTGGCCGGTACTGTTGCCAGCGCGGCGACAGCGGCTTCGCAAGGCGCTGCCCAGAACGCCGCTCTGTCGGTCACCGGTAATGAAGCGCTCGAGCAATCCGCTCTGCCGTCTGAGCCCGAATTGCAAAGCGCCAGTGCGACGGCGCCGCGTGTCCCCAGTTCTGACCTGCCGCGGGCGAGCACGAGGCGGGCGATGCTGGTCGCCATGCTCGAGCGAGCCCAGGGCGGTTCCGTCACCGAGATGGGGCAGCGCCTCGGATGGCTGCCGCACACGGTGCGCGCCGCCATCACCGGGCTGCGCCACGCTGGCCGCGACGTGACGCGCAGCAAGGACGAGAAGGGGCAAACCGTCTACCGGCTCACGCCGGTCGAGACGCCCGACCGGTGATGGCGATGTCGACCCGAGCAAACGCGATCAGCAGGGAGGCGCTCGCGCGCCTCCCGAGCCTTGAGCTTGGCGAGCTTCGTCAGCAGTGGCGTGGTCTCTACAAAGCGGCCGCACCCGCACACTTCAGCCGCGAGCTGCTGATGCGTGCGGTCGCCTATCGCCTGCAGGAGGTCGCTCTGGGCGGCCTGCGGCCGGAGCCGCAGCGCCGGTTGCGGCAGATCGCAAGAGAGGTCAACGAGACCGGCGCGGTGAGGATACACGCCCGACCCGCGCTGAATCCCGGAACCCGGCTGATCCGCGAGTGGCAGGGCCGAACCTATGAGGTTCTGGTGCTCGATGATGGCTTCTCATGGCAGGGCTCGCACTACCGCTCGCTCTCCGTCATCGCACGAACGATCACCGGCACGCCGCGGTCGGGGCCGCTGTTCTACGGGCTAAAGCCAAACCGCTCCGCCACCCGACGGTCCGCCTACACAGCGATTGCGGCCGACGCAGCGACGGACGGTAGCGATGCCACAGGCTGAACCGCGCCGCAGGCGCTGCGCAATCTACACCCGGAAGTCCTCCGAGGAAGGGCTGGAGCAGGAATTCAACTCTCTCGCCGCCCAGCGCGAAGCCTGCGATGCCTACATCCGCAGCCAGCGCCATGAGGGCTGGGTCGGGGCGAGGACCCCTTATGACGATGGCGGGTTCTCGGGTGGCAACATGGAGCGACCGGCGTTGCAACGCCTGCTCGCCGACATCCGAGACGGCCGTATCGAGATCGTGATCGTCTACAAGGTCGACCGGCTGACCCGATCGCTCGCCGACTTTGCCCGGCTGGTCGAGATCTTCGATACCCAGGGTGTGTCCTTTGTATCGGTGACCCAGCAATTCAATACGACGAGCTCAATGGGACGGCTGACCCTGAATGTGTTGTTGTCCTTTGCCCAGTTCGAGCGCGAGGTCACCGGCGAGCGCATCCGCGACAAGATCGCCGCCTCGAACATGTGGATGGGCGGCAACATGCCGCTGGGCTATGACGCCTGCCATGGCTCACTCGTTATCAACCCGGCTGAAGCCGAAACCGTGCGCCATATCTTTGCCCTCTATCGCGAGTTCGGATGCGTGCGCCGGGTCAAGGAGGAGGTCGACCGGCTCGGGCTGCGCACAAAGCATCGCGTCACAGCGAATGGCACCGAGCGCGGTGGCAAACCGTTTTCGCGCGGGCACATCTACCACCTGCTCGCAAATCCGATCTACGCTGGTCAGATTGGGCACAAGGGCCAGGTCTATTCGGGACAGCAGCCGCCGCTGATTGACCAGGAGACCTGGAGCGCCGCTCGCGACCAGCTTTCCGCCAACGCCGGCGACCATCGCCGCAAGACTGCCACCGAGCCGAGCCTGCTGGCGGGCTTGCTGGTCGACGGCCGTGGGGAGCGGCTCACCCCATCGCACGCCGTCAAGAACGGTCGGCGCTACCGTTATTACGTCTTCACCTCGCTGATCAGCGAGGCCGGAACGGATCGCGCGCAAGGCCGGCGGCTGGCCGCCCGGGAGATCGAGGAGGCGGTGATCAGGATCCTGGTCGATGCGCTGAGCAGCCCAGTGCGGTTCCTCGACCGGTTTGCGACGAGCGGCATGACCGCCGATCAAGTGCGAAGAATGCACGCTCGTGCCGCCCGACTGGCAGCATCACTTGGCGCCTCATCTGAGCGACGATCAGCGGCCATTCGAGAGCTGGTCGACAAAGTTGTTGTCGATGAGCAAACCATCATGATCGGGGTGCGGCGCGACCCATTGCTGGGCGGCTCTTTATCACCAACATCGGATCTGCCAAGCGACGGGGTTATCGGGCTGAGCGCGGCGGTCACCGTCAAGCGGCGCGGTGTCGAGACCAGGCTGGTGCTGCCCGAGGCGCACCACCATCATCCTTGCCGATGCGATCCGGCGCTGGTCAAAGCGATTGCTTGCGGACGCGCGTGGTTTGAGGAGCTGGCCACCGGCCGCGCGCGGTCGCTGCACGACTTGGCCGAGTGCCATGGCGTCAGCCGGCGTTACATCGGGCGTCTTGTCAGCTGGCCTTCTTGAGCCCGCAGCTGGTCGAGGCAATCTTGCTGGGCCGGCAACCGGTCGAGCTAACCGCGACGCGTCTGACCCAGCTTGACCTGCCACTCGACTGGGCCGAGCAGCACAGGCTGCTCGCCAACTGATTCGCGCGCCGGACAGCCTGCTGGACACCTACGAGACCGAACGCATCGGCTTTGCCAGACGCCTGGTCGCGACGACCGACCGCGTGTTCAGCCTAGCCACCGCCGAGGGGCGAATTGCCGACATCGTGCGCGCGCATTGTCCCAGTCATCTTCCCGAGGGGTCGTCGCCTTCGAGGCGGTGCGCGACTACATCTTCCGGACAATCTCGCAGATCACCCTGAACTATCGCGGCTCGGCGCTCAGCGTCGGCGCCGCCGGTCATGTGCATGGCGGCGACCGGCTTCCATGCAAGGAGGGTGCCGACAATTTTGTCTCGCTGTCGAAGATGGCTTGGCAGGTCCATGTCTATGGCGCTGCGAAGCCCGAGCTGGCGAGATGGTGCGCCGATCACCATGTCGATCTGCAGGCATTCGTGTGGACGCCGCAGCATGAGGCAGCGGGCTTTGCGCGGGATGCGCTTTATCTGTTGCGGCCTGACACCTATGTGGGGCTCGCCGACCCCTCCGGCACGCCGGAGGCCGTCGATCGCTATTTTGCCGGACGGGGACTTCGGTTCATGGCCGAAACCGCGACCGAGCCCGCTCACGAATAGTCGGGCGTCGAATAGGGTCGCTAGTCGCTTATTGATGTTGTCGGCGATGTAGAGCCGCCCATACCTCGAAGGTCGATGTCGGGTTCACACCGCCAGAGGTCACCCAGATGCTGCGAAGACCCCGACATGAAAGTCAGACTCAGCGCTGGAGCGAACGGGATTCGAACTCAAGGTCCCCCCGAAAATGAACGCCCTAACCCGAAGATCCCTGAGAAACGCGCAATCGCTCGCAGCATCCTGCTGTACAGCTGGGTGCGCAAGGCACCGCAGGATCGAATTGCCGAAAAGCCTCGCGTTGGGTTCGTTGACCTGCCGCCGGCTCACCATAGCAGCCAGCGACCGCTTTCGAGATCCACAACGGCCGCTCAGCTTTAGCGGCAGGAACGGCTCTTCATGCCCCTTTCCCGCCGTTGAGGACTTCTGACAGGATCGCGCAGCAGCGAGTCAGTCAAACGCTGGGTGGTCCCCCTTCGATAACACGGAGAGCCGGCTGGCTGGCCGCGAGCGGCACGTTGAACGCGACGACAGGCTGCGTCAGACCTTTGAGGGTCAACGCGCCCATCTCTTCAAGGGTGATGTTATCGTTGAGACGAGCTGCTACGCGCTGGCTTATGAGGATTTGGCCATCCTTCGCTTCGGCGCAGAGACGTGCCGCGACGTTGCAGACCGTGCCGATTGCAGTATAGCCGGAGCGTTCGGAAAACCCGATCTGCCCCAGTGTCGCGTAACCCTGTGCGATGCCAACGCCGAAGCCAAGATCCCGGCCGAGTCGGCGCCAGCCGGAGATCAAGGCCGAGGCCGCCCCGCGCATTGCGATCGCCATCCTGACGGCACGTTCAGCAGCATCAGGGATTGGGACCGGATCGTTGAAAAACACCATGATTCCGTCGCCCGAAAACTGGTCGAGCGTGCCCTCGAACTGGGCTACGAGCGGTCCCAGCGCGCCGTGATACTCGCGCAGGAAATCGAGCACCTCCTCGGGCTCGGCAGTCTCGGTGAAGGCGGTGTAGCCGCGCAAGTCGCAGAACACGACGACGATCTCGCGGCGATGGCTTTCGAGGATCTTCTCGTCACCCTGCGAAACGATCAGCTCGGCCAATTGCGGCGCGAGGAATCGCTTCAAGCGCCCGACCCGCTGCAATTCCTCGACCTGCTCAGCGACGCGCGCTTCGAGGCCGCGGTTCAATTCGGCGACCTCGTCGGTGCGCTGGCGTAATTCGCCGAGTAGCCGCGCATTCTCCATCGCGATGACCGCCTGCGCCGCGAAGTTCTCTAACAGGGCGACTTGCTTGTCGGAAAAAGGCCGCACTTCCTGACGATAGATTTGGATGTGGCCGAGGACGCTGTCGTCCTTCCGTAGAGCCACAGCGAGCATGCTGCGAGCACCTCCGAGATCGACAATCGCTCGGCGATTGGGCTCGCCTGACCAATAGGCCGGTTCGGCTTTAAGATCGTCGGAGCGGACGACACGCTCGCCGGCACGGATGCGGAACGGGGTCGTCCCCGGCCCGTAGTCCGGCGGATCGCTTCTCCGGTACTCGGCGAATGCGGTGGGTACACCACGGGTCGCGGCGGTAACGAAGCGCCCGCCGTCATTGACCACTAGTTGCCCAAACGCAGCCTCGCATAGGCGCATTGCCTTTTCCAGCATTGCGTCGAATACCGGCGACAGGTCGCCAGGCGAGGAGTTGATAACCCCGAGCACCTCGGCGGTCGCCGTTTGTTGCTCTAAGGCCTCGCGCGTCTCGGTAATCAGTCGCGCATTCTCCATCGCGATCACTGCCTGGGCGGCGAAGTTCTGCAGCAACGCGATCTGCTTGTCGCTGAACTGGCGCGGCTCCTGACGATAGAGGGTCAGTGCGCCGAGCAGAGCTACCTCTTTGCGCAATGCAACAGCGAGTAGGCTGCGACCGCGGCCTCGATCCACAAACCGCCGCGCCCGTTCGTCTCCGGCACGATACAATTCGGTATCTCTTACATCGGGAAAATGAACGATGTCCTCGCCATCCAAGAGGGACGGCCAAGCGAGCCCCGATGTCGGCGGCATCAGACCACGCGCCAGTTGCTCCTCGACGAAGCCTGCCTCGCCATGGACAGCAACAAACTGAAAGAATTCGCCGTCATAGGTCGCGATCTGGCCGTAGCGAGCCTCACAAAGCCGCGTGGCCTTGTCGAGCATCGCATCGAAGACTGGCGCGAGGTCGCCGGGCGAGGAGTTAATGACCTGCAATACTTCGGCAGTCGCGGTCTGCTGCTCAAGCGCTTCGGCAAGTTTAGCCTCAAGCTCGGCAAGGCGACGTCGCAGATCGACGATAAGCTGTTCGGCATCTGCTGAGGTGCTGTCAGGTGTCGCGCTCATCTGCGGACCTCGTCGGGACCGACCTTCCGAACGGATCATACCGCGATCGCTACGGGCCAACACAGGTTGTCGATCGGGACGATCACCGTAGCCCGCGAATGATCGCTGTCGGCCGGCGCCGTCGGTTCGCTCGTCCGGTGAACGGCCGCTTACGTTAAGGGTTTTCGGATGCCTGCCAGTCACTGCGCGAGGGGCTGCACGGAGGCAGGCGTCCGAAAAGCCTCGAAGGAGGAAACCGCGGGGGGAGTATGCGCCGGCGGCAGTGTCGGTCTATGGGG
>Ga0306921_10005932_pt1 | contig 12722 bp, 16 predicted proteins | sample sta12Cox44000080_FD_203760 | JGI IMG/M metagenome (GOLD analysis project Ga0306921, IMG submission 203760) | Lab enrichment of tropical soil microbial communities from Luquillo Experimental Forest, Puerto Rico - statoxic.12C.oxic.44.000.080 (v2)... | ecosystem: Environmental > Terrestrial >... | reverse complement strand
ATCCGAAATCTCTTCCAATAACGAACCCTTACATCCATCCGCAAACACGAACGAGCGATACCGGATCGGCAGCGGCGCCCCCGATCGCTGCGACACCACGTGTTCGCCGTCCAGCCGCCGTTTCCGCATATAGGTCTGAAAAAGCCCAGGCAGTTCGTCGCGCCAACAGCTCAAATCGTCTACCGTTTTGCGCAACATCTCCTCGCGGCTGTATCCCAGCAACTCTGCAACCGCCACCGAGCAATCCACGTACTGGCGCTTGGAGTTTACGAACACAACATATTTCGCGTTTTTCAGTTCAGGATGGCTATGATCGAGCACGTAAAGTAGACACCGTCGAGGCCCTGATCCACGCGTTCCGCTCTCCTCCGCCCGCGTGCCATCAGTCGCCTCTGCAAGAATGTGGGTCGCATAATATAAAACAATCCTCTCTGGGCGCAATCCGTTAGCGCCTGCCGGCATCCGCCCCACCCAACTGGACGAACGCCTCCAGGTCGCGTATTATCTGCGCACGTTGCCTGGTCTTTTCAAACAATTTTACGATTCGGAGAATTGTGGAATGCGCCTTTGCCGAGCCGTGTTTTCTGTCGCTTTGCTCTTCGCTGTCTGCCTTCGCGCGCAGCAAGCCCCGAACCTGGAAGACCTCAAGCAGCAAGCCGTCTCCGCCATCGATGCTCGCCAGGCCTTCACCCAGCAGATGGTCGATCAGATCTTCAGCTACGCTGAACTTGGATTCCAGGAATACGAAACCTCCCGCTACGTCACCGGCATCCTCGAAAGAAACGGTTTCCGAATCCAACGTGGCGTCGCCGGAATTCCCACCGCCTGGATCGCCACCTACGGCTCTGGCAAGCCCGTCATCGCCTTGATCACCGACATCGACTGCATTCCTCGCGCATCTCAAAAACCGGGCGTCGCTTACCACGATCCCGTCATTGAGGGTGCGCCCGGCCACGGCGAGGGACACAACTCCGGTTCCGCCGTCAACGTCACCGCCGCGGTGGTCCTCCGCGAGCTCATGGAGAAAAACAAAATTCCTGGGACCCTCAAGATTTTCCCCGGCGTCGCGGAGGAGCTGCTTGGCACCAAAGCCTATTACGTTCGCGCCGGTCTTTTCGAAGATGTCGACGTCGTCCTCGGCGCTCACGTGGCCGATTCGTTCGGCACCGGCTACGGACAGAGCTTCGCACCACAGGGCCTCGTCTCCGTCCAATACCTCTTTCACGGCCGCGCCGCCCACGCTGCCATGGCTCCCTGGGAAGGCCGCAGCGCCCTCGACGCCGTCGAACTAATGGACAGCGGATGGAATTTCCGCCGCGAGCATCTCCGCTTGCAGCAGCGGTCCCACTACGTCATCGTCAACGGCGGCGATCAGCCCAACGTGGTGCCCTCGGAAGCCTCCGTCTGGTATTACTTCCGTGAACTCGACTACGCTCACATCCGCGAACTCTACGAAATAGGCAATTCCATGGCCGAAGGCGCTACCCTCATGACCGGCACTACCGTCACCCGCAAAGTGGTCGGCTCCGCTTGGCCGCCCAACTTCAGTAAGGTTGTCGCCGAAGTGCAACAGAAAAATATTGAACGCGTCGGCATGCCCGAATGGAGCGACGCCGACCAGACTCTGGCCAGGGCTCTCCAACAGGAAATAAATCAGCCCACCGACGGTCTCAAAACCAAGATCGATGAGCTGAAACCGCCGAAACCGGAGACCGAACCCGGCGGCTCCGACGATGTCGGCGACATTTCCTGGAACGTACCCATGGTTTACCTTCGTTACCCCGCCAACATCCCGCATACACCGGGCCATAGTTGGGTCGATGGCGTGGCCATGGCTACTCCCGTCGCGCACAAAGGCTCCACCGCAGGCGCCAAGGTCCAAGCCCTGACCGCACTCGATTTCCTGCTCACTCCCGAATTAGTCGCGCAATCCTGGGAATATTTCCGCACCGTGCAAACCAAGGACGTCAAGTACGTCCCTTTGATCGGTCCGGATGACAAACCGGCCATCGAATTCAACAAAGAAAAAATGGAAGAATTCCGGCCGGCGCTTCAGAAGTATTACTACGACCCTGCGAAATACAAAACCTATCTCGAGCAACTGGGCATCCACTACCCCACCGTCCGTAAATAATCCGCTCTTCCGTTAGCTTCGGGAGGCTGCCAGAAACACCCGGCCGGCACGCGTAAGCCGCACCACACAGCGGCCGTGCACTTCCACGGTACTCACCAGCCCACGCTCCGTCGCCTCCTCCCAAACCGGCAGTCTCGGACACGAGGTTCGCCACGCACTCATCACTTCTTCATAGCTGCGCTCCCCCCTGGCCAACCAGTGCAGCAGGTCCCTTAACAAATTTTCTACCGTTGCGTCGCTCATGCGCTCTCGGGAGACCCGACCATTTTATTTTTCCTTTGTGCTTCGGAAAACATCTGACGTAGGCTCCGGTCGACGCGTCCCTTTCGCATCACGGCTGCAGGAGCGGGTGGCGTGCTACCATAAGCGAGCCTCATAGAGTGGAATCGACTACCATGACCGCGCTCAACCCTGGTAATTCCGCTGTCATCGAATCGCAACCTGTTTACGCGCCACTCACTCGCGCCGCCATCTTTCTGGTCCTGAAAATGAACTCGGGGCCCGACCATCTTGATACGATTCGTGCGTTCTGCCCAGATCTCTCGGCACTTTTCCGCGCAGTGGATTTTCGCAACATCGAAGGCGGCCTCTCCTGCGTCATGGGCTTCGGCTCCCATGCCTGGGATCAACTTTTCGGGCAACCGCGCCCGGCCGAACTTCATCCCTTTCGTGAAATTCGCGCGGGCATGCGCCACGCCGTCTCCACTCCTGGTGATTTGTTCTTCCACATTCGCGCCAAGCCCATGGATTTGTGCTTCGAACTGGCCACACAAATCATGGCCCGCATCGGCAGCGCCGTTACCGCCGTCGACGAAGTCCAGGGATTTCGTTATTTCGACGACCGCGACCTTCTCGGTTTTGTCGATGGCACAGAAAATCCCAGAGGCGCGGAAGCCGTCAACGCCGTGCTCATCGGTGACGAAGACCCTGCCTTCACGGGTGGCAGTTATGTCATCGTGCAAAAGTATGGTCACAACTTCGCTGCCTGGAACCAGCTCTCCACCGAAGCCCAAGAGCGCATCATTGGCCGCAAGAAATTGTCTGACGTCGAGCTCGACGATTCCGAGAAGCCTACCTCGGCGCACAGCGCGCTCACTACCATAGTCGAAAACGGCGAGGAAAAGAAAATCCTCCGCGACAACATGCCTTTCGGCCGCCCGGGCCACGCCGAATTTGGCACCTATTTCATCGGCTACAGTCGTTCGCCTCGCACCACCGAGCAGATGCTCGAAAACATGTTTGTAGGCCGGCCGCCCGGTAACTACGATCGCCTGCTCGATTTCAGCCAAGCCTTGACCGGCAGCCTGTTTTTCGTCCCTTCCGCCACGTTCCTCGACCGCGTGGGGGCGGATGCCGGAAGCGGAGCGACTTCGACCGAAGCCGCCGCGCCCGAACCTGCGCCATCCAGCGCTGCAAAGAGCCATGGTTCGCTCAACATTGGTTCTCTAAAAGGAGAGACCGCGCATGAATAACCTACATCGCGAACTAGCTCCCATCTCCGATGCGGCGTGGGCCCAGATTGAGGAGGAGGTCGCCCGCACCTTCAAGCGATACATCGCCGGACGCCGAGCCGTGGACGTGAAAACGCCGGCAGGCACCGGTTTGTCTGCTGTCGGCACGGGTCATTTGCGCTCGATTTCCGGATCGCCCGAAGGCGTCCTCGTCCGACAACGCGAAGTGAAAGCCTTGGTCGAATTGCGTGTCCCCTTCGAACTCCTCCGGGCGGCCATTGACGACGTCGAACGCGGTGCCAATGATTCCGACTGGCAGCCTGCCAAAGACGCGGCCAGGCAGATCGCCTTCGCCGAAGATGGAGCCATTTTTGAGGGTTACAAGGCCGCCGACATCGTGGGCATGCGCGAAGGTACCAGCAATCCGAAAATGTCTCTTCCGGCGGACGTGCGGGAGTATCCCGATGCCATTGCGCAGGGGTTAAGTCAGTTGCGCCTCGTCGGCGTGAACGGTCCGTACTGTGTGCTTCTGGGCGCCGAAGCCTATACCGCGCTGGCCGAAACGAGCGATCAGGGTTATCCGGTGTTGGAACATGTCAAGCGCCTGGTCGACGAAAAAATCATCTGGACCCCCGCGATCGAAGGTGCCCTGGTAATCACCACGCGTGGCGGCGATTTCGAACTCCACCTCGGCCAGGACCTCTCCATCGGTTATCTGAACCACAGCGACTCCGCCGTCCGCCTCTATTTGCAGGAAACCTTCACCTTCCTGCTCCTGACCTCCGAAGCCTCGGTCACCCTCTTAGCACCCGGCAAAGCAAAGCCTCCTCGCCGCGCCTGATTTCCTATTCGAACGCGCGGTCACGGTCGCCCATCTCTCCATCGCCTCACCACAAACGAAAAACGGCGTCTCGCCACCAGCGAAACGCCGTCTTTGTCAAAACCACTTGCGATTTTCTTAGCGCGCCAATGGCCGCTGGAACGTCGGCATACCCGGGCGCCGCAGCGGATACCCTTGCGGTTGACCATGGGCTTGCGCGGGAATCAGCCCATTCGAATGGCTGGCGTGACCGATGTGCCCGTGCTGGCCATTGCCATTCGCCGGCGCGGGCTGCGGCAGCCGAGCCGGGTTACCGATAGGGCGTAAGTTGATCGGGGCCGCGTTCACGTGGTCGCTAATGGCCTGTAAGCGCTTCAGGATCGATTGCCACTGTTCCCAGTCCAGTTGCCGCAAAAACGGCCGTAGCCCCTGGATGAAGGGATCCTCGAGCAGCGCTTCCCCATCCGACTCCGGAATGAAGAAGCGGTTCAAGCCAACGTTCAGCGCTTCCGAGATCTTTTCGAGCGTACCGAGGCTCGGCGTCATCTGCCCGCTCTCGATGCGCGACAGGTACGAACGGCTGACCTTCGAGCGCGACTGCAGCTGGCTCTGGGTCATGCCACGCGACTCGCGCAGTTGGCGAATCCGCTGACCGATATTTTCCACGGTCTCCTGATTCGCAAACTTCGCCGCCGCCGCCTCGGGAACCGCCTGCTCCTGCGGCGCTTCCTGCGGAATCAAATACTCCATCCGCTGAGGCAGCGCTCGTACGCAGCGTCGGCAGTTGCCGGTTCGCGTCCGATATTGGACCAGTCCGCAAGTCTTGCAGCGAATTACTTCCCGATCCATCTCCAACGAGTTCACCATCGTCTCTTTTTCCATAGGCACCGACACCGGAACTCCTCGCTGACTTTTAGTTTTTCCGGCGTGCGGATAGGAAGGAACGTCGGAACGTTCATTTGGGGGGAAGGCAGTTACTGGCGCGAAGGGAGTTTCGCCTAAAGGAATATTTCCTGTCAAGTACATTCTGCAAAAATCTTTGCGGGGAACGACCGAAATCGTGGGTATTTACGCCGGTTTTTCGCCTGTCCTGTCGTACAGAAGCCGCCGTCTTCCTCTGCCAATGGTAGTATACCGCTCAGTACACAACTACCGGTTGGGCTTCACTTCCCGACACCTGCAATTCCCGTTTCGGCACCTTTCCCCCTCTTGCAGTATCCTGTCTGTTCCCTTTTGGAGGCCTGCTCCATGCCGACACGCGACGATGCCTGGAATCTCCTCTGTGACTACACGCAATCCGAGAGCCTTCGCAAGCACATGCTTGCCGTCGAAGCCTGTGTCCGCGCCTATGCCCGCAAGTTCGGCGAAGACGAGGACGCCTGGGGCCTCACCGCCCTGCTTCACGACTTCGACTATGAGCGCTGGCCCAACAACGACCATGCCGCCGACCGCGAACACCCCGCCGAAGGTGCCAAAATCCTCCGGCGGCACGGCTACAGCGAAGAAATGATCCGCGCCATCCTCTCCCATGCCGATTACTGCAACGTTCCCCGCCAATCCAAGCTCGAGCGCACCCTCTTTGCCTGCGACGAACTCGCCGGCTTCCTCACCGCCTGTTCCTATGTGCGCCCTTCGAAAAGCATTCTCGACCTCGAGGTCAGCTCGGTCAAAAAACGCATGAAAGACAAAGCCTTCGCCCGCGGCGTCAACCGCGAGGATGTAATAAAAGGCGCCGAAGAGCTCGGCGTTTCCCTCGACGACCACATCGCCTTGTGCATCACCGCCATGCGCGAGCAAGCCGACGCTCTCGGCCTTCGCGGCTCCTCTTAGCTCTCGCGGCAGAAGCAGCACTCCCGCCGGTACCCGTTACCGTCCGCCTGCCGCCGGTCACTTACCTTTAATCTCTGCCCGCGTCGAACCGGTGTAGAATTCCAACTCATCCGGGTCCCTGCCACCCGGCTTTTTAAGGAGGCTAAATGTCAGCGCCGCAACCCGCACTTTCTCCGGAATTCGCTGTCGGTATGCGCGAGTCCGTTCTTCAGGGACTCGCTCGCGAAATGGAAACTACCAAGAAGGTCATCGCCGCAATCCCCGAAGACAAACGGGACTATCGCCCCGATCCCAAAGCCCGCACGGCCTGGGAACTCGCCTGGCATCTCGCGTCTTGCGACGTCCAGATGACCGACGAAGTTGCCGATCACAAATTCAGCATGGAACCGCGTTTTAAGGAAGAACCGAAAACCGTCGCTGAACTCGTGCAGTGGTACGACACTAATTTCAGGCGCGCCATGGCTCGCGTCCAGGCCATGACTCCGGAACAACTCTGCACCTCGGTTGATTTCCTCGGCGCGTTCAACTTCCCCGCGGTGTTCTACCTCTCCTTCGTCAACAATCATTCCATCCATCATCGCGGACAACTGGCCGTCTATCTTCGCCCCATGGGCTCGAAAGTTCCGTCGATCTACGGCGGCAGCGCGGACGAACCCTGGCCGGGCTAGTTCTGTTCGGCTGTCGATAAAGCAAGAAACTTCCGAGGCCGTCGGCAGACGGCCTCCTTCTATTGTTGCTGCCTGTGGGTAGGATTTATTCCGCTTTCGATTGCTGCTCGCGTCAATCGATCACCGAGCGCTTGCTGCTCGTCGTTATCGCGTCGTTGCTGGCGTCCAACTGCTTCTTTGCACGCAAAGTTGCGGAGCACTACGGCATCGTCTTAAAAGACTACCCCGCAAACCGACCTGCAGCTCAAGCGCACCAATTCCCAGAACGGACCGTTACGGTAATCCCGGTGTAGCGGCAGCCGACCTCAGGCAGATCCGCACCGATCTCTGCAATTGCCCAAAACGGAATGGTCCTCCTGAGCCTCGCGAGGACCTCAACCATTGTGTCTCCACCCGATTTACCAAGGGTTACGCTTTCACTTCCCGCGGTGCCTCCAGATACGCCCAGCGCTCCGCCAACTGCCGGTGCGCGATCCGCCAAATCACGATGCCGGAAAATTCATACCTCGATCCGCTGGTCGCTTCGGTGCCACCCCAGTGATTCCGCACCACCACGCGATCGTCCTCCGCGATCAGGTCCAGAATCTCCACCCGCAGGTCCGGAAATTTCTTGTAGGCCGCGCCAACATACTGCATCGCTCCTGGCGGCCCCGGCGGGGTCCCCGGAGGCACATCGGCGCCGTGGTCCAAAAATTCCGGCGCAAGGTTCACTTTCCCAATATTCAGATTCTTGCGATTAACAAACTCTTCAAAATGATTGCGCACGAATTCGCACATCTCTCTGTGGGTCATTCCGGTCTTCGGATTAATTGCTTCCCGTATTGCTGGCGTTGTGCTCATGGCGTCCACTCCTTACGCGCCCGCGGCCTGCCGCCGGAACGCATCCTTGTTTTCCTGCAAAAATTGATCCAGCCTGATCGGCGCGCGTCCCAGCAGTTTCGGCAACGTGTCCGTCACTTCCCCGCCCTTCCCCAGTTTCGAGTAATACTGCTGCAGATCCAGCAGCGCCGTGATCTGCCACTCCGGCATGCCCATATCCAGCATCGCCTTGCGCTGCGCCTCTTCGGGAATATCCACAAATTTCACGTCCTGCCCGGTCGCCCGCGAAATATGTTGTGCCACTTCCGAGTAGTTGAACGCTTCCGGCCCATTCAACTCGTACGTTTTCTCGGCGTGTGCGTGAGGCGCCGCGAGAATCTTCGCCGAGGCCGTGCCTACGTCGCGCACATCAATCAAACTCAACTTGGCATTTCCCATCGCCGCGTAAAACGCCCCTTGAGCCCGAATCGACGGCGCGTTGTACGCCACAATGTTCTGCAGGAAGCTGTTCGGTCGCAGAATCGTGTAGGCGATTCCGCTGGCCTTTAACTTGTCCTCCACTTTGCGATGCCAGCTCGGAAACGATTTCGCATAGTCGCCAGCGCCGAGCGCTGAATTCAACACCACATGCCGCACGCCCTTTTCCGCGCACACCTCAATCACATTGCCCTCGAGTTCGACCAACTGCGGAATCGGCGAGCACACCACAAACACCGCATCGAATCCATCCACTGCCGGTCGCAGGCTCTCTTTATCCGCAAAGTCCGCCACCACGGTCGTGATTCCCGCACCCGCCTTTTTCGCTTCGCCCGCATCGCGATACATCGCCCGGAAGGGCGCTCCGGTTTTGCGGACCTCGTCTAAAACAGCGCGTCCCACAGTCCCTGACGCTCCGGTAATCAAAATCATGGCTTTCTCCTTGTTCCGGCACAGCGCAAACGGTAGCCGAGGCGGGCAATGCGGCGTGCGGAGGCCAAATGTCGCGACACGATGCTATAACCCCGGGCCGTGCCGGCGGAAGTACGCACTTTCTGGTAAGCCCTCGGCCCCGTGTAGCGGCGCCACAGGTCCGTCCCAACATTTCCGAGAAGGTCCTGGCCGACCAACTCCGCCAAACCGAACGCGACGGTATTCTTCACCGCGCGTCTGCCGCCACGGTTCCTCCCCAAGTCACCTATTCGTTGAATCCGGAAGGCCGGAACTGGTTCCCTTAATGGAAAAACTCTGCGATTGGGGCAGCGCCCATTTCGGCATCAAGCCGAATCTCCCCCGGCGTCCCGGAATAACTCCCTAGCAGCCTAGGCTTCCTTGCTTCCTTGCTTCCTTGCTCCTTTGCTTCCTTACCTCGACACTTCCTTCCTCACTTCTTCCCCGCCTTCTTAATCACCCCAACCGCCTTCTCTGCATCGCCATCATTCTCAAAGCCGATCACCGCGGAATACTTCCTGCCAATCACCTGCGCCACCAAAAAATCCAGATTCACGCTGGCATCCGCCAACGCGCGGGCGATGGCGTGACCTAATCCCGCGCGATTGTCCCCTTGCACCTGGACAGCCGGAATGCTCGAGGGCGCGAGTCCTGTCGACTGTGCTCCCGCCCTCGCCTTCTTACCTTCCACGGGAAACACCTCCACCGCCGCCAAGCTGTGCTCCCCCGGATAGCAATAGCCCATCACCACTTGCAAATCTGCTCCCGCTTTCGCTACCGGTTCGAGCGCATCCGCCAGCGTTCCTGGCCGGTTCTCCAGCTCTTTCCGCCACAACGTGATCTTTTTCACTTTGACTGGCATGCGTCCCTCCACCAAACCTTCATTTAACCCAGGTTCAGCGGCATCCTACTCCCGTGCGCTTCTTTGCTCAATGCCCGGACAATGCCGGACAATGCCCGGACATGCGGCCCTCCCTCCTTGTCCTAACAACTTTCTGATAAAGCCCTAAGGACTTCCGATGGCCTCCCTTCGTATCTTTAATTTGCCCGCAGGATTCCGTTGCAATTCTGCGCGTGGACGGTGAACAAAAAATGTCTCTGATGGTCTTTCTCGCGATTTGCATTCTGGGAGTCGACGTTCTGATCTATTTCCTCTACGAGTGGGCCTTCGGCGAAAGCGAGCGCATCCGCAAACGCCACCCGCGCTGCCGCTTTGAGCGGTTTCCCGTCGAAATCTCCGCCACGACCAAGCCGCGTTCCGACGCAAATCGGGCCGCCTCTACGGTGATCGAGATGCACCCCGTAAACTCGACGCCACTTCCATCTGTTTCCGACGCCCAGGAGCGCCTCGCTTATCGTCGCCTCGCCACGTCCCACGCCCCCGTCAAGCGCCGCGCCTAATGCGATCAACGCGACCATGCTGGCGCCGGGCTTCTTGCGAGCTATTCTTTCGCAAGGATGCTCGTTTGCTTCAGGCGAGACCGAAAAAAGCCAAGAAATCGGGAAGGAGCGTTCTGCCGGTTCTGCCGGCAACGTGATTGTATCCATCGCAGTAGAAGAGTATCCTGCACAGACTGAGGGTCAATCGAAAATTTGTCCACGATTACCAGCCTCCACGGCCAGGAGAAAGACTATATTGCACATAAGCCTCCGATTTCACCGCCGAGACCTCTCAGGGGGCGGTCAGCTTCCACGAATGGATTGGGAATGGCTGGGCAATCCTGAGTCCCCGTCCTGAGTAGCTACTCCGAATGAAACGGTTGGGGGTAGAGATGAATACACGCGTCAACGCCAAACGAATTTCCATTCAGGATTTTGCTGCTGGATTGCGAAAGTTCCCCGAGTCCGCGTTCGATTCTAGCGATCAGATCATTAACTTTCTCCGGTCGGCGCCAGTCGACCCCGACACGCTTTCTCCCTTTCTGCATTGGGACCGCCAGCACTATACACGCAATCTCATAGACAAGACTCCCGTCTATGAGCTGATTGCAATTTGCTGGGAAATCGGACAGATCAGTTCGGTACATAATCATGAGGACCAGAATTGCTGGATGGCTGCGCCGATTGGCAGGCTGCTCGTCCAAAACTATCGCACCCTTTCGCAGGATGTGTTAAAGCGTAGATGCCAGCTGGAGCCGACCGATACCGTGGAGATGGATCTTGCGCATCCGTGCCGGGTGGATCCCCGGGAACCCGTTCACCGCGTGCTTAATCCTCGCGAGTTCAACCACCGAGCGGTAACCTTGCATGTTTATTCGCGGCCGATTGACTCCTGCATGGTCTATTCGCCGGAGCAAGGCACCTGCGGCAAGATCAAGTTGCACTACACGACGGAATATGGGAAACGAGCGAATCACCGTTAGCTAGCCGCGCTCTGAAGAGTTTTCGTCGAATCGGCACGCTACTCCTGGAATCATCCTGCTCGGCTCCTTCCGCGACGAGCGCTTGGTCGTCAATCAAAGCTCACTCGAGTCGGGGGAGCCGACTCGGTTTCAGCTGAGTGGGCAGCACGTAGGTCTCGAAAACCAAGCGATCTGCTGATTCCGCGCTCCGCGAGGGATCCCGTACCGTGCACCCGAAGCCTATCCCCTTGCTTTTCTGCTGCTTGCTTTCTGCGTACCGAAATGCACCGGCGGGGTGGCGTCATTCCCAAATTGGAACGCCTCCGTGTGGACTCGAAACCCCCGGCCAATGCGGCGAAAATGCTAAAATATGACGATATGCTGAACCAAATTTCCGGAACTGACGCGGCCGCTCTGCGCCACCCGCGCAAGAAGACCTACGGCGTAAAAGTCGGCCACGTTCAGGTCGGCGGCGGCGCTCCCATTGTCGTCCAGTCCATGACCAATACCGACACGGCCGACGTCGATGCTACCTTCCGGCAAAGCGTCGAACTCGCCGAAGCCGGCTCGGAAATCGTCCGCTGGACCGTCAACGTTCCGGAAGCCGCCGAAGCGGTGCCGCTCATCAAGAAGCGGCTGCTCGACGCCGGTTGCAACGTGCCCATCATCGGCGACTTCCATTACAACGGCCACGTCCTGCTGACCAAATACCCCGCATGCGCCCAAGCGCTCGACAAGTACCGCATCAATCCCGGAAATGTGGGCGCCGGACAGCGTCGTGACGAGCAGTTCTCCACCATCTGCAAAGTGGCCGTCGATAATGGCAAACCCGTGCGCATCGGTGTGAATGGCGGTTCCCTCAATCAAGAGCTGGTGATGCGCAAAATGCAGGAGAATACCGACAAGGATCTTGGCAAAGAGTCTGAAGAAATCATTAACGAATGTATGGTGCTTTCTGCGCTCGAATCCACCGAACTTGCCCTCGAATCGGGTTTGCGCAGCGACCAGATCATCATCTCCTGTAAAACCTCGCGCCCGCGCGACCTGATTACCGTCTATCGCGATCTGTCGAGCAAAACCCGCCAACCCCTGCACCTCGGCTTGACCGAAGCGGGCATGGGCATGAAAGGTATGGTGTGGTCGGCAGCCTCGCTGGGCATCCTTCTGCACCAGGGCATCGGCGACACGATTCGCATCTCGCTCACACCGCGTCCCGGCGGCGACCGGCGCGAAGAAGTGTACGCCTGCTGCGAACTCCTGCAGTCCCTCGGGCTGCGGTCCTTTTCCCCCAGCGTCACCGCCTGTCCCGGCTGTGGCCGCACCACCAGTACCACCTTCCAGGAACTGGCCGAGCGCATCCAAGGCTACATTCGCGACATGATGCCGACGTGGAAGACACAATACGAAGGCGTCGAGAGTATGACCCTCGCCGTCATGGGCTGCATCGTCAACGGCCCGGGGGAGTCCAAAGCCGCCAACATCGGCATCAGCCTCCCGGGAACCGGCGAAGCCCCGCGGTGCCCCGTCTACATCGACGGCCAGAAATCGGTCACTCTCGAAGGCACCTACGACGAACTGGCCGCGGCCTTCCAGAAGCTCGTCGATGACTACGTTTCCACCAAGTACCTGAAAAAAACGGCCGAGGCCGTAAGCCGGTAAGGAATCGCAAATGAAAATTTCACGGGAAGATGTGTTGCGGGTAGCCGAGCTGGCGTACTTGGACCTTAGCGA
>Ga0306921_10005929_pt1 | contig 12725 bp, 14 predicted proteins | sample sta12Cox44000080_FD_203760 | JGI IMG/M metagenome (GOLD analysis project Ga0306921, IMG submission 203760) | Lab enrichment of tropical soil microbial communities from Luquillo Experimental Forest, Puerto Rico - statoxic.12C.oxic.44.000.080 (v2)... | ecosystem: Environmental > Terrestrial >... | reverse complement strand
CATTTCCCGGGTTCGGCCGTCGCCCGCGATACGCAGGCTTGGAATATCGCCCACGCCGCGAAGGAGGGGCTGAAGTGGCTCTTGAGAGGGAGTATTTGACATGCAATTGAGCTTCGGCTCCGGCGCAGTCTGGGGCGAACGCACCGATGTGGTCGGTTCGGGCATCGGCCCGCGCCAGTTCGGCGTCCTGCAGGACATCCAGATCGATTTCGACTGGTCCGACAAGGAGCTTTACGGCCAGCTGCAGTTTCCCGTAGCTATCGCGCGCGGACAAGGAAAGATCACCGGCAAGGCAAAATTCGCGCAGATATTGGGCTTGCTGTATTCGGATATTTTCTTCGGAGTTACGCCGGCCACGGGGCAGTTTGCGGTGTCGCAGCTCGAAGCCGCGACGGTCCCGGCAACGACGCCCTACATCGTCACCCCGGCCAACGCTGCGAACTACAATGACGATCTTGGTGTCAGCTATGCCGGGAGCGGAAAACGCTTCAACCGGGTGACCACGCCGTCGGGTGCCGGCCAGTATTCGGTCAATTTTGCCACTGGGCTATATACTTTCTCGTCTGCCGATGCCAGTGCTGCGGTCTTGATCTCGTATACTTACAACATCGCGACGAGCGGCAACAAGCTGGCCCTCTCGAATCAGCCAATGGGTATTACCCCCACTTTCAAGGCGACCTTCTATAGCGCCTACAACGGCAGCGGCACCGCCCTCCGGCTCAACGCCTGCACGGCAAATAAGCTGTCGCTGCCGACCAAGCTCGATAATTGGACGATCAGCGAGCTCGACTTCACCGCTTTTGCCGACGCCTCCGGAGCGATCGGCTATTTGAGCACCGTCGAGTGATGATCCCCGGCGTCTCGGTCGCCATGGGAGGTGAGGAGTGGGTAGTGCCGCCGCTCACTCTCGGGCAGCTTCGCCGGCTGATGCCGCAGGTAAGGCAACTGACCGAAATCGGCGCCTCTATGGGCGAGCAGCAGATCGCGGTGCTGGTAGACATCGTCACGGCAGCGCTGCAGCGCAACTATCCCGAGATGACTCCGGGGAAAGTCGAAAATCTGCTCGATCTCGGTAATGCGAGTGCGGTGCTGAATGCCGTGCTCACCGGCTCAGGCCTGAAGCCAGGAGGAGCTCCCGCGGGGGAGCCGCCTGCCCCCGGGATCGGGTCGGGGGCGAACAGCGCAGCTTCGGCCACGATATCAGGGGTGGTGACTACTGGCGAGAAATTTACGGCATCCTTGCCACCGCCTGTGGCTATAGCTACCCCGTAATCGACGAGATGACGCTCTTCCAGGTCGAAGAGCTGACATCTTACTGGGCAAGGCATCCGCCGCTTCATCTGCTCGTCGCTGCCTATCTCGGGGTCGGTAAAGACAGACGCGCGCAGATGCCGCCAGCGTCGTTCGAACGAGAGCAGCGGCCCCATCCAGATGCCGTCTCCGTGCTGGCCCGACTTGGTCCAGGGTTCGGCGCTGGGGATGTCCATGCCGGTCTGACTCCCGCCGTTTTGGATTTCGCCGAACTGCGCCGGCGGTCTGGATTCATCGCCGAAAGGTCCGGCAAAGGCTCGCCTCGCCCTAAGCAAAACAGCGGCGGTTTGTAACCCCGGAGGCTATCATGGCCGATATTGAAACCAGCGTCGTTATCAGCGCTCAGATAGACGGTCTCCGATCGGGAATGGAGGCCGCGGCGAATTCGGTTCAAGCCGCAACCGATGCGATGCGTGCCCAGCTCGCCGGGCTCGGTGACATCGCGCAGCAAGCGCAGTCGCAGCTTACTGCCGCAACCGGACAGATCGGCAGTGGGGTTGGGGCATTGCAAAGCCAAGCGGCAAGCCTCGCGGGCTCGATGGGTGGAGGTGCGCTGCCCGGCGGCAATATGCAAGACAGCGCGGCAGATGAACGGGTATGGGAAGAGGAGCTGCTCGCCTACCAGAAATTCCAGGACGACAAGCAGAGGTTGGATCTTCAAGCAGTACAAGCCAGTCAAAGAAACTGGCAGAGTCTCATGCAACCGATCCAGCGAGCCTTCGACACGTCGATCACTGGCATGATATTGGGCACGACGACATTGCAAAAGGCGGTGGGAAACATCGCGCAGTCGATCCTCGCTGAATTTGTCAACCTTGGCGTCAAGATGGTGACCAACTGGCTGGCCAGCGAACTCGCGATGACGACCGCGAGCGAAGCGGGAGCCGCGGCGCGCACCGCAGCCGAAGGCGAGGGAATGGCGGCCGGGCTTGCGATCAAGGCGGCCAATGCGGTCAAGAGCATCATGACGGATTCCGCTCAGGCCTTCTCGGGCATTTTTGCGTTCATGGCTCCGATAATGGGACCGGCTGCAGCTGGACCGGCCGCGGCCGGGGAAGCGACCGTGATGGCCGCCGCCAGCGGGATTGCGTCTGCGGCCGGCGGTTGGGTGGTGCCATCCGATCAGCTCGCCATGGTGCACCAGAACGAGATGATATTGCCGGCGGGTATCAGCCAGGGTCTCCAGAACATGATTTCCGGTAATGGCGGGGGCGGGGCGGGTGCCACTCCGGTAGTAATCAACGTCTCGGCAATTGACAGTCAAGATGTGAGGCGATTTTTCCAAAGCAATGGCGGCCTCCTGGTCGGCGCACTCAACAAGGCCATGCGCAACGGTTCAATGCTGCGGACCTCGTGATGCCTCTGATTTTCCCAGCGTTGCCTGGACTCGCTTGGAGCGTCACCAAAACGCCGACCTTTCAAACACGCATTCAACGCGCGGTCTCGGGGCGGGAATTGCGGGCGCTCGACTACCCTTATCCGCTTTGGCAATTCGCATTGGTCTACGATTTTTTGCGCGACAACCCGACGGCGGGGTATGACGAGCTGCGGACCTTGCTCGGCTTCTTTATGCAATGCCAGGGCGCCTTCGGTACATTCCTGTTCCAGGACCCTAGTGACTGGAAGGTGGCGGGCCAGCCGATCGGCGCCGGTGATGCTAGCACGACGGCCTTCCAACTTCAGCGCACAATGGGAACAGCTCTGTCCGGTGGCGGCTTTCTGGAGCCGATCACAGCGCCGAACCTCGTGAGTACGATCTATTTCAACGGGATCACCCAAAACCCGGCGAGCTACAGTGTCGATCCGGCGACGGGCCTCGTGACATTCGAGACGGCTCCTGGCAGCGGCCTGAGCATTACTGCCGATTTCACCTATTACTTTCGCTGTCGCTTCACAGAGGATAGATACGATTTCGAGAATTTCATGTTCCGACTGTGGCAGCTGAAGAAGCTGACGTTTATTTCGGTGCGTTCATGAAGGCGGCGAGCCCGGAGCTGATCGCGCTGCTTTCCGGCGCCGGCCAGTTCGTCATGGCGGACCTCTATACGATCACTCTCGTCGGAGGGTCGGTACTGCGGTATTCGGCGGCGCCGACGGCGCTCTCCGCCAATGGGTACACGTTTCCTCTGGGTCCCAAATTCGAACGCTCGAAGACCAAAGTGGTCATCGGCACGCAGGTCGATGAGCTCGAGGTCAGGATCTATACTGAGCCAACCGACCTGGTCGGCGGCGTGCCGTTTCTGCAAGCGGCATGGCAAGGTCAGCTCGACGGCGCGCTGCTGCAGCTCGAGCGAGCCTTCATGCCGAGTTACGGCGATACGAGCCCGGGAACGGTCGTCCTTTTCACCGGACGAATCTCCGATATCGAATGCACCCGTACTGGTGTGGACCTTAAGTGCCGCTCCCATCTCGAGCTGCTGAACATTCAGATGCCGCGGCGCCTGTGGCAAGCGTCGTGTACTCACGCATTCGGCGATGCGATGTGCCAGTTCGACCGATCGAGCATGCAAGCGATGTTTCCGGCGGGGTCGGGCTCGACCCCGGTGCAAATCGCCACTTCGGTCACCCCGTCCCCGCCGAGTCTCTATATCCAAGGAAGCCTTATCGGCGTAACTGGTGCAAACACCGGATCGAGCCGCAGTGTTGCCAATATGGTTGGCGGCTGGATTTATGTGAAGCTGGCGTTCCTGTCACCAGTATCGCCGGGCGACCAATTCCAACTCCTGCCGGGTTGCGACCGCACACTCTCGACCTGCACGAATGTGTTCAATAATGCCATCCATTTTGGTGGCTTTCCCAATATCCCGACGCCCGAGACGGCGGTATGAACCAGCGCCAGAGCGTGGTCGCCGAGGCTGAAACCTGGCTGCGCACACCTTACCACCATATGGGCCGGGTCAAGGGCGTCGGCACCGATTGCCTGATGCTACTCGCCGAGGTCTACGAGGCAGCCGACGTGATCGGCCATGTCGAGGTGCCGTTTTATCCCCCAGACTGGAACCTGCATCGCAATGCCGAACGCTATCTGCAGGGATTGATGCTCTACGCGCGCGAGATCGACGGACCACCGCAGAGAGGCGATGTGGCCGTCTTCAAGTTCGGCCGTTGCTTCGCGCATGGCGCAATCGTAATTGCCTGGCCGCGCGTAATACATGCCTGGTGCGACGCCGGGGTTGTCTTTGCCGATGCGCAGCAGGCGCCACTGAGCGGGCGTCAGGTACGTTTCTTCGACCCGTTTCGAACAGCTTAATCCCGGCGGCCATGGGCGGAATTCTGAGCGGCGCATCGAACGCCAAGCAGCAGAAGGCGGTGGGCTCGCTGCAGTTCCAGACGTCCCAAAGCGGCGGCGTCATCCCGCTCGTTTATGGTACCACCCGGGTCTCACCAAATCTGATCGATTATGACGACTTCAAAGCCGTTCCCTCGAACCGGCAAGGCACGGGCAAAGGGGGCGGAGGTGGAAAAGGCGGCGGGCAACAATACAAATACAGTGCATCGGTGATCATGGGGCTTTGTCAGGGGCCGATCGCCGGCATCGCAACAGTGTGGTGGGACAAGAACATCGGCACACTCTCATCGTTGCCGGCCGCGGTTTACCTCGGCAATGACGGTCAAGCTGCAGATCCTTATTGGCAGACCTATCACTCAGCCAAGGCTCTTGGGTATTCCGGGACCGCAGTAGTCGTCGCCAATAACTACGCGATGGGCAATACAGCCACCCTGTCAAATTTCTCCTTCGAGGTGCAGGGCCTGCTGTCGTTGAGCGGCATCAACAGCCAAGACGCAAACCCGGCTGCGATCGTTGCAGATTTCCTTACCAATGCGCGTTACGGAGCCGGTTTCCCTGTCGCCAACCTCGGTGACCTCAGCCTCTATTCGGCATACTGCCAAGCACTCGGTTTGTTGTTGTCCCCGGCTCTGGATACGCAGCAAGAAGCGCAACAGTGCCTCGCCGATATCGCCAAGCTCACCAATAGTGCAATTGTTTGGTCGGGCGGGTTGTTGAAGATCATTCCGTATGGCGATCAACCTGTCACGGGCAACGGCGCCGCCTATTCCCCCGACACGACGCCGATCTACAGTCTGGATGACGACGATTTTATCGTCCAGGAATCGAGCGTCGGGACCGGGTCAGGAGTGACGCCCGGCGGCACCGCGTTGCGGACCGGCTCGGGACCGGTCACCGGCGGGTTCAGCGACGACCCCGTCCGGGTACTGCGGTCCACACCCGCCGATGCCAATAACTCGATCCAATTGGAGTGTCTCGATCGTTCCAACAGCTACAACACAGCGATGGTCGAAGCGTTCGACCAGGCAGCGATAGACCTTTACGGGGTGCGGCGAGACAGCTCGATCAAAGCACGTTCCATTGTCGATCCCGTCAATGTCGGGCCTCTTGTCGCGCAGCTTCTGCTCCAGCGCGCCCAGCTGTTCCGCAACACCTACCAGTTCAAGCTGGGCTGGAAATATTGCCTGCTCGAGCCGATGGACCTCGTCCAAATCGACGATCCCAGGCTCGGTGCTTCGGCGCTGACGGTTCGCATCACGTCTGTAGAAGAAGACGAGGAAGGTACGCTTTCGATCACGGCGGAGGATTTCTTCGGGGGCTATTCCACAGCGGTAGTATATCCAAAGCAGTCCGGCGCGGGTTATGTGCCGAATTGGAGTTCGTCTCCGGGTGACGTCAATCCGCCGATCATCTTCGAGCCTCCAACGGCGCTGCTGACCGGAGCCCTGGAAATTTGGGTTGCCCTTTCGGGTTCCCCGGGTTGGGGCGGAGCCCAGGTGTGGATCTCCACCGACGGCGACTCTTACGCCCTGATGGGAACAGTGAATTCGCCGGCGGTGCAAGGCGTATTGACAGCGGATCTGCTGCCGCATTCCTCTCCCGATACCACGAACACCCTTTCAGTTGACCTCACCGAAAGCCAGGGTCAGCTGGTCTCGGTCTCTGCGGCCGATGCCGCCAATCTCGTTACGCTCTGCTATGTTGATGGCGAGCTGCTAGCGTACCAAACTGCAATACTCACTGCGGCCGGCCATTACAGCCTGACAAACCTTTATCGCGGCGCTTATGGCACCACGATTGCCGATCATCCTTCCGGAACGCAGTTCGCCAGGCTCGATGGGTCCGTCGGCCGCTTTGCCTATCCGAATAGCCTGATCGGCCAAACGATCTATCTGAAATTTGCGTCGATGAATATCGTCGGCGGCGGCCTGCAGAGCTTAGCTTCGCTTCCTGCATATACATATGTGGTCAAAGGGACCGGCCAGACATCCTCGATTATCGTCACTGGCTCGTTTAGCGGAAAGCCCACGGCCAACCTTGTTCTCCAGAGCTATGTATTCACCGCTTCGGCGACTCTCCCCGCCGGGCTTGCTGGCAGTCGTGGAACTGCCGCAACGGCAGCGACCGCGACGACAACATTCATCATTCGGAAAAATAGCACGAATGTCGGAACCATGGTTTTCGCTCCGGCGGCTACCACCGCCACATTTACGATGAGCTCAGCAACCGCATTCAGTGCCGGCGACGTCCTGACTTTGGTCGCGCCAGCCGCGCCCGATGCCACCCTGGCAAATCTGGCATGGACTTTCATGGGAATCTCGCAATGAAACTCGAATCCTGGCACAGCACCGAAGACAAACGGCGCTGGAAGATCGTCCGCACGGACAATTACACCGACGTTCCTGGTGAGATCATCACGGCTGATGAAGCGACTGGGGAGTGCTGCATACAAGTTGGTGGCGAAACCAAAACACTGAGCTTCGGACCGCGCGGCATCCGGATCGTTGGACGGAGAAGATGACCCGCGCGCCGAGACATGGCCGTACTCCCGGCAGACAAGCCCCCGGAAGATCGCGGGAATGCGAGATGGGCGATGGCGCCGGCAAATAACCGTGAGGTGGCGTATCCGGTCGAGACGCAGCTCGCGCTGATCCGGCGTGACATCGAGGAGATCCATCATGCCCTTCACGGCGATGGCAAGGGCCGCAGAGGCCTGGTCGATCAAGTTGAAGACCTTGTGATGGTTGCGGATCGCGGTCGCTTCAGCCTGCGCGCGGCACTCTGGCTCGGAGGAGGCATCGTCGCGGCTGCTACCGCTTTGGCGCAGTTCAAACAGGCAATTTTGGGGCTTTTCCATCAATGAGCTGGTTGCGTGTCGATGGCGAGCGGCAAGCGGTGCCACCGCAGCCCGTCCCCTACAACCCGCCCGTCACCTCCGACGTGGTGATCGACCTCAGTCATTGGCAGGCACCGGTCGACCTCGCGCGAGCCAAATCAGCCGGAATCGCAGCGGTGATCCTGAAGGCAACGCAGGGCTCGGATTGGATCGACGTCGCCTTCGCTCAGCGGTTCGCAGCCGCCAATGCAGCCGGGCTTCTCGTGGGAGCGTATCACTTCCTTGATGATTCGCCACCCGGGTCTCAAGTCGAGAACTTTCTATCGGTGGCGGGGGGCTGCTCGGTGCTGGCACTCGATGCGGAGCCGAACGCCATCGGGGGCACCGTGACTGTCGCGCACGCGGCGGAAGCCGCAGGTCGTTTGAACATGGCGACCGGGTCGATGCCGCTGATCTACATTAACCGCTATGGTCCTGACCAACGAGGCACCGGGCTCCCGAATAGCGTCTTGGCACGCTGTCCGCTGTGGTTGCCCGCCTACAGCTCGAGGCCGGTTTGTCCACTCGGCTGGTCGAAATGGGCGCTGTGGCAGCACACCGACGGAACGGTCGGTTCCGATCCAGTGCCAGTCCCGGGGATCGGGCGATGCGATCGCAGCCGATTCGCCGGCACGACCGCCGAGTTAATTGCTTGGTGGAAGAAACCTCAGCTCTGATATCACGGCGGGTGCGCGGGATGTTGGTTGCGACACATACCGCGTGATTAGCAGGAGCAGGACATGTGGAGGCTATCGAGGGACGGGATCCGTGCCGTGGTGCTAGTTACAGCTTTCTCTTTGGTCGGCTGCAACACTCCACGCGATACCTCCTGTAAATGCCCCAAACCGGTTGCCTATGACGAGGCAACGCTGAAGCAAATCTCACAAGCGCTGCGCGCCTTGCCTTACGATAACGTGCTTCATCAGGCTATGGAGGATTACGAGAACGAGCGGGACGACCTCCGATTTTGTCAGTGAGTCCGCATTTCACTCGGACCGTGATGCGGCTCGACACCGCAAGTCCCACGGATCCGGCACTCCGCTCTCACCGCAAATCCTCGCGCTGCGCATAGCGCTCGCCAAATGCCGCTTGCGGGCCTAAAAAGGGCGTTCACGTGAGCCGAAAGCGTCATGCCCGAAGACTTCTATCGCATCAAGCGCCTTCCCCCTTATGTCTTCAGCGAGGTCAATGCGCTGAAGGCCCAGGCGCGGGCCGCCGGGCGCGACGTTATCGATCTCGGCATGGGCAATCCCGATGGTCCGACCCCGCCTCACATCGTCGCCAAACTCGTCGAAGCCGTGCAAAACCCGAGGACCCATGGATATTCGGTATCGCGTGGAATCCCGGGACTGCGGCGCGCCTGCGCCGCATATTACGGGCGCCGTTTCGACGTCGAACTCGACCCCGAGCGCGAAGTCATTGTCACGCTGGGATCGAAGGAGGGTCTCGCCAACCTCGCGCAGGCGATCACCGCGCCCGGCGACATCGTTCTCGTTCCAAACCCCTGCTATCCGATCCACGCCTTTGGCTTCATCATGGCTGGGGCCTCGATACGCCATGTTCCAGTAGGTCCCGAATTCGATTTTCTTGGCGAGTTAAAGAAGGCGGTGCGGCGTAGCGTGCCGGCGCCACTCGCTATCGTCCTCAATTTCCCCGCCAATCCGACGGCCCAAGCCGTCGATCTCGACTTTTATGGTGAGATTGTTTCCTTTTGCCGTCGGCACGAAATAATCGTGCTGTCGGATCTCGCCTATGCCGAGATCTATTTCGACGGCAAGCCCCCGCCCTCGATCCTCGAGGTGCCGGGGGCGCGCGATGTCGCCGTCGAGTTCTCATCACTCAGCAAAACCTATTCGATGGCCGGATGGCGTATCGGCTTCGCGGTCGGCAATGCGCGGCTGATCGCGGCGTTGGCGCGCGTCAAATCCTATCTCGATTACGGTGCGTTCACGCCGATACAGGTGGCGTCCACCGCAGCATTGACTGGTCCGCAAGACTGTATCGTCGAAATTCGTGAGCGTTATCGAGCCCGCCGCGATGTTTTGATCGACGGGCTGGGGCAAGCCGGATGGGATGTGCCGGTGCCCGACGCGACGATGTTCGCATGGGCCCCGATCCCGCCCGCCTTCGAGGCCATCGGCAGCCTCGCATTCTCCAAGCTGCTGCTCGAACAGGCAAACGTAGCGGTAGCGCCAGGCATCGGCTTTGGCGAATACGGCGAGGGGTTCGTCCGTATCGCGCTTGTCGAAAACCGCCAGCGCCTGCGTCAGGCGACGCGCAACATCAAATCCTTCCTCTCCGGCCGGAACGACGTCGCTGAACTGCGCCGCCGCGACCAAAACTTAGCCCTGACGGGGTCAGGCTGACCGGATCCGCGAGCCGGTCGAAGACGCGAAGCCCCGAGCCTCCGTCTCCTGGTTTGACTCTGCTCAGCCTGCTGCCTATGTTTCAGCCGTCGCCGAGGGCCACGGATATGAAGATCGTCAATTCTTTGAAGACATTGAAAAGGCGGGACAAGAGCTGCCGGATTGTCCGCCGCAAAGGGCGGGTGTACGTCATCAACAAGGCCAATCCCCGGTATAAGGCCCGCCAGGGCTAACTAGGCTCACGCCGCCGGGCGCCTCGGATGAGAATGCCGACGCCAGATGCGGCCGTAATGGACCGTCGTGCCGGTATCGTCGAGGAACTCCGCCGCATAGTTCCGGGCGACGGCGTTATCGCTTCTGAGGCCGAGCGGCGCGTCTACGAGAGCGACGGATTGACCGCCTACCGGCAGTTGCCGCTGGTGGTCGTGCTGCCTTCGACGGTCGACCAAGTCGCGGCGGTGCTTCGTTTTTGTAAGCAACTGGGCGTGAAGGTCGTCCCGCGCGGCGCCGGTACCTCGCTGTCCGGCGGCGCGTTGCCTCTGGCCGATGGCGTACTTCTCGGCATGGCCAAATTCAATCGCGTTCTCGAAATTGACTATGACAATCGTTGCGCCATTGTTCAGCCCGGCGTCACCAATTTGGCGATCAGCAAAGCCGTCGAGGGCGCCGGTTTCTATTACGCTCCCGATCCGTCGAGCCAGATCGCCTGCACGATCGGCGGCAATGTCGCGGAAAATTCAGGCGGTGTGCACTGCCTTAAATACGGGCTTACGACAAATAACATCCTCGGCATCGAAATGGTGCTGATGGATGGAGAGGTAATCCGGCTCGGCGGCAAACATCTGGACGCCGAGAATTATGACGTGCTAGGCGTCATGACCGGGTCCGAGGGTTTGCTCGGCGTCGTCACCGAGGTGACCGTGCGCATTCTCCGCAAGCCTACCACGGCGCGCGCGCTTTTGGTCGGCTTTCCGACAACAGAGAATGCCGCCGATTGCGTCGCAGCGGTGATCGCCGCCGGAATTATCCCGGCCGGCATGGAAATGATGGATCGGCCCGCGATCCATGCAGCTGAAGCCTTCGTCAAGGTCGGCTATCCCCTTGATGTCGAGGCCCTGCTGATAATTGAGCTGGACGGTCCGCCGCCGGAGGTTGATCACCTGATCGAAAGGGTCGAGCGGATCGCGCGTGATCACCATGCAACTGCGATCCGGGCCAGCCGCGACGAGGCCGAGCGGCTCGCCTTTTGGTCGGGCCGTAAGGCCGCCTTTCCGGCAGTTGGTCGGATATCGCCGGACTATTACTGTATGGATGGAACAATTCCCCGGTCGCGGTTGGCGGAAGTCCTCAGCCGCATGCGAGTGTTGTCGGACCGTTACCGCTTGGGGGTCGCCAATGTATTTCATGCAGGCGACGGCAATCTTCACCCGCTCATTCTTTATGACGCTAATAGTCCCGACCAGGTTGAACGAGCCGAGGCGTTTGGGGCCGACATCCTAAGGTTGTGCGTCGAGGTGGGCGGCGTCCTGACCGGTGAGCACGGCGTCGGCGTCGAAAAGCGGGACCTGATGGGAACGATGTTCGACGAATTCGATTTGGCGCATCAGCAGCGGCTCAAATGCGCCTTTGATCCAGGTGGCCTGCTCAACCCCGGCAAGGTGTTCCCCCAGCTGCATCGCTGCGCCGAACTCGGTCGTCTTCATGTCCGTGGCGGCCGGCTGCCCTTCCCGGATCTGCCGCGGTTTTAAGCCGACAGGGGGGCTATGAGCCGCCTCGCCCCCACCGATCTTCGCGAACTCCGTGATGCCATCGGGGAATCGCTTGCGGCGGACGAGCCTCTCGAACTGATCGCAGGGGGCTCGAAACGGGTGCTTGGTCGTCCGCTCCAACTGCCCCACTCGCTTGACCTCTCCGGCATCACGGGAATCCGAGATTATCAGCCGAGCGAACTCGTACTGACCGCCGCCGCGGCGACCCCAATTGAAGAGATTGAGACGGCGCTCGCTGCGGCCGGGCAGATACTGGCCTTTGAGCCGCCGGATTGGGGGACCCTACTCGGCCTGCCGGCGACCGCAGCGCGTCAGCGGACCCTTGGCGGCGTGCTCGCCTGTAATCTATCAGGCCCACGCCGGATAAAGTCTGGGGCGGCGCGCGATCACTTTCTTGGCTTTAGGGGCGTGAGTGGACGCGGTGAAGTTTTCAAGGCGGGAGGCAAAGTCGTCAAAAACGTGACGGGCTACGACCTTTGCAAACTGATGGCCGGTTCCTATGGAACGCTTGCTGCCATCGAGGAAGTCACTATCAAGGTCCTGCCACAGCCGGAAACCGTGTCCACGATTCTACTGTGCGGACTCGATGCCGCTGCCGCGGTCCGGCGCCTTGGCCGAGCGCTTGCTTCACCACATGAGGTATCGGGCGCCGTCTACATTGAGGATTCCTCGACGCTCGGTTTGGCCTTTGTCTCTCCGCCAACCGGCGTCGCTGCGCTTCGTCTTGAAGGTCCCGACCCTTCGGTCAAATTCCGGCGCGAGCGGCTCTTGGCCGAACTGGCGTCGGATTGCGAACCGCATGTGCTCGACGAAAAAGCTTCCGCCGCGTTCTGGCAAGCTGCACGGGATGTTCGGCCGCTTGCCGACCTCGAGCACCGCGTCATCTGGCGGGTGTCCGTTGCGCCCAGTCGGGGGGCCGAACTTGGGGAGGTGATTGCGAGCAGTCTCGATACAAAATGGTATCTCGATTGGGCGGGCGGTCTCGTTTGGCTAGCAATTGCCGGAGCCGACGACGGTGGTGCAGCGGTGATCCGGGCGGCGATCCGTGGGGCTGACGGACTAGGCACTGGCCACGCTACTTTGATCAAAGGTTCGCCTGAGCTGCGCCGGTCGGT
>Ga0306921_10005927_pt1 | contig 12729 bp, 10 predicted proteins | sample sta12Cox44000080_FD_203760 | JGI IMG/M metagenome (GOLD analysis project Ga0306921, IMG submission 203760) | Lab enrichment of tropical soil microbial communities from Luquillo Experimental Forest, Puerto Rico - statoxic.12C.oxic.44.000.080 (v2)... | ecosystem: Environmental > Terrestrial >... | reverse complement strand
CACGGCCAGGGCGCGGCGGCCATCCTCGGCTGCCTCGGCGGGCCGGGTCAGGTTCGCCAGCGTGACCGCCCGCGCGCCCAGGCAATCCACCATCGCTCGGGACGGCGCCCGGTCCTTCAGCGCGTCGCATACCGCGGTGAACTGTGCCAGGGCCTCGGCCAGGTCAACCGAGAACAGCGCCATCCAGCCGAGCCAGTATTCCGCGGCGCACCAGGCATCGCTTCCCGCCTCGGCGCGGCATGCGACTTCGCGCAGCAGCGCATGCTCACCGGCCAGCCGGCCACGCAGGTACCACCATGGCGCCACCGCCACGGCCAGCCGCAGCGCCATGCCCGGATCATGGGGCATCGCCCAGGCCAGCGCCTGCCGGATGGTCGCGTCCTCCCCGTCCAGCCACCGCGCCGCCGCCTGCTCGCCGGTGCCGGTCTCCAGCCCAGCCGCGGCCTGCCCGGCCACCCCCAACGCGTACCGGGCCAGGGCGTCCTCGGCCTGTTCCCGCTCGCCGGCCTCGGCCAGCAACCGGGCCCCGTAGGCGCGCAGCGTCTCCAGCATCACATACCGCGACCGGCCATCCGGATCAGTCCGCGGCGGCACAAGCAGCGAGCAGTCCACCAGGTGCAGCACCGCCGCGCCGGCGTCCGCGCCCGCCACCGCCTCGGCGCCCTCAAGGGTGAACGGCCCCGGGAACACCGACACCTGGCGGAACACCCGCCGCCCAGCCTCATCGAGCAGCTGGTAACTCCACTCCACCGTGGCCGCCAGCGACCGCTGCCGCCCAGGCGCCAGCCGGTCCCCGGCAGCGAGCAGGCCGAACCGGTCACCGAGACGCTCTAGTAGCTGCGCCACCCCTAGCGCCTCCACCCGTGCCGCCGCCAGCTCGATCGCCAGCGGCATCCCATCCAGCCGGGCCACCAGCCGCGCCACCACCGGTCCGGTCTGCCCGTCCAGCGCGAAACGCGCATCCGCGCTGCGGGCCCGGTCGGCGAACAGCACCACCGCCTCCGCCCCCGCCGTCCCTGCCAAGTCGCCCGGATCGGGCAGTACCAGCGGCGCCAGCCGGTACCGGGCCTCCCCGGCTACACGCAACGGCTCTCGGCTGGTCGCTAGCACCCGCACGTCATCGGCCGCCGCCAACAGCCCCGCACACAGCTCCGCCGCTGCGCCGATCACATGCTCGCAGTTGTCCAACACCAGCAGCAGCTGCTGCCCGGCCAAAACCCGCACCACCGCCTCCGCGGCCGACTCCCCCGGCCGCTTCCGGGCCCCCATAACCACCGCCACCACTGAGGCCACCTGCGCCGAATCCCGCACCGTCGCCAGCTCGGCCAGCCACACCCCATCGGCGAACCGGCCCGCCACCCGGCCCGCCACCTCAGCTGCCAGCCTTGTCTTCCCCGACCCGCCCGGACCGGTCACCGTCACCAGCCGGCGCTCCTCCAGCAGGCCCGCGACCTCGGCCACCGCCCCGGCCCGGCCCACATAACTAGTCAGCGCCGGCGCAAATCCATGTACCCCCCCTGCCACGGCACCAGCCGCAGACCGACCCACAACGATCACGATAACTGCGGCCGCCCCCAGCCGACAGCCCCAGCACGCCCAGCCACGCCGTACCCCAGCAGGGCACGATACCGTCGGTCAAGCCGCCTCCAGCCCGGGCCAGATCCGGCACTGCCAGGCTCTGGCCACAGCCAGTCCGATAACCGGAATGCCAGCCCAAGGCGCCCGCCGAATCATCGATCCACCTGGCCGCTCCACCGGTAGCCAACTGCGCGGCCGTTTGGACCGTCCGAGACCCATAAGCGGATGATCTGCGCGATATCGCCAGCACCAAAGATGCGAATACCAGCCGCTCCGAATCGGCAATCGGCGCGGTCGCTGCCTGCAATCCCTGTCTTTCAGGGCTCACTCTTCGTAACAAACGCTGTGCCGGGTTGAGGCGACGGGTTGGGCGCGGGCTCGGGTTGGGGGAGCTGACGCTAATCCGGTGGGCATGGTTCCACATGCCGAAGGCTATGCGGATGCTCGGTGAGCACTCCGCACCCACCGACGCGATTACCCGCGTCCTCCTTGCCCCTGATCTGGCGGCGCCGGTGAGCTAGAGGTCGTTTACAGATCGGCCGCCCACTCGACGATCAGGCGCCTGCACTGGTGAGCAGCGCCAGGATTGTCCCATTCATCGGAACACCCTCTTTTGTGGTGGTTGCGCCAGCCATGACAATCGCCCCTGCGGCCCCTGCGGCTTCGTCGCGGGGCCTGGGCCCTGTTAGCCCTGCGAACGGGGCCCGCCGCCCACCTCGGGTACCGGGCGGCCGTTTTCCAGGTAGACCAGCGCCCGCCGTTTCGTCGCCGCCCTGACCCGCCGCCGGATCGGGCCGCGGAGCAGCGGCAGGGCATCGGGCAGCGCGGCGAAACGGTACTCGGACACTTCCTCGGGCTGGACCACGATGGCGGCGAGGCGCTCGTCGTCGATGGCACCGCAGTCGAACAGGAACCGGATGCCGCCCGGCCTGCCCGGAGGACGGGGGCGCCTGAAGTCCATGCAGGCAAGACGGCCCTGGTGCACCTCGATGCCACACTCCTCGCGCACCTCGCGGCGGCACGCCTCCCAGGGAGTCTCGCCGTCCGCCTCCATGACACCACCGGGGATCGTCCAACCCGACTTGTAGGTCGGCTTCAGGATGAGCAGCCTGCCGGCCCCGTCGAAGATGAGCGCCCCGGCGGAGACCGGGATCGCCGGGAGCGCTTCGTCCTCCGGGCTCGGCTGCGCCGCCTGGCTGCCGTCACTGGTCACGACGCCACGGTACGACGCCCGCCACGGGATGATGATGCGGTGACCGACTACATCTTCCGGCCGCCGTGCAACACACCCGAGTCACGGGCAGGCCAGCCGCCGCGGCCGCGCACCGAAAAGCTGCCCGGGATGCTGATCGACCGCGACGTGGCCGTCATGGTTTCTCCGGGCGAACCGGTGTACGTCGACGTCTACCGCCCCGACTCGGGGGTTCCTGCGGCACCACTGATCGCATGGTCGCCGTATGGCAAGCACAATCCTGCACCAATCGGGATCCTCTACCCGCGCAGCGGCGTCAAGCCCGAGCACACCTCGCCGCTCACCACGTTCGAGGCGCCCGATCCGCAGTACTGGGTGCCGCGCGGCTACGCGATCATCACCGCGGACATCCCGGGCACGTGGTACTCCCGCGGCCGGGCAACCTACCTCTCGCCGGAGGAGGCGCAGGCCTTCGTGGAGCTCATCGAGTGGGCCGGCGTCCAGCCGTGGAGCAACGGCCGCGTTGGCCTGTCCGGGGTGTCCTACCTGACCAGCTCGCAGTGGCGGGCCGCGGAGCTGAGCCCGCCGCACCTGGCGGCGATCAACCCGTGGGAGGGGTGGACCGACACCTACCGCGAGGTCGCCCGGCACGGCGGGATCCCGGAGACCTGGTTCTGGCCGTATATCTGGCAGCGCTGGGGCGCGAGCGTGACCGAGGTCGAGGACCTGGCGGCCGAGACCGCCGCACACCCGTACTACGACGACTTCTGGCGGTCCAAGAGCGCCGACCTGGAGAAGATCACCGTCCCGGCCTTCGTGGTGGCAAGCTGGTCCGATCACGGGCTGCACTCCCGCGGCACGCTGGAGGGGTTCCGGCGGATCTCTTCGGAACACAAGTGGCTCGACGTGCACGGCCGCAAGAAGTGGGCCTACTACTACGACCCGGAGTCGGTCGAGCGGCAGCGCGTCTTCTTCGATTACTTCCTGCACGACCGGGGCCCGGGGCCGGTGGACTGGCCGGCCGTCCGGATGGAGGCCCGCGAGTCGTACTACCGGGGCAGGCACCGCACGGCCCGCCGGTGGCCGCCGGCCGAGACCGAGTACCGCACGCTCTACCTGCGCCCGCCGTCGGGCGCGGGCGCACCGGGCACCCTGGAGGCCGGGCCGGACGCCACCGAGGGCCAGGTCAGCTACGACAGCCTCGGCTCCGGCCTGGCACCGCGCCGGGCGGAGTTCTCGATCACGTTCAGTGAGCCCGTGGAGCTGATCGGGCACATGATCGCCACGTTGTACCTGTCCTCATCGCAGGCGGAGGACCTCGACGTATTCGTGGCACTGTTCAAGCTGGACGCGGGCGGCGCGCACGTGGGGTTCCCCTACTACGCCCAGTTCGAGGACGGCCCGATGGCGGTGGGCTGGCAGCGGGCCTCGCACCGGGAGCTCGACCCGGAGCGGTCCACGCCGTTCCTGCCGGTGCTGGCGCACCAGCGGGCGCTGCCTGTCCCGCCCGGCGAGGTGGCCCGGCTCGACATCGAGGTGCTGCCCTCGGGCACCAGGTTCGAGGCTGGCGAGCGGCTGCTGCTCGTTGTCCAGGGCAGCGACGTGCAGCGCTATCCCAAGCCCGCCGTGTACGCCCGGCACGAGGACACCGTCAACAACGGCCCGCACATCCTGCACACCGGCGGCCGGTTCGCCTCCTGCCTGGTCATCCCGGTGCTCCCCGGGACCGGCTGAAGCGCGGGAACCACCAGCTGGCCCGGCCCAGCAACTGCAGCACCGCAGGGGTCGCCACCATCCGCACCAGCGTCGCGTCCAGCAGCACGGCCACCGCCATGCCCAGCCCGATGACCCGCAGCACCCGCAGGTCGCCGAGCACGAACGCGGCGAACACGCAGACCATGATCGCGGCCGCCGAGGTGATCACCCGCCCGGTCTTGGCCAGGCCCCTCGCCACGGCGTCGGAGTCGGTCACCCCGGCGAGCCGTTCTTCCCGGATCCGCGAGACCAGGAACACCTGGTAGTCCATCGAGAACCCGAAAAGCAGCGCGAACAGCATCAGCGGTATCCACGGGTCGACCGGAGCGATCGTGCCGTTATCGATGCCGGTGCCGAGCCAGCCCCACTGGAACACCGCGACGATCACCCCATAGGCGGCGCCGGTGGACAGCAGCGTGGCCACCGCGCTGACCACCGGGATAACCACCGAGCGGAACGCGGCGGCCAGCAGCAGCACCGACAGCGCGATGACGAACACGACCACCACCGCCAGGCGCGCGGAGATCAGGCCCGCCGTGTCGATGGAGGCCGCAGTCTGCCCGCCGACCAGGGCCGACACCCCGGTATGCGCGGTTGCGCGGGGCACGACCTGCGCCCGGATCCGCTGGACCAGCGCCGAGGTCCGGGCGTCCTGGGGCGAGCTGCGCGGGATCACTGTGAGCACCGCGGCGGTGCGGGCCGCACTGTAGGCGGGCGGGCTGACGGATGCCACGTCACCCAAGCCCCCAAGGTCCGCGCGCAGTGCGGTGACCACCGGCTCGCCCCCCGCGCCGGGCAGCCGCATGGCCACCACGAGCGGGCCGTTGGCCCCCGGGCCAAAGCCCTTCGCAAGCAGGTCGTAGGCCTGGCGGGAGGTGTAGGAGGCCGGGTTGGTGCCGGCGTCGGTGAAGGCCAGGCGCAACGACAGGAACGGCATTGCGAGCAGTACCAGCACGGCAACCGTCGCGCCGGCGGCCAGCCACGGGCGGCGCTGCACCTGGTGGCTCCAGGCCCACCAGAAGCCTTGCTTATCGCCCGGGATCTGATCGCGGCGCCGGCGCCCCACTCGCAGCCGGTCGATGGCGGTCCCGGCGAAGCCGAGCATGGCAGGCAGCAGCGACACCGACGCGGCCATGACTAGCAGCACCGCGATGATCGCGCCGAGCGCCGCCCCGTAGATGAACGGCAAGCCGAGCAGGAACAGGCCGAGCAGCGATGCCGTGACGGTGGACCCGGCGAAGACCACCGCGCGGCCCGAGGTCGCCATGGCGGCTTCCACCGCGTCGGCGGGCGCCGATCCCGCGCGCAGCCCCTGCCGGTACCGGGTGACCACGAACAGCGCGTAGTCGATGCCCACGCCAAGGCCAACAAGCGCCGCCAGTTCCGGTGCGAAGGACGGCACGGTCAACTGGTGGCTGAGCAGGTCAAGGATGCCGAATGACGAGGCCACGGCAACGATTGCCGTCACGATAGGCAGCGCCATGGCGATCACAGAACCGAACGCCAGCAGCAGGATGACGACCGCCGCCAGGATGCCAAGCGCCTCGCTCTTGCCGAACTGCGGCTTCTCGACGCTCTGGACCGGCGCGCCGCCGAGTTGCACCGCGAACCCGGGCCGTGCCGCCAGCTGCGCAGTGGTGATCACCCGCTGGACGGCCGGGCCGGGGATGGCGTCGCCGCTGGCATCGAACCGGACCAGAGCATAGGCGATGTGGCCGTCCGGGCTGATGAGGCCCGTGGCCGCGGTCGGCCCGTGCACCGCCGCCACATGCGGAAGCCGGGCGATCGGCGTGAGCACCGCCGCGATCCGCTGTCGCACGGCGGCCGAGGTGACCGGCGCCCTGGTGGCGAACACGACCTGCGTGACGTCCCCTGCCTGGCCGGGGAAGCGCTGCCGCAGGAACGCCGCGGCCTGCTGTGACTGGGTGCTGGTACCGCCGCTCAGATCATTCTTGAACTGGCTGCCGGCCAGCCGCCCGGCCAGGCTGGCGGCGGCCAGCACCAGCAGCCAGGCTACGGCCACCAGGCGGCGGTGCCGGTAGCTCCAGGAACCGAGCCTGCCCAGCGGGCCGCCGGTGGGCGGGACCGATCGCCGCCGGGCGGGCGCCCGGGCAGCGCTAGTCGTGCTCATGTGAGTTTCCTCCTCATGTGGCCCGGCGGTCCCCGCGACGAAGTCGCGGGGACCGCCGGGCATCGGGGGTTCCGGGGGTCGTCCCCTGGGCTGGCACAGCGGTGTCAGCGGAAGCTGGCGGCGTGCTCGACCGCCCAGTCGCTGAAGGTGGTCGCCGGTCGCCGGGTGATCACCTCGAGGTCAGGGGACATCTGCGCGGTGCGCCCGGAGTAGGCGGCCAGGTAGCGGAGCATGTCGTCAGCCGCAGCAGCCGGCAGGTACCCGGCGGTGGCCTGCCGGAAGGCCTCGGCGGACAGTTCCTCGAACCGCACCAGCCGGCCGATCGCGGCGCCGATGGCCTGCGCGTGCCCGGCCTGTGTTAGCGACTGCCGGCCGGTCAGCACGTAGCTGGCGCCGGCGTGGCCGTCGTCGAGCAGGACGCGGACCGCTGCGGCTGCGATGTCCCGCTCGGCGATCGGCGCCGTCGCCGCGTCCGCATAAGGGGCACGCACCACGCTTTCGGCCCGGATCATCGGCGCCCAGGCCAGCGTGTTCGCCGCGAACCCGCCGCAGCGCAGGAACGTGGCCGCCAGGCCCGAGGCACGGACCTGGTCCTCGACGGCCTTGTGGTGCGCGCCGATGGAGTAGGGCTGCACGCCGTTGTCCTGGACGGTCAGCGAGGACAGCATCACCGCATGGCCGGTGCCGGCCAGCGACGCCGCCGTCATCAGTTCGCCGATGACGCCACCCACGGCCGTCACGTTGATGAACACCGCCGTCGCGCCGGCCAGGGCGGCGACGAGCGTGGCAGGCTGAGCGGGGTCCCAGCGCGTTACCTCAGCGCCGGCCGGAAGGGCTGGCTCCTGGGAGCCACGGGTGAGCGCGCGCACGGCAGCACCCTCGGCGAGCAACCCGGTAACGAGGTGGCGGCCGACCTTGCCGGTCGCCCCGGTGACCAGGATCATTTCGTTCTCCTCTCCTACCCGTGGCCTCAGCCGGCCTGGCCGGAGGGCACGACGTCCAGCCGCAGGTACTGCTTGATGCCAAGCAGCCGGAAACCGGCCCGTTCCACCGGGCCGAACGCGGACTTCAGCAGCGGGCCAGCGTCGCGGCGGTCCACGAACTGGGGTGCGACGGCCGTGTACTCCTCGCCGTTGACCTTGAGCGAGCAGCCTCCGGCCGCCCGCACGTTTTTCGCCCAGTCCGACTGGTTGCCGAAGGTCAGCGGGATCGCCGCCACGTCGCCGTGGACCCGGGCGCCGGTGGGCGTCACGTAGGCGCGGCCGGACCTGCGGCCGATATGCCGCACCTCCGCGGCCATCCGGACGTGCCGGCGCCCGGCGAACTTGCGCATCAGCGGGTTGAGGATCCGGGTCAGCGGGCGCATCGCGATCCTGACGATCGGCGACGGCGGCACTGGCGCGAGCGGGACAGCCTGGGAGTTGGTGCTCATCTCTGGCTCCTTACCTGCACCGGGCGCGGGGGTGGCAGGGCGGCGGCGGAGCCGTCGCCCGGGGTGGGGACAGAAGAGGTGCCCGGGACACAGGTAAGGACGAGACGGCCGTGCCGATGGTGACGCCGGGGCGTGGCGGGACGGGCTTGGCCTGGCCAGGGCCGGCCGGGGCGGGCTTGGCCTGGCTAGGCCGGGCCGGATAGCTGGAGGCCGAGTGCGGCTAGCTTGCGCGGGTCGGCGATGACGTGCACCGACTCGATGAGCTCGCCGCGCATGCCGAGCACCAGCACGCCCGCCAGGTCCCGGTCGCGGAACCCGAGCAGCGCGGGCTGGCCGGCCAGTGGCTGGGAGACCAGCGTGGCCGGGCCCCAGAACCGCAGCAGGTTCGCCGCGATCTGGGCCGCACCGTGCACCACTTCGCGCGCCGGGCCGTCCGGCCCGAGGTCGATGTCCCCCCATGCGTCCGGCGCCAGCACCGCCAGCAGGCCGTCGAGGTCACCGTTGGCGCAGGCGGCGATGAACTTCTCGGTGACCAGGCGGTGCTCGGCGGAGGCGACGCCCGCGCGGGTGCCCGGCTCGCCTTCGGCGATCTTCTGCCTGGCTCTCCTGGCGAGCTGGCGGCAGGCGGGTGCCGTCCGGCCCACCGTCTGCGCGACCACGGGGAACGGCATGCTGAAGATGTCGTGCAGCACGAAGACCACCCGTTCGGCCGGGCTGAGCCGCTGCAGCACGACAAGCAGCGCCAGGCTGACGCTGTCGTCCAGGGTGACCCGGTCGGCGGGGTCGGCCAGCCCACCGGCGGCGGGCGGCGCGACGAACTCGATCTCGGCCGAGTCGTGCGGCCGCTCCCGGCGGGCGCGGGCGGAGCGGATCCGGTCCAGGCACAGGCGGCTGGTCACGACGATCAGCCAGCCCCGTTCGTCTTCGATCTCGCCGACGTCCGCGCCCAGCAGACGGGTGAATGCATCCTGCACGGCGTCCTCGGCGGCGCCGATGTCACCAAGCATCCGGAACGCGAGATCGATCAGGTACGGGCGATGGTCCCGGTACGCCTGGACGATCTTGGGACCGTCGGCCGTATCGCTCATGCCAGATCCTTCCGCAGCGCGCCGTGGCTCCGCCGGAGCCATGACTCTGCCGGATAGGACGAACCAGCCGGGCGGATTGTGACAGCGCCAGGCCACGGCGCCGTCCGGCTGGCCCGCGGTACCGTCCGGCCCGCCCGCGGTACCGCCCGGGCCGGGCTCCGGCATCGCACGGCCCGGTCGCCTGTCACACTTCCGGCCGCTGCGCCGTCCTTCCCGGTGACCGTGCCCTGCCCGCGTGCCGCGGCCCGGCGTGAAAGGAGAGCCATGACCCGCATACCCAGCCACAGCGTGGCAGACGCCCCGGACGCTTCCCGGTCACTGCTGGAAGAGATGATCCAGTTCTCCCCCACCGGGCAGCCACTCAACATGCACGCCCAGATGGCCCACTCCCCGGCCGTGCTGCAGGCCTACGTTTCGCTCCGGCGGGCCGCCGCCCACCAGGGCACGCTGGACCAGCGGATCCGTGCCGCGCTCATGCTCACCTCGGCCGCGGCCGCCGGGAACGACTACGCGGTGGCCGTGCTCTCCATGCTCGCGCTGCGGTCGGGCTGGCAGCAGGACGATGTGGACGCACTGAGGGCGGGCAAGGATCTGGGTGACGCGACGACCGATGCCCTGATCGGCCTGGTGCGTACCGCGGCGGACGGCCAGGGCAGGGTCAGCGACGCGGCCTGGGCGGACGCGGTGGCCGGGGGCTGGACCGACGAACAGCTCGCCGAGGCGTTCGCCTCCCTCGGGCTGGCCGTGTTCACCGCCTACTTCCTCAACTACGCGGCCACCGAACTGGACCTCCCGGCGGGGCGGTGAGGCGTGGAACTGGTCCAGGCCCGGCTGGTCACCGACGACGTGGCCGGGCTGGCCGCGTTCTACGCCGGGCTCGTGCAAGCCGAGGTGCCGCTGAACGAGTACTACGTCGAGGTGCCCGCCGGGCCGATGACGGTCGGCTTCTCCAAGCGGCGGTTCACCGAGTACTGCGCGGCCGCCGAGGCGTGCCCGGGCCCGGCGCGGCCGCCACGCGAGGTAGTACTCGACTTCCAGGTGGCCGACGTGGACGCCGAGTACCCGCGGATCTCGGCCCTGGGGGTCGGCTGGGTACTGCCGCCGACCACGCAGCCGTGGGGCAGCCGTTCCATGGTCTTCAACGATCCCGAGGGCAACCTCGTCAACGTGTTCTCCCGGCCTCGCGGGCCGACGTAACGGCTGGCCTTACCTGCCATCCGGCCAACACCCTCGCGATGCTCCAGATCGAAGACATGCGCCCAAAGCTGACCGGTCGCCCTATCCCCCGTTGTGCGCGCCGTTAGGAGGTGGCGTCGTCCGGGGTGTCCGAGAGTGTCGCTATCAGCTTGCCCAACCGCTCAACCAAGCCCGTCTGCTGGTGGCGATGGTGAAAGGCGAGGTATGACCTGGCAGCGCCGGACCCGATCGGCTGGCGCGCCACCCTCGGAGGTCGCATAAGCGCAGGGCCGTCCCGCCGCAAGCGCAGGCCCGTGAATCGGCATGGTCCAGGTGAGCCGTCCGTTTCAGCGCCGCGTCAGCGCCGTTTCAGCCACGTTTTTTACGGTCGGGTGCTGGTCCAAGCCCTTCATCAAACCACGGAGGAACCAGCATGCGACATCGACTGATCCTGGCGGCCCTGGCCGCCGGGGGCTCGCTTGCCCTGCTCGCCGGCACCGCCACGGCGGCGTCGGCGCCCTGGACGGTAGTGCCCAGCGTCAACCCGTCCACCACGACCCTTAACGCTGTCTTCGCGCGGACCGCCACCGACGCCTGGGCGGTCGGCCAGTTCCCCGGGGCCGGCGACGACGCCGGCGCGCAGATCTTCGCCGAGCGCTGGAACGGCACGCAATGGCAGCAGACGCCGACGACGAACATCGTCGGCCAGGACGAGCGCCTGCTCGGCGTCTCGGCGAGCGGCCCGAACGACGCCTGGGCCGTCGGCAACACGAACGTGATCAGCGCCGCGAGTCACGACACCCTCGCCGCGCACTGGGACGGGACGGCGTGGACCATCGTGCCCACGCCGGCCGCAGCCAGCGGCGGCAGGCTGGCATCGCTGTATGACGTCGCCGACCTCGGCCCGGCCAACGCCTGGGCCGTCGGCCAGGGCAAGGATGCCCGGCCGCTGGCCGAGCACTGGGACGGCACGGCCTGGTCGGTCGTTCCGGTGCCGGTACCGGCCGTGCCGTCCGGGACCGGCTTCGCGAACGCGGTGCTGTCCAAGATCTCGGCGGTCTCCCCGACCGACATATGGGCGGTGGGCACCACGACCGCGATCCAGAACGTCAATAAGGCGGTCACGCGCTTCACCCTGGCGATGCACTACAACGGCACCGCCTGGTCGATCGTGAAGACGGTGAACACCGCCGAGCCGACCGGGCTCAACGGCGTGACGGCCATTTCGGCTAACAACGCCTGGGCGGTCGGCAACGGCTTCAACAACGTGCACGACGTCACCGCGAGCGTCGCCAACAAGGCCGTCATCGAGCACTGGAACGGCACCGCCTGGTCGATCGTCACCAGCCCGGCGGGGCTGATCTCGGTGGACAGGATCAGCGCCGCCAGCGCCACCGACATCTGGGCCAGCGGACAGGCCCCCCAGCAGACCATCGCAGGCGTCCCGGTGCCCGTTGCCAAGACCCTGCACTGGAACGGCACCGCCTGGTCGGTGATGCCGGGCCCCACCGGATCGGACCCCAACACGGCAGTGACCGGGCTATCGGCGCTGCCCTCGGGGGAGGCCTGGGCGGCCGGCGCCACCTTCTCCGCTACCGCCGCCGCCGCGTTCATCGCGCATCACACACCCTGATTCCCCGCTCTGCACCCGTTGGCGTCGGCAAGCACGCCCAAGCGCGCCCGCCGACGCCAACGGGCAGGGGACGGCCACGGAGAGCGAGCAACCGCTCCCCGAATTCACCTGAAGTCGCGGCCTCCGCTCCCGGTCCTGGCCGCGCCGATCGAGTCCGGCCACCGAACACATAGCCGTGCAGAACGAAAGCCTCTTTGCGCGCTGTCGTCCTTCAGCACTAGTGACTGAGCGTAGCTGCACGAGTAGAGCTGGCCGTCGGAAATACTTGTCCAACCGGGTGCGGAGCTCTGCAGGCGCCCGAGTGTGGCGTTGCGCACGGTCGCAGGACACTGCCACGGTCCGTGCAGGCACCATTGACGGCGGGAAGGTGAAGACGTGGCCCAGAAAGTAACCGTCGTCCTTGAAGACGACCTGACAGGCGGCCCAGCCGACCAGACCATCCGGTTCGCGTTCGAGGGCACCGACTACGAGATTGACCTGAACGCCAAGAACGCCGCCAAGTTCAGCAGGCAACTCGCGCCCTATGTTGAGCATGCCCGCCGGGCCGGGCGGGCGCAGTCTCACCGCTCCGGAAGGACCGCCGCGAACCGCCAGCGCTCGGGTGATATCCGGGCGTGGGCGAAGGAGCACGGCCTGGCGGTCAGCGAGCGCGGGCGCATCCCCGCCAGCGTGGTGGAACAGTACAACGCGGCCTTGCAGTAGATCACCGGGACGCCGGTCGTGGTCGCCCAGGCCTTGACCCGG
>Ga0306921_10005926_pt1 | contig 12729 bp, 16 predicted proteins | sample sta12Cox44000080_FD_203760 | JGI IMG/M metagenome (GOLD analysis project Ga0306921, IMG submission 203760) | Lab enrichment of tropical soil microbial communities from Luquillo Experimental Forest, Puerto Rico - statoxic.12C.oxic.44.000.080 (v2)... | ecosystem: Environmental > Terrestrial >... | reverse complement strand
CGCTGACGCCGCTTGATCTCTAATGCTTGTATTCCAGCTCGGGCGGGTAAACTCCCTTGAGAAATCACGCCGTCAGCAAGTATTTAATCGCTGGGTCACAGGTTCGATCCCTGTCGTGCCCACCACGCAGTCTTTCGGGATTGGGTAATTTCCCGTCAAGTTCAGATAGGCCTTTTGTGCCGGGATTTCCGCTATCGACTCTGGCCCCTCCTGGTCTCTGCGGGGGCATGTTGTCTCTGGCGGCGATTTTCGCGGCCCTGTCTCTGCATTCAAAAATCCCGTTCCTGGCGGACAAGGCTCATGGCTGAGACCTCTGCAACGCCGGCAATGGCGCTGCTTTTGGGACGTGCGCTATTGGTGCGGATTCAACCCAAGCGCTTCGAACTGCCGATTCCATTCCACCGGGGCATCGCGCAGCCGCTCGATGTTGATGCCACGAGGCAGGCGGCCCTCGACAGCGGCGCGGACCAGCTTGGGAGCAAGGAAGGCGAGCGAGATGGTCATGTTGACATGACGGACGCTGCATCGCTCGCGCAACGCAACTTGCTCAGCGTCAGTGACGGATCCTGAGATAATCTCGTCCAGCCAGCGTCTGCCTCGTGCGATCGAGCTGACCAATCGGAGGCGACGTTCCGGCCGCTCGGGCCGGACTTCGTTTCGCGAGGTGCCGTGGGGCAACAGGATTTGCCGGAATCTTTTGGACGGTGGCTTCTGCCAGGGAATGGACAGGAGGCGATCGTCGGTCGGTTCGCCATCCTCTGCCGGTTTAATCGTCGCTGGATTTTCTCGTGACCTCAGCCGGACCGCCAATCGGTCCTTATAAACGTCAACGCGGTCGATCACCTCTGTAATTGCGCTGTGACCCGTGATGGCCGGCATTCCGCTTTGGCTTCTGAGATGCTCGTTGAGGTATTTGAAGACGACGTTCTCGATGTCGGTTGCAGGAACCCGCGTCACCGATCCGACCTTTGCCGTCTTGGCTTCTCCATGCAGGCACGGCAGCGATACATAGTAGCGATAACGGATGCCGGCCTTGGTCGCATGTGTCGGCGCCATGCGGTGGCCAGCGTCATCAAACAGCAGTCCGGTCAGCAAGTGGTCGCCTGCGTTCCTGATGCTGGACTTGGTGGTCCATTGATCCGTTAGCTTCTGCTGGACCGCATTAAACAGGGCGCGGTCCATGATCGGCGGCTGCTCACCGGGCAGGATTTCACCCTTGTATCTGACCTCGCCGATATAGAACCGGTTGCGCAGGAGATAGAACAGCGTTCCCCGCTCGAATGGGATGCCGCCGCGGGTGCCGCCGGTCGCAAGCAGCCTTGTCTTGGTGCGGATGTTACGCTCCTTGAGATCTCGAACCAGAGCATTGACCCCGCTAAGTTCGAGATAGCGCCGGTAGATCAGTCTGACCTGTTCGGCCTCACTCTCTAGGATGGCAATCTTGCCGTCCTTCATGTCGTAGCCGAAGGGGAGGGGACCGCCGACCCAGAGTCCCTTGCGCTTGGAGGCGGCGATCTTGTCCCTGATCCGCTCGGAGGTGACTTCCCGCTCGAACTGAGCAAAGGACAACAGCACATTGAGCGTCAGGCGGCCCATTGAGGTCGTGGTGTTGAACTGCTGGGTGACCGAGACAAAGGACACGCCGTGGGCATCGAAGAGCTCGACCAGCTTGGCGAAGTCGGCGAGCGACCTCGTTAGCCGGTCTACCTTGTAGACGATGATGACGTCGATCTTGCGGGCACGGACGTCATCCAGCAGTCTCTGAAGGTTAGGCCGGTCGGTCGACCCACCCGAGTAGCCGCCATCATCATAGCGCGCCTTGATTAGGGTCCAGCCGGCATGGGCCTGGCTCTTGATATAGGCCGCTGAGGCCTCGTACTGCGCGTCCAGCGAATTGAACTCCTGATCGAGACCTTGGTCGGTCGAGACCCGGGTGTAGATGGCGCAGCGGACGGGTTTGACTGCAGTAGCCTTCATCGGTTGGCCTCGGACAGCGACTTGGCCTGCTTGTCCCTCAGGCCAAAGAAGCGTGGGCCATTCCATCTTGTGCCGGTGATCGCAAAAGCGACCTTGGTCAGGCTGTCATAGGTCTGCCCATTCCAGGCAAAGCCATTGGCCAACACCATTACGCGATGCGATTGCCGCTCCCATTCCCGAACCAGCACGGTGCCCGGCGTCAGGTCCGCTCGTTTTCGATCCAGACTATTCAGCCGGTCCGCCATCGCCGAACCTGACTCGCTAGCATTGGTGCGATCCAAAACCTTTCGGGTCTCATGATCGAGGTTACCAAAACGATCAGTCTGGATCCGGAAGGCCAAAACGGCAAACAGGAGATGCCGCGGCAAGTGAGAAGGCGGTGGTCGCTGGAAAACGCTCTGCCACCTGGCGCGCAATCCGGTGAGATCGAGATCGCGCAAATGCGCGATCTCGTCTTCCACGGATGCCCTGGACGATCTTCTCGTGGTAGGACCGGTACGATGTTTGCCCCGCATTGCATTACGCCGCTTGCTTCACTGCTTTAACCGGTGAGGCCGTCTCATCGATGATGCGATAGACGCGACCGCTTTCGCGTGGTTCTGATACCAGGTTGAGGCCGAGCTTCTTGCGGACGACCCCGGCGAGGAAGCCGCGCACCGAATGTTGTTGCCAGCTGGTTGCGGCCATGATGGCTGCGATCGTCGTTCCTGCCCGATCCTGCAGCATTGCAAGGACTTGTGCATGCTTGGTGCCGGCCCGCGTTTTGACAACTGCGCCCGACGCGGCATCGTGGGGCGTCGGTCGCTTTGATAATTTGCGCTTGGTCTTCTTCACCGGCCGTGAGCGGGTGATAGTCGAAAGCTTGGGTTTTCTCCTGGTCATGGGATCCTCAAAGGTTTGCGCGACGCCATTCGCCGCACCACCTCAACCCCACCCAGGCAAATGACCCGGCGGGGTTGGATCCAAAAGCGCCCATCAGCGTCTTCCAGTCCCTATAGCAATGCTCAGTTTGCAGAAGAATGCCAGTCCATTCCGAGCAAGATGATTGCTCTTTTGCTTGCGACCAGCTGGTGAAATCCTGCTGTGTATCGGTACGCCAGCTTGGAATTTGATCGGTTGCAGCACCGGTAATTGGCAGCCTTCTCGCCCTTCAGGATTCCAAGACGTACGTAAATAATTGTTCGAAGATGTTGCGGATGAATAAGGGCCGTACTCTAATGATCCGGCGTTTTTCGACCTAAAGAAAGCCAGGAACCAGATCCTTGAGCCAATTCGGATCAACTACATAGTCTACATCGATGACGCCGATAATTTCGGCATCAACCGCGGTCTGTGCGAGCGCAAGCCGTAGTGCTCGAGTTGCGCCGCATCGATCTCGATTTCGGCCACGCGCACATATGGCACCTTCGATTCCTCGCCCATAGCCGAATCACCGAAGAATGACGCCAGCACCGAGACGCCGAGAACCATAAGCTGCTTTGCATCCATATCACTCTCCTGCCAAGGATTATTCTTCGCGCGGAACGATTCTGATCTTCGCCGTTTTCTGCCGCCTATCATCGCATCAAGCTTCCATCGGCGACGCCCCCCGAGCGCCGGCCACGGTAGCTCGAAAGGGGCCCGCACGCGGTGCCGATGAACGGGTCATCTCGGGTCGAGCCCTCCCTCTCTCAGAAGGAGTACGCCGTCGGGCGACCGTAGAAAATTCACGAGAGACTTTCCAGCGTCGGGATGGTCCGAGCCCTTCGGGATGGCCGCCACATAGTCTGTCACTACCTGCATTTCGGCCGGTAGCGGTCCCACCACGTCCACTCCGGGATACGAAGTCAACTCGACGGATTGCTGGATGCCGAGATCGGCCTCTCTTCGAGCGAGAATGTCGCCGACGGGACCGCCTGCGGGAGGAAACCGCGTCTTCGCGTTCACCTGCTCGGAAATGCCGAGACGCTCCAATACTCGGGCCATATGAATGCCGCTCGGGCCGCCGGAAGCCGGATCCGTGTAGCTGACGGCCTTCGCCGCGAGCAGAGCGTTCTTCACTCCCTCGGCATTCGAAATATCCGGTGCGGTCCGTCCCTTCGGAACCGCAACCACGATCCGCGATCCGCCTAGATCGAATCGACTGTCCGCCGTCACCTTCTCAGCACCGACCAACTTGTCGACGCCCGCACGCGAAGCGACGACGAAGTCCGCGCGTTCTCCGCCCGTGACGCGCTGCGCGATTTCGATGGTGGACGCATATTCGATCCGAAACTTTCTTCCCGACGCCGCTTCGAAGGCGGGCATCACCCTATCGAACACCCGGTGCATCCCGATCGTGACGAGACCGCGGGGTTCCTCGGCGCGAGCAGTCGAAATCAGTGTCATGGAATTCGCCAGCAGGAATAGAAGCAACACACGTCTCTTGCTCCGTCCGGCCTTCCACTCACTTGTGATACTGCTCATCGGAGACCTTTTCCATCCACTCGGAGTTCTTGCCGTCCAGACTTTCGGTGATCGCGATGTGCGTCATTCCCGTCGTGGCAGCGGCGCCGTGCCAATGCTTCACTCCAGGGGGGATCCAGACTACGTCTCCCGGCCTGATCTCCTCGACCGGCCCTCCTTCTTGCTGAACCCAGCCCACACCGGCCGTGACGACCAAGGTCTGTCCGAGCGGATGAGTGTGCCAAGCCGTGCGGGCTCCAGGCTCGAAGGTCACATAGCTCGCGGCAACTCGGCTCGGGGCGCGAGCGCTCGCGAGCGGGTCGACGCGCACCGCGCCGGTGAAGAATTCCGGTTGCCCTCTGCGGGACGGCTGCGTGCCGGATCGGATGATCTGCATCGCCGAACCTTCTTCCTGCCCCGCGATACCCGACACGTTCGCAGTGATCAGCATCGCGAGAACCGTCGATGCCGCGATAATGCTTCTCCGTCCGATCATCATCTAACCTCTTCTCACGCTCACTTCCGATCCATTCGAGAAATCTGCCGAGGGCTGCGCCACCTTGCTACTTCGATCGCTTCTCGAATACTTCCTTGGCGATCGGCAACGCGGAGAACGCGTTCGGCCAGCCCGCGTAGAAGGCAAGGTGCGTGATCGCTTCCGCGGCCTCCGCCTGCGTCAGGCCGTTATCCATCGCCCGATTGAGATGGCCGCCAAGCTGCGCCACCTGTCCGGTGGCGATCAAAGCACTGATCGTCACGAGGCTGCGATCGCGCGGCGTCAGGTTCGGACGCAACCACAGATCACGGAAGAGGATGTCGGTCGTATACTGAACGAGTCCGAGGGCTACCGCGCCGAACTGGGCCTGCACGCGATGCGCACGCTCGGCTTCCGTCGCTTCGTCAAGCGCCAGGAGTTCCGGCGATGCTGGCGCGACCTCGTCGGCCCCGATCCCGCGACGCGCGAAGACATCCTTCGCCGGCCCGATCGCAGCGTAAGCGTTTCCGCGGCCGGAGTAGAACGCAAGATGGGTAATGATCTCGGAGAGCTCGCTCGGCTTCACGCCGTTATCGAGAGCCTGGTCGAAATAATACGGCATCGCCGCGGTTTCCTCCCGGGCGATCAGGGCGGAGACGGTGACGATGCTGCGGTCACGATGGCTAAGGCCGGGCCGCTCCCATACCTCTCCGAAGAGACGATCCTTCGTGTACTTTTCGAGCGCCGGAGCGACCTGCCGCACGTCCTCCTGGCGCAACGTCCGGCCCGAGGTATTAGGTGATTGCGCCTGGGCGCACAGCGAAGCTGCTAGTGACAATGTCGCTACAAGCGCGGCGAGAACTTTCATTTTACCCTCCATTGACGCCGTATTCCGCGAGGCACGAAGGTCCGCCAACCTGGCGGCCACGCACTCATCCGATTATCCGACAGGTCCAGAACCTTCCGAGACAGTCGCGCCTGTCCGCGGGGAGATCTTCACGGTCGCCGAGCGCGCCCGGGCGCTGATCATCGATCCCAGATAGGGGTTGCGGCCGTACTTCCGACGGTAAGCCTCGTCGATCCTGTCGTTGAGCGGGCCGTCGACTGGCGCGAATACGACGTCCTTGGTCATGCCCGCTGCGGTGATCCGTCCCGCCTTCTGCCGCAGCGCGGCCTGGTGCCAGCGCGAGTCCTGGCCATTATAGGCCCGAACGTAAAGCTCGCCGTCGACCGCGACGGACCAGATCCAGGTCGGCGTGCCGTAGGTGATACCATCATCACGCAAGGGAGCGATGTGAAGATCGTCGGTCTCGGCGATCTTCACCAACTCATCCCCCTGCCACGGCGCGCTCATTGACCGACCTCTTCGAAGACCTTGCGCGCGATCTGCAATGCCGTCATGGCGGGCGGCCAGCCGGCATAGAAGGCGAGATGCGTGATCGTGCCGACGATCTCGTCGCGGGTAACGCCGTTCTCGAGCGCCTTCTTCAGGTGGAACGGCAATTCGTTGACCCGATAGAGCGAGATCAGACTGGTGATCGTCACCAGGCTGCGGTCGCGCGGCGGAAGAGCCGGGTGTTCCCAGACATCCCCGAAGAGTACCTTGTCGGTCAGTTCCGCAAGATGAGGCGCGATGTCTCCGAAGGATTTGCGTGCGTTCGTGGGTTCGTCTTTCATCTCGGTCTCCTTGGTTCGAAATGCCGCGAAACCGGCGGCTACTTCCTTCCCGCCTGTCGCGCCTTGAGAAAGGCCGTGTCGAAGACGTCCGGGTCGGGGCCGTTGCGCAGGCCGGCGTCGAGCGCGTCGACCGCCGCCATCTCGGCGTCGGACAGCGCGAAATCGAAGATGTCGATGTTGCTGGCGATACGATCGGGATTGATGGATTTATCGCCGACATCCCGTTCTGGATGTGCCAGCGGAGCACGACCTGCGCAGGCGTCTTGCCCAGCTTCCCGGCAAGTCCCGTCAGCACCGGGCTGTCGAGCAGACGCACCACGTCGCCCGGATCCCGCGGGTGGTTGGTGATGGTGCCGCCGATGGGCGACCAGGCTTGGGTCGCGATTCCGAGCCTGGAGTTGGTCTCTCTGGTTGACCGCGGGCAGGACCGTCGAAGCGGCGCTCAGATCGTCCAAATGCTTGCGGGTGAAGTTGCAAACCCCGATCGCGCGGACGCGAAGTCAGGCCAATCACTCCATGTTTGGAAGCGGTATATGCGCCGAGCCCGGCGATGCCGACCAAGCCGCTCTGCGAGGAGCAATTGACGATGGTCCCGCCGCCCTGCACGCGCAGCTGCCGCAGCTCGTGCTTCATGCAGTTGAAGACGCCCCGCAGATTGACGGCGATGATGCGGTCGAAATCGCTACCCTCGACGTCCGCGGTGTCGGCTCGCACGACGTGGATGCCGGCATTGTTGAAAGCGGCATCCAGGCGGCCGAACGCGGAGACCATCTTCTGGACCATGGCCTCGACCGCCGTCTCGTCGATCACGTCGCACCGTAGGCCGATCGCCTCGTGGCCCTCGGCGACCAAGCCCTCGGCATCCGGCCTTGCCGCCTCTTCGTCGACGTCGGCCAGCGCTACGGCGGCGCCGGCTTCAGCGAAAGCCTGTGCTGAAGCCAAGCCTATCCCGGCGCCGGTGACCAATGCCACCTTCCCGTGAAACGACAGATCCATGACCGGCTCCCTCAGTCTTCGACCGTGATCGGGAACGACTTCGCATGGACATTTTCGGGGTCCGGCCCGCTGCGCTTGTCGGTGTTCAGAGCGTCGATGCTGGCCACCTCGTCCGAGGTGAGCTCAAAATCAAAGACGGCGAAGTTTTCGGCGATACGCGCGGGCGTGAAGGATTTCGGAATGGCGCACGTTCCGTGCTCGATGTGCCAACGCAACACGATCTGGGCAGGCGTCTTGCCGTGCTTCTGGGCAAGACTTGCGATGACCGGATTGGTGAGCGGGTCGCTCGACTTTTCACCGAACTTGCGGACGCTTCCGCCGAGCGGCGACCATGCCTCGGTGAGGATGCCAAGCCTAGCGTGCGCTTCCCGCGCCGGCTGCTGGCTGAACAGCGGGTGCAGCTCGATCTGGTTCACCGCGGGTACCGTTTCGACCTGCTCCATCAACCGTTGCAAGTGGACCGGACTGAAGTTGGAGACGCCGATCGCGCGAGCCCGTCCTTCCTTGAGCAGTTTTTCGGCCGCCCGGTAGGACTGAACGGTCGCCTCGAAATCGGAGGGCACCGGCCAGTGCAGCAGGTACAGATCGACGTAGTCGAGGCCGAGCCGACGAAGGCTCGCATCGAAGCCGCGAAGTGCGCTGCCATTGCCGTACTGCGTCAGCCAAAGCTTGGTCGTGACGAACATCTCGGAACGTTCGATGCCGCTGCGCGCAATTCCTTCGCCGACCTGCCTCTCGTTGCCGTAGGAGGCCGCCGTGTCGATCAAACGGTAGCCCGTCTCGATCGCCTTCTCGACGGCGGGGGCGACGAGTTCCGGAGTTTCGCGGCCCAATACGCCAAGGCCGAGGGCGGGAATTTTTACGCCATTGTTCAGCGTGATGAGCGGAGCCTTCATCATGTCTGTTCTCTCTTAATTCGGGTACAGCGGGTCGCTTTCTCTAGCCAGTCGACGTTTTTGCCATCGAGGGATTCCTGGACGGCGATGTGAGTCATCGCGGTCGTCGGCGTCGCGCCGTGCGAGTGCTTGAGGCCCGGCGGAAACCACACGACGTCGCCCGGTCTCACCTCTTCGATGGGGCCGCCGTCGCGCTGCACCCATCCGAGCCCCGACACCACGATCAGGGTCTGCCCGAGCGGGTGCGTGTGCCAATTGGTGCCGGCTCCGGGCTCGAAGGTCACCTGCGGGGCGCCCGTTCGCGCCGGTTCGACCGGTTGAAAAAACGGGTCCACGCGAACCGGCCCGGTGAACCAATCGGGCGAGCCCTTGGCGGACGGGCGTGAGCCGTTTCGCTTGATATCCAGGTCCATCACTCTGCTCCTGCGATTACCGAGTGCCCCAATAGCCATGCTGCGACGAGCGCGGCGCCGAGTGCGGTCACTCCGCTGACGAGAAAAACGATGTGCAGCCTCGCACCGGTCGCGATCAGTCCTAGCGCGGGGCTTGCGAGCCCTTGGGCCAGGTCGAGGAACGCGGTGTAGGCTCCCATGGCGAGGCCCCGGCTCTGCGCCGGCACGCGGCCAACTGCTTCGACACCGAAACCAGGGTAGACCAGCGAGAAGCCGAAGCCGGTGAGCGCGGCTCCGGCCAGCGCCATTTCGGGTCGAACGGCCAGCCAGATCAGCGCTTGGCCGAGGGCTTCGATCAGCGCGCAGACCAGTGCGACCTTTGCGCCGCCGATCGCATCGGCCACATGGCTGAAGAAGATCCGCGCCATTATGAATGCGACCGCGTAGGCCGTGTAGGCGAGCCATCCGTTAGCCCATCCTTGGTGCGCGAACAGCAAGACGACGAACGCGGTCACCGCGCCGAAGCCGACGCTGCCGAGTGCCGATCCCAAGCCCGGCACCCATACGGCGTGGACCACTTTGGCGAACGAGAAACGGGCGCGGTGCACTGGAGCAACCGTCGGGAGGGGCGCAACGAGCAGCAGGGTGACGAGCGGAGCCGCCGCGGTGGCGAATGCGATCGCCGCAAAGCCATAGATACCGTAGATCGCGGCGCCGGCCGGTGCGCCGATCGCGAAGGCTGCGAACATTGCCGAACCGACCCAGGCGATGACCTTGCCCGTGTTCCGGGAATCGACGAGCGCCAGCCCCCAGCTCACTGCGGCCGTGATGACGAAGCTCTCCGCACCGCCAAGCAATCCTCGACCCAGCAAGAGAATCGCGACCGAAGTCAGCGGAGTGCCGCTGAAGCCGAGCGACAACAGGTACAGCAGCCCGGAGGCACTGGCCGCCAGCAGGCCTACGACCACGCCGCGCTTCGCCCCGCGGCTGTCAGAGTAGTTGCCCGCCCAGGGTCGTGAGATCAACGAGGCTGCGAATTGACTGCCTGCCACGAGACCGACGACGAACGTGCCGAAACCCAATCCATCGTGCACCTGAAGCGGAAGAACAGGCATCGCCATGCCAATGACGAGGAAGGCGACGAAGACCACCCCCATGATCGGCAGCAATGTCGTTGCGAGTCGAGGGGCCGCGACCGGCTCCTGCATCGTTGTTACCGACATATCGGCCTCAGAGTTCCTGCCTGGTCGGCCGGTAAAGGATCTCGTTGATGTCGACGTCCTCAGGCTGGCTCATCGCAAACGCGACCGCCCGCGCGAACGAGTCGGCCGGAACCGCCACCTGTTCATAGAAGGTCCGGATGCGCTTCGATGCGTCCGGATCGGTGACCGAGTCGGGAAGCTCGGTCGCGACCGCGCCCGGCGAAATCACCGTCGTCCGGATGTTGTACGGCTTGACCTCCTGGCGCAGCCCCTCTGAGAGCGCGCGCACCGCGTACTTCGTCGCTGCGTAGACGGCGAAGCCCGGCCCGACCCTGTGGCCGGCCACGGATGAGACGTTGATGAAGTGACCAGCCTTCTGTCGCTGCATGTGCGGCAGCGCGGCGGCAATGCCATACAGCACGCCCTTGATGTTGACGTCGATCATCCGGTCCCACTCGTCGACCTTCAGTCGTTCGAGCGGCGCCTGAGGCATCAGGCCAGCATTGTTGATCATGACGTCGATCCGGCCATAGGTCTGCACCGCCGAGTCGACGAGAGCCTTAACCTGCTCGCGCCGGGTCACGTCGGTTGTGAGCGCGAGCGCCTTGCCTCCGCGGGCCTCGAGGTCCTTCGCCAGCAATTGCAGCCGGTCCGCTCGCCGCGCTCCGAGCACCACCGTCGCGCCCTTCGCGGAAAGCAGCCGCGCCGTGGCCTCGCCCAACCCGCTGCTTGCCCCCGTCACCACGACGATCTTGTCTTTGATCCCTTGTGTCATCGGTCCTTGCCTTCATGCTGAGACGGCGCTGCCGTCTGACCGCTGACCCGAACCTAAGACTTCCTATCTTCCGTGATTAGGTGATAGATTTTGAATGAAGCCATTAGGTGAGCTTATAAATGAACCGAGAAGACGCGAGCGATCTCCTCGCCTTTCTCGCGGTGGCGAGGGAGCGCAATTTCACGCGTGCCGCGGCGAAGCTGGGCATGACGCAGTCCGCGCTCAGCCAAATCATCCGAAATCTGGAAGAGCGCATCGGCGTCCGACTCCTGAACCGGACCACTCGGAGCGTCACGCCAACTCAGGCTGGAGAACGGCTGTTCCTAAGTATCAGCCCCAAGTTCAACGATATGGACGCGGAACTCGCTGTGCTTAGCGAACTTCGTGAGCGACCCGCTGGAACCGTTCGCCTCACGGCGACAGAGCATGCCGCCAACGACATCGTGCTGCCCGCCTTAGCGAAAGTTCTGCCGAAATACCCTGATATTCATGTCGAGGTCATCATCGATTACGGGCTTACCAACATCGTGGCGCAGCAAGTCGATGCAGGTATCCGCCCCGGTGAGCTTGTCGCAAAGGATATGATAGCCGTTCGGGTCAGTCCCGACCTCAGGATGGCCGTCGTAGGCTCGCCGTCTTACTTCGTCGAACGCAAGCGGCCCAAAACACCCCAGGACCTGACGCGCCACAACTGCCTTAACCTACGCCTGCCGACTCATGGCGGCAGCTTGTATGCGTGGGAGTTCGAAAAGAATGGACGCGCGCTCAACGTTCGTGTCGAAGGGCAGCTAGTGTTCAACAGCGCGGGCCTTCTCCTGGAAGGCGCGCTTAAGGGTCTTGGCCTTGCCTATCTCACGGAAGGACACGTGCAGCCTTTCATCTCCAATGGCCAGCTCGTCCGCGTTCTTTCCGACTGGTGCGCTCCATTTTCCGGTTACCATCTTTACTATCCCAGTCGTCGCCAACCTTCGCCTGCATTCTCGCTGCTGGTCGATGCACTTAGATACCGGGATGGATAACGGTTATCGGAGGTGAGCTACCAGAAGTTACCGACCGATGCTCAAACCGGCACTCTTGACTCAATCCGGTCTTCAGTCGTGATGGGATCGATCCCGCAGTCTCCGATGCTTCACGCTACAACCTGTGAGACCTATCTATGGTTTGTCTTAAGCGATACGCCTGCGGCAGTTGATAACGAGAGGTCTTCCGATGACCATCACCCTCAACCACACCATCGTCCCTGCCCACGACAAGAAAGTAGCTGCGCAATTTTTTGCGCGCATTTTTGGCCTCCATGCCGATCCAAAAAGCGGCCATTTCGTGCCTGTACGTCTCAACGACACGCTCACGCTCCTTTTCGACGACCACGAGGAGTTCGAGAGCCACCACTACGCCTTCCAGGTCAGCGACGCCGAGTTCGATGCCATCTTGGGCCGCATTCGCGAGGCGAAGCTGGCGTACGGCAGCGCACCGTGGAACCTCGACGACGGTAAGCTCAACGATTGGAACGGCGGCCGCGGCGTCTATTTTCGCGACCCTGACGGCCATGTGCTCGAACTCATGACCGTCCCGCAGTGAGTTTCAACCTGTCCGCTGCAGCCATGAGGTGGTCGAGGAAATCGCCGTTGTGCACTGATGGACGTTTGCAAAAAATTCCCCCAACTTGCGGCCGTTAAGATTGGAGCGCCGCCGCGCTCGAAAATGTTGGGGCTCCTCTTTTCTGAAGCCGCCCTCCGGCTCTTGTTCTCCCGGTCCCGGTGCTCGTCAAAATCGGGCGCTCTGCTCGTTCGCTTTCCAATTCAGGCTGCATAGAGATTGTTGACTCTGGCCCGCGTCATGGCAGCACCGGACCGAGGAACTGATCCCGCGCGGATGACGAAGGGCGTAACTGGTCTTTAAAGAAGCGCTCACGCTG
>Ga0306921_10005925_pt1 | contig 12731 bp, 13 predicted proteins | sample sta12Cox44000080_FD_203760 | JGI IMG/M metagenome (GOLD analysis project Ga0306921, IMG submission 203760) | Lab enrichment of tropical soil microbial communities from Luquillo Experimental Forest, Puerto Rico - statoxic.12C.oxic.44.000.080 (v2)... | ecosystem: Environmental > Terrestrial >... | reverse complement strand
GGCTACCGGCGACCAGCCTTTCGACCGAGGAACGGGTAGACAGAAAAGACAGCAAGCTTTTGGCAGCGCTCTTGTTGGAGGAAAAATTCCAGGTCCCCCAAAAGCCAAAGTTGCACGGGTCGAAGCGGCCTTGCGGACCTTTCGGCGAGTGGAAGGTCCACAGCTGCTCGGCCACCTTGGGCGCATCGCGCACGGCTACTGCCCAAGCGCCCGGCGGGTTCATGATCAACGCGCCCTGACCCGAGACCAGCCATTTGTTGTTGCCGGCATTATCCCAGGCGAAGACGCTCGGCGGTAGAAACGGCACAATTTTCTGGAACCACGCCAACACCTCTTTCACAGCATCCGATTTGACCGTGATGTTGCCTTCCGCGTCGACGAGCTGCGCCCCCTGCGCGGCGAACACGGCGCTGACCCAGTTGACCGAGTCGCTCCACGTGCTGAGCGGCATGCCAAACGGATAGCCCCCTTTGGCGCATTTTTCCGCCGCTACCAGAAACTGGTCCCAATTCCAGGCATCGGCGAGCGCCTGATCCGGCGGCGTACCGGCCGGGTACATCCGGGTCACGTCGAGCCCGACAAATTGCTTGAAGTGGTCGATGCGGGCGCATGGCGTCTGGCCCGTGGTTTGGACGCCGGTCGGCACCGCGACCCAGTGGCCCTTCTGCTTCCCGATATATTCCGAGCCGAGCAGCACTTTCCCGTGCTCCTTGATCAGCGCGGTCACCAGCTCGTCGGCCGGCTCGAGATGATCCGAGAGTGCCGCCACGTACCAATCCGACATCTGCAGGATGTCGTGGCCGGATCGTGCTTGCGACTCGGCGGTGGCGGTCAAGGTGAGCTTGTCACCCTGACTGGTGATGAAGTCGAGGGTCAGATCGACTTTCTCCTTGTCCGCCCACTCATGGCACAGTTTTGCCAACGGCTCGTTGGCGCCGGGCACCCAATGGTCCCAGAAGCCGCATCTGAGCTTTCCTGCCGCGTAAGCGCCACGCACGAATGGTGCGGCGAGCGTGGTCGTGGCCAATGCTGCGGTTTGCAGCACCGAGCGCCGTGTCAATTTAGTCCTGCTCATTGATCCTCCCCAGTCGATCTGTTGATGCCGATCAGGTGCAAATCTGCCGGCCGCTATGGAATCGGGATTTACTGTGCCGCCTCCAGTCCCTCCCTTCTCTGCTCTTCGGCGGCGAAGTGCCGCTCGACTGCGCTCGCTGCGGCGGCCTTGCGTTTGGCGCTAAACGCTTCGCGGTTGGCGCGCATCCAGTTCATCGATTGCGAGCGCCAGGCGCTGCGCTCTTCGAAGCGCGGCAGCACGTAGCGCGCGAACAGTTCATAGGAGCGCTTGGTCGCCTCCCATTCGGCCCAGTCGTGCGCAAGCAGCAGAATGCAGCCAAAGCCGCCGGTCTTGGTCCAATAATTCTCGAGCACCCGCAATGCGTCGTCGGGTGTGCCGATGGCGCCCCGCCCGCCCTCGTTGATCGCCTCGATACTCGGCATGCCGATCGCAGCTCCGCCCTCGGGGTTGACCGAATAGGAGTAGAGCTGCCACTTCTCAAAGCCCGCCCGGACATTCTCGATCGCCTTCTCGCGGGTCTCGGCGATGTGGAACGGCGCCATCACGCGATAGACGGACCGATCCATCGTGCGGCCCTGCACCCGAGCCTCCCGATTGGCGAGCTCCCAGTTGTAGTCGAGCGTGTCGTAGCCGTTTGGGCTGCCGGCCATCACGCACAACATGCCGAGGTCGTAACGACCGGCGAGCTTGCCGCCATACGGGGTGACGGCGCTGGCGATCGCCAGATGCGGGCGCGGCTTGGTATAGGGGCGCAGATGCAGCCGCGCTTCGCGCATCGTGTACCAGTCTCTCTGCTGGGTGATGATCTCGCCAGCGAGCAGGCGGGTGATAACGTCGATCGCGTCGGCCATACGGTCGCGCTGGGTGTCGGGATCGATGCCGAGCATCATCGCGTCCGACGGCAGGAGCCCTGGGCCAAAGCCGAACATCGCCCGCCCGCGGGTCTGGTAGTCGAGCTGGACAATGCGGTCCGCCACCATCAAGGGATGGTGGTAGGGCAGCGAGATGGATCCGGTCCCAAGCCGGATATGCCGGGTGCGCTCGGCGGCGGTAGCGATGAACAGCTCGGGCTGGCCGTAAATCTCATAGCCGCCCGAATGGTGCTCGCCGATCCACGCCTCGGCATAGCCGAGCTTGTCGAGCCACTGCATTAGCTCGAAATCGCGCTCGATACAAAGCAGTGGGTCTTCGTCGTTAGGGTGGAACGGCGGCAGAAATACGCCTGCGCGAAGTGTGCGAAACTCGGCCACCTGCTCCTCCTTCGCTCAAGATCGGGCAGGATATTAGCGTATGAAGCGACACGGGCCGAATTTTTTGGTCTGGTCGACGACCCCCGCGATATCCCCGGCGACCACAGCGCATTCCATGCCATGCTTAGGACACCGCCAGTTTCTCATTTAATATCGCTACGAAGATTGCCGCCGAGGAAGCAGGAGGCATGGCCGCTCAAGAGGTTGAGGGGGACTCGTTTAGACGAGATTTCTGACGGCATTTTTCGCATCAGCACCCCAGTCGCCAGCATCGCGGGCGGAGGTATCACCTTCAATCAGTACCTGCTCGTCGATGACGAGCCATTGCTCTTTCACACCGGGCAGCGCCGCATGTTTTCGGAGGTGCAGAGAGCCAAAGCCCGCATATTGCCGCTGGAGCGCCTACGCTGGATCTCTTTCTCGCATTTTGAGGCCGATGAGTGCGGTGCCCTCAATCAGTTCCTCGCCGCTGCTCCGCACGCTGTCCCGTTGTGCGGTCGTCTGCTGGCGATGCTCTCGGTGAATGACGTCGCCGATCGTGAAGCCGCATTCGGCGACGACGAGATCCTGCTCACTGGCAGGTTCCGGGTGCAGTGGCTCGATACGCCGCACCGGCCGCATGGCTGGGAAGCAGGGCTGATGATGGAGCGCACGACCCGGACCTTGCTGTGCAGCGATCTCTTCGCTGAAGGAGGCACGGCCCATCTCGCGCTTTTCGAGGGCGACATTCTCGGCCCGAGCGAAGCCTTCCGCCACGAAAGAGACGCGAGCCTTGCTGGCACGCCTCGCAGATCTCAAGCCAGCCACACTCGCTCGCATGCACGGCAGCGCTTGGCGCGGCGATGAGGCACAGTTGTTGCAGGCCCTCGCTGACATTCTCGACGACAATTCCTAGCCACACCGCGGCGCGGTCAAGCGGCGAGGGCCTCGGCATGGCGCAGGAAGCGGCGGTTGGGGGCGCTGCGAGGACGAGTCGCCAGCCGCTCATGCGCCAGCGACAGGGCGACATCGCGCTGACCGGCGCGCACCGCCGCCTCGGTCAAGGTCCAGTTCACGACATCGCGTTGCGCAAAGCTGCCGCCGATCTGCCACAGACCAAAACGAACCGGCAGCAGCAACTCGACCGCCTCAGCCCAGACGCCGCGGTGGAACGCCGCGAGGCCCTCGACGATCGGAATGCCGACGGTGCGATAGAGGCCGGCCGCTTCGACACCGTCGGCTGCCGTCTCACGCATTGCTGCGAGCCGCCGCCCGACAGAACTTGCCTCACCCGATCGCAACTCGGCCATCGCCGCATGGATGTCGGCGAACACGAGACATCTCCCGTCGGCGTGGCCTTGCCACAATTCCGCCTGTTCCCGCCAACGGTCGCCAATATCGCACCCCAAGGTGTCGAGGCGCCACAAGAGTGCGGTGGCGTTGGTCAGGCTGAGGGCCACCGGGCGCTGCGTGGCGCGGATCGATCCATCATAGAGGGCCAATGCCGCCTCGTATTGTCCGAGTTCGAGGTGGAACAGCGCCTTGTGCCACCAGATGTGGACTTCGTTCATATGGCCGGGGCCCGACCACAGCGGCTCGCGCGCCGCCATCCACCCCAACCCGTCTTCCGGTCGCCCGGTCATCTCCATCACATGGGCGACGGTGTGATGCGGCCAAAAACTCAGCGGTTCGAGTTCGGCGGCTTCGCGCGACTCGTCCTCGGCTCTGTCATAATCGCCCGCTTCCTCCGACCCAAAGCCGTGAAAGGCGAGCAGGGAGCCGTAGCCCGGCTGGTCCTTGGACCAGAATGGCAGGGCCCGCGCCGAGCGGTCCCGCACCCAATGGAAGCGTCCGAGAAACCCGTCGGTCAGTGCCGCACCCTGATGCGCCACCAGATCGAACGGGTGGCGCATCAAGTGGCGGTCGAGCACCGTGACTGCTGCCGCCCGGGCACCTTGGACCAAGTGCGAGAGAGCCGCGATGTGCGCTTGCTCACGCTCGTTCAATTTGAGGGACCGCGCGGTTTCGACCAGCGCCGCAGCCCGGGTCCTCAGCCCGGGGTCATTGGCGACGGTGAACACCCAGGCTTCCCCCAGATGGGCCATTGCGAAGTCAGGTGCCGCCCTCCGCGCCTCTTCGAACAGGCCAACGGCGTCACCGTGGACCAGATTGAACGCCCTTACGGCTTGCTCGTAGATGGCGCCGGACTCGGCCGTCGCGCCGGAGAGGGGATGTCCCTGGGCGTCCTCGATCATGACTGGCTCAATAGGTCGAAATCTCGATCGAGTTCCGATCCGGGTCGTCGATATATACCGATTGGATCGTGCCGATCGCGCCGGCGCGCGGACCCTGCATCCGGACCGGCACGCCGCATTGTTCGAGATGAGCCGTGACCTCACCCATCGGCGCCTCGGTGATAAAGCAGATATGTGCCGGCATCCGTTTCTCGGCGCTCATTGCCATCGCCCCGCCGGCGGCATCGAGATGGATCTTCTGTTGGCCGAAATGGAGTGCCGCGCGGCCTTCACCCATGCTCTCGACCCGCATGCCGAGCACGCGCTTGTAGAACTCGACGCTGCGGTCGATATCGGCGACGGTCAGGTTCAAATGGTCTATGCGCTCGATCTTCATATCCGGCCTCGTCGGTTTAAGGAGTCTCGGAGCTTGCCACGGCGTGAGGCTTCTGGCCAGCGCAGCCGAAGTCTGACAAGAATTCCGCCATGCTGTCGGAGCCTCAAGCCTGCTTTCTGGCCGCGCGGCGAGTGGGCCATCTCGCGACCGCCGATGCCCGGGCTGCCCCGCACCTGGTACCGGTATGTTTTGTCGTCAGCGACGGTGCCGTCTACATCACGATCGACCAAAAGCCCAAGGGCGCCGTCCGCGCATTGAAGCGCCTCAAAAACATCATCGAAAATCCCGTCGCCACCTTTGTCGCCGACCGCTGGGATGAGGACTGGACCCGTCTCGGCTGGGTCATGCTGCGCGGACCCGCCGAGATCCTCGCCGACGGCGCCGAGCACGACCGGGCGCAGTCATTGCTCCGCTCGCGCTACCCGCAATATCGCGGAATGGCGCTCGACGACCTCCCGGTCATCGCCATCCGCATCGAACGCGTGACGAGCTGGGGAAACCTTTCCGTCGAGTAGACCGAAGCCCCATCTGGCAAGGCGTGCGGATCGTTGCGATAATGACGATTCTGAAAATAACCACAATTGCGTCCTATCTTCTCTCGATCGTGGACCCGGGAACTGCCCGCCGAGTCGAGTGGTGTTGCTACCTGAAGGAGAGAGTTTGCTGCAGATTTGCTGCAGATGCAGCAACGGTTAATATCTGCTTCAAATTATGGTTGTAGCGGGACGCGCATCGCGAGCTTGGGCGAGGCGATCCTGGCGGAGGTTGATGGATCGAGGTTAAGCTCGGGCAAATCGATCGGATGGAGGGACGGATGGATTTTGGCGCGGCGATGTTCTTCACCGACTACTCGATGAAGCCGGCCGAGCTTGGCCAAGCGCTCGAGGCGCGCGGCTTCGAGTCGGTGTGGGCGCCCGAGCATTCGCATATCCCGAGCTCACGGCTGACCCCGCCGGCGGGCGGCGGGCAGCTCGGCAAGCAGTATTACGATGTGATGGACCCGTTCGTCACTTTGACGGCGGCGGCGATGGCGACCAAGACGTTGAAGGTCGCAACCGGCGTCTGCCTTGTGATCCAGCGCGACACGATCCAGACGGCAAAGCTCGTCGCGACGATCGACCAGGTCTCGGACGGGCGCTTTCTGTTTGGCATCGGCGGCGGCTGGAACCAGGACGAGATCGAGAGCCACGGCACCGTCTTCAAAACCCGCTTTAGGAAAATGCGCGAGCAGATCGAGGCGATGACCGAGATCTGGAGCAAATCCGAGCCCGAATATGCCGGCGAGATCGTCAAGGTTCCGAAGATGCGGACTTGGCCGAAGCCGGTGCAGAAGCCGCGCCCGCCGGTCATCGTCGGCGGCGCTTTCCCGCACAGCGCGCGGCGCGCGCTGCGCTACGGCGACGGGTGGGTCCCGAACGCGAGCCGGCCGACATATTCCGATGTCACCGAATTTCTGCCGCAGTTCCGGCAGATGGCTGCCGAGGCCGGCCGCGACCCAACGAGCGTGCCGATCACGATTTTCGGAGCGCCCGAAAACCCCGACCGGATCAAGCGCTACCGCGATCAGGGCATTACAAGGGTCGTTACGATGCTGCCTTCGGCGCCAGCCGCCGAAATCCTGCCGGTCCTCGATCGCTGGGCGGCGCTGATCCGCCAAACCACCCACTAATTTAGCAACGGCGCACTAGTTCAGTTGGGTGCGCAGCTGCTGCAGGATGGCCGCTGCCTGGTGCCGTGCCGCCCCTTCGGGGGCGCGCACGATATATTGTTCGAGTGCCGCACCGGCCGCGCGCATATTACCGAGGTGCCGGTGCAGCATCCCGGCCTCGCGCCACAGCTCGGCGAGGTCGGGTGCAAGCATCAGCATCGTCTCGATCACTTTGAGCGCCCGCCCGTGGTCCTGCGCCTGTAGCAGGCGGGCCTTGAGATTGTTCTGCAGGCGCAGCAACACGTCGCGATCCGACACTTCCATGTAGTGCGCAGGCAACAGCTCGCTGTCTTGACCGGCGGCGGCTTTCAGCAATTCGCGGAGTTCTGCGGCACCGCATATTCGGCCGCCATGGAACGGGTCGATGATGACCCGCCCGGCACCATCGGCCAGCCGAACCAGAAAGTGGCCGGGAAAGCCGAGCCCGGCGATATCCCATCCCTGGGCGCGCGCCGCATGGATGTAGAGGATGCCGAGCGCCACCGGCAGGCCCTTGCGGCGGTCGACCACCCGCATCAGATTGGCGTTCTGCAGGTCGTCATAGCTCAGTTCGTCGCCGGAATAGCCGTATTTCAGCTGGATGACCTCGTTGAGCGCCCGAGTGCGGGCAGCGAGGTCGCCCACAGCACCGGGATGTCGGCCGACATCGCGGGCGAGCAGCCGCAGGTGATCGCGATAGCGCTTGAAGCCGACCCGCGGGCGCTCAAACGAGGCGAGCGCCAGCGCCGCCTCGGCAATCGGCAAGACGCCCTCGCCCGAGGCACCGAGCTCGCGCAGAAAACGCGCACATCTCTCGGGGTCCGAGGTTTCGGGCGGCTCGCTCATTCCACCGTCAGAGCTTTTGCACCTCGACCGGGGTCGTCGGGGCTGCGGAAGGAGCCGCTGCACTCGGCGCTCCCGAAGGCGTCGGCGCCGACTGGGCGGTCACCGGTGAGCCGGGCCGGATCTCGACATAGGAAACCACGCGCTTCACGTCAGGGGTGGTTCGCGCCGCATTGGTGGCGATGTCGAGCTCGGCTTGGGAACGCGCCGAGCCGATCAGATAGACCGACTTGTTCGCCGTCTCGACCGTATAGTTGACCGAGCGAACATCCGGGGTAAAAGCGAGCTCGGTGCGCACTCGCGTCGAGATCCAGCTGTCCTTGGCGCTGTCCCAGGCGCTTTCGGAGGGTGCGACCTCGATCTCATCATAGACCACCCGTACGCCCGGAACCCGGCTGGCAACTTCCTTGGCCTGGGCCTTGAACTGGGGGTCCGGTGCGGCGCCCGTCAACAAAACGCGCCCCTCATAGACGGTTACGCTGAGATCCCTTTGCATCAACGGGTTTGCGTTGAGCCAAGCGCTCTGAATATTCGTCTTGATCTTGAAATCGTCAACGCTGCCGCCGGTGCCACGCTCCTGGTTGGCGGTGTAGCCCGCCCCGCCGGCGGCGCCAAGTCCGGCGATGATGGCTGCCGGGCAGCCGCCGAGGGCGACCGGCAAGGCAAGAGCCAGGACAACACTGATGATCGGACGTAAATTCGACATGCTCGGCCCCCCGCCAAAAGACCATTTCCCGAGCCATTGTCGAATAAACCCATCTGTGGTCCAACGCCGAGCGGGCCTCCGTACCCACCGGTGTCCGAGATCGGGAGATTCCCTAGTCGTCGGCGCGCCAGGCGCCACGCCAATGACGCGGCAGGCGCAGCGGCGCCACCAGCATCAAGTCGAATCGCAGGTCGAGACCGGCGAGGTCGGATCGCTGGAGCAGAAAGGCTTCGGCGGCGCGGTTGATCCGCCGCCGCTGGCGTGGTGCCAGGGCCGCTGCGGCTGTGGCGATCTCACCGCGCGACTTCACCTCGATGACCGCGAGCACCTTGCCGCGGCGCGCCAGAATGTCGATCTCGCCGGCCGGGCAGCGCCAGTCGCGAGCCAGGATATGCCAGCCACGCAGCCGAAGGTGCCAAAGGCAGAGCCACTCCGCCACCCGGCCGCGGCGTTGGGCTCGTTGGCGACGAAGCACAACCTTCCGCCCGGACTGCCTCATTCCTTCTTGCCCCGAATGGCCAGCGCCCGGCGATAGAGCTCGCTGCGCGGCAAGCGGGTCTCCGCGGCCACTCTCGCGGCGGCGTCGCGCATGCCCAAATCGGCGAGTGCGGCGCGCAACCGGTTGTCGACCGTCGCCTGATCGGGTGCGATGGGCTCGGGCGGGCCGACGACGATCACCACCTCGCCGCGCGGCGGTCCCGCCTCTCGGTAATGGGCGGCGAGGTCGGCCAATCGCCCGCGCCGGATCTGCTCGTGCAATTTGGTCAGCTCGCGTGCCACCGCCGCAGCTCGGTTGCCGAGGACCTCCGCCATGTCGCCGAGACACTCGGCGAGGCGCGGGGCGCCTTCAAAGAAGACCAGGGTCGCGGCGAGGGCCGACCAGCGCTCGAGCGCACGGCGGCGTGCCGCTCGGCGTGGCGGCAGGAAGCCGGCAACGAGAAAGACGTCGGGCGGCAAGCCGGAGAGGATCAATGCGGTCAGCGCCGCCGACGGGCCGGGAAGCGCCGTTACCGGCAAATTTTCGGCGATCGCCGCCCGGACGAGCTTGTAGCCGGGGTCGGAGATCAGTGGGGTCCCGGCATCGGAAACCAGCGCCACACTGCCGCCGTGGCGTAGTGCGGCGAGGATTGCCGGACGCGCCCGTTCGGCGTTGTGGTCGTGGTAGAGATCGAGCGGTGCGGTGATGTCGTAGCGGGCGAGCAGCCGCGCCGTCACCCGGGTGTCCTCGCAAAAGATCCGGTCGACGGCGCGCAGCACCGTGAGCGCGCGCAACGTCACATCGCCCAGATTGCCAATCGGCGTCGCCACCAGATAGAGACCCGGCGCCAGCGCAGCTTCGGGCGACGGAGCGGGGTCGGGTTTACTCGCACCCGAACGGCGGCTAGGCTCGCAGCGCCCGCGATTGTTCGTTCCGGAGATAAGCCTTGCCGCGCCGGTGTCTCGCCCGGTTTGCCTCACCCTGCGTCGTCCTCGCGCTGCTCGCGCTCGCCGCCTGCGCGCCGGCAATGGTACCGGCGCCGCTCGCCGCCCGGCAACCACCCTATGGGCGCACACCACCGCCGGTGCCGCCCGCCGCCCCGCCGCCGGGGGTGCCAGCGGCCCAATCCGGATCGATCAAGGTGGCACTGCTGGTCCCGCTGTCGGGTGCCAATGCCGAGCTCGGCCAGGCGATGCTCGACGCCGCCGAGCTGGCGCTGTTCGAGGCATCGGACGATCGGCTGACTTTGCTTCCCCGCGACACCGGCGGGACCGCCGAAGGGGCGGCGAATGCGGCGCGCGCGGTGGTCGGCGAGGGCGCCCGACTGATCCTCGGACCGCTGCTTGCCGCCGAGGTTCAAGCGGTCAAGCCGCTGGCCCGTGACGCCCATCTCAACATCATCGCCTTTTCGACCGTGACCGAACTCGCCGGCGGCAACACCTTTCTGATCGGTTTTCTGCCGCGCCAGGAAGTCGTCCGGGAAGTCGGACAGGCGCGCGACCGAGGCGTCACCCGTTTCGCGGCACTCGCGCCGGATTCGCCCTACGGTCATTTGATGGCCGACGCGCTGCGCGACGTCGCCTCGGCGAGCGGGGCGACGACGACCCGGGTCGAGTTCTACGATCCGCGGGCCGGCGATACTGCACCCGCGGTCCAGCGCCTGATGCCCGGGGGTGCCGCCGCGGCCGGTGTCGCTGCCGCTGCGGTAGCGCCGTTGTCCTTCGACGCGCTGCTGTTGCCCGAGGGAGGCGCGAGGCTCAAACAGCTGGCCCGCGAAGTCAAGGCGGCGGAGGCCGACGCAAAGCCGGTGCAGCTGCTCGGCAGCGGGCTGTGGGACGTGCCAGATATCGGCACTGAGCCGGCGCTCGCCGGTGGCTGGTTTGCCGCGGCACCGCCCGAAGCGCGGCGGGTCTTCGCGCAGCACTTTCAGGCGGTCTACGGCCGTGATCCGCCGCGCTTGGCGTCGCTCGGCTATGATGCTGCGGCACTCGCCGGGGTGCTGTCGCGCAGCACGGACGCAGAACCTTTCTCACAGCAGGCGATTCTCAACCCGAGCGGGTTCACCGGGGTCGACGGGCTGTTCCGCTTTACCCCGAGCGGGCTCGTGCAGCGCGGGCTCGCGGTCCTCGAAGTCGAGCCGCAGGGTAATGTCGTGATCAGCCCGGCGCCACAGACCTTCCAGGATCTTGGCTATTGAGCCGACGACCGGTTTCCGTGCTCGACGGGAATATAGTGCGAAAAACCAGATTCCCGGCCATCACGGGACCCGATCGATCCTCGCAAGCCATTGTGTTGCATCAGGCTGAAGGGGCGAATTCCCTAAGCGAGCGAACAGAGAATTAATTCGAGCTAACAGGGACTGAAATCGGCCGAACTGAGAACTAAATCGGCCGCGCGGGAATTGCACGGGTTCCTATTTCACCGTCCGCGCCTGCCGGCTTCGGCGTCTATTTCGGCCTACTCGTCGCGCCAAGCCAGCCGAGGGCGCGCAGGCGGGTGCGGAGCCCGCGGCGCCGGCTCGGTGCGATCGGGCGGAGCCGCGTTGGCTCGCGGATCGGGCACGAGGCGCGGCACAATCCCGGGCCGACCTGTCCAAGCCGCGGGGAGGTTGTTGCGCCGGGCGGCAAGGCGCATCGTGATCAGGCGCCGGACCTCTTTGGCCTCGGCCGGATCGATCTCCGGCGCGTCGGTTGCAGCAAGCGCGACACCCTCCACTGCGTCGATCAAGGCGCGCCAGCGCGCGATCGGGTCCAATCCGTCGCGAATATCGGTCATGGGAGAAATCCATCGAGTTGGCCGCGCAGGCTGGCGCCCGCACGGATCTTTGCATAGGCATCCTCGGCGCTCGCGATCCCACCGACGCCGATCAAGGGCAGACGCCCTTGGGTCAACCGATACATCTCGGCGAGAAGTGCGGTCGACGGAGCGAACAACAGGCGGCCGCTGAGCCCGCCCGCTCCCTGCGCGCGACGGCTGCAGAGCCCTTCAAAGGTTCGGCATGTCGCGATCGGCTTGGTCACCTCCTCGCGCTGACAATCCTGATCGGCCTAAACCACTCCATGACGATTGGTTTGTCTTTAGCATCCCTGCCCTTCACCCCGTAGCAGCCCGTCTCGTCGTTGGCCCACACGATGTCTTGGATGGCGGCGAGGTAACGAGCGATACGACGCGGTGGCGCCGAGCGGTAACAGGAAGTCGATGATGGTCACTTCATTCCTCCTCCGGCCCGAGGGTTCTTTCGTGGGATCGCCCCCTGACCCTCCTGCTCCACATGATGAGCCAAACCCGTAAAAATCAGGTGTCTGCCAAAACCCGATGGAGTTGCTCGTCACTCCTCCGTGCTTCGTACGGAGCGGCTCAGGGTGCCGCGGATGGCGCCTGCCTCCGGGCCAGCGCTGCCATGGTGTTTCGAGCCGTCGCGGTCACGCTGTGCCATTGCTTCAGTCACGGCTCGCTAGTGTAGCCTTTTCCTACACCGTACCTCATCGAGTTCCCCGGCGATAATCCCAAACCAGTCGGCGGCTGGAAAATCGCACGCCGGACGGAAGGCGGCGTAAGTATCCCTGGCGCGCGGCTCCGAACCGTGTTCTTTGGTCGCTGCTGTCGCACCGCGCCGACTACCCCGGGGTGTGACCTGTCCGGTGGCAGATAGGGTCGGTACTTCATGGAGTATGCGGCGAGGAGCGTTGGGAACGCAGCGGAGGAGGACGCCGCAGGTGGTCTTCTTCCTCAGACCGTCGAAGGCTTGGTCGAGAAGCTGGTGGCCCGGGTCAGCGAGCGGGGTTACATCACCCATGACGAGTTGAGAGCCGCGCTGCCGCTCGATCAGCTGTCCTCGGAGGAGATCGAGGACACGATGACGATGCTAACAGAACTCGGGATCACAGTGACCGAGAGCAACGAGCGCGAGGAGCCGGTGGCTCCCGAAGGCGAGCCGGCCAAGGCGTACGGTAACCTCGATCATGAAGATACCGGGCGGACCGACGACCCTGTTCGGATGTATCTGCGAGAGATGAGGTCGACACAGCGCTTGTCGCGTGAAGGAGAGGTGGCGATTGCGAAGCGCATCGAGGCCGGCCGAG
>Ga0306921_10005918_pt1 | contig 12735 bp, 11 predicted proteins | sample sta12Cox44000080_FD_203760 | JGI IMG/M metagenome (GOLD analysis project Ga0306921, IMG submission 203760) | Lab enrichment of tropical soil microbial communities from Luquillo Experimental Forest, Puerto Rico - statoxic.12C.oxic.44.000.080 (v2)... | ecosystem: Environmental > Terrestrial >... | reverse complement strand
GGCTTCATCGACCAATTCAAGGCGGAGGAAGCGAAGAAACGGTCGAAAGCGGAAATTGTCGAGCTGCTGCGGACCGAGGGTGACCGGTTTGCGGCATGGATGGAGACGCTGACGCCGGAATTTCTGTCGGAGGGAGTGACGGAACCGGATGGGAAAGGCGTGAAAACGAGGTTTGAACGACTGCTGGGCGCGAAGGAGCATGAAATGCATCATCGTGCGCAGTTGATGCTGATCGAGAGGCAGTTGGGGATCGTGCCGCATCTGACAAAACAGTTCCAAGAAAGAGTGGCGCAGATGCGAGCGGCGGCAAAGGCTTGAGAAGAAGGTCATGAGTTGTAACTAATAAGGAAGAATTGAGAAATAGAAAAGGGCCTCGCTTGAGGCCCTTTTCCTTTACGTGCGGCCGGGCCTCAGGATGACGAGTCGCTGCTGTAAAAAAGCCACCTGCGATAACCGCGAACGTTAGGGGAGTTGTTGGAAGAGGATGCGGCCGATGATGCTGGCGGTCGCATTGTTCTGCACAATGAAAGCCTGAGAAGGACCGGCTTGATAGAGGGAAACGCTAAAGGTGCTGGGATTCACGCCAGGAATGAAGGGATACGGAGTCCCGCCGGTTGGGGGAGCCACCGTGAAACTGCCGGTGTAGCGGCCATGGTGCGACGCATCCGCGGCAAAACTACCGGAAAGGGGAGCGTTGAGCATGGGGTTGGCCGTTGCGCTGTTTTCGTCGTAGTCAGCGGAATTCGAAGAGCCAAAGCTGGAAACGCCGTCAGCGGCGAGGACGCCGACAAGATCGAGTTCGTTGGGAGTGGAGGCAGCGATGGAGTTGTTGAGGTTGAGGGCGTAATTTCCGACAAAGGGTGCTGGAGCCGTTTGAGGAAGGAGAATGCCGGTGCCGTTGACGCTGGAATCGGTTTCGAGTAGCAGCGCGCCACCGCCACCGGAGGTGTTGTTTGGGTCAAGGATGTTAACAGAGGGATCAACGAAATAGGCGTTGAAGGTTTTTCCTGCCCCGCTGGCATCCACGAAATTGGTGACGTTGAAGGTGGCCGATTCCGTGGAGGCGGCGTAGGATCCGCTCACGGGCCCGTGGGCGGCCGTGAAGGAAGGTGTCGGACCAGCGCTGGAATCGGAAGTGCCGGAGAGGCTGCCGCTGGAAGTGGCGAACTGGCCGGAGGTGACGGTGCGACCCGCGGAACTCCAGCCAGCGTAAAGATAAACGTAGTTTTGGCCGAGACCGGTGGCTGTGCTGGGCTGAATGTAGGCGCTTCCACCCATGTCGGCGTTGCCGTCGGCCTCAATGAGGCGAATGACCTTGGAATTCACGATGTAATAAACGAATTGCCTGGCTACACCGGGGCTGAACACCGGGAGGCGGAGAACCCCGCGACCATTGGAGTCAGGTGCACCAACGGCGGCATTCGTTGGAGAGACAGTGTCAGCCTCGACGCCGGTACCGCTGTTGATGTCGACCTGGCCGGCGGTGATATTGGAGTTAACGTCCGCGGAGAAGAAGCCGCCGAAGGACAGAGGAGCCTTCGAGGTTTCATCGACGCCGGTCATGGTGAGGGAATAGCTTCCGCTGATTTGAGTGGCGGAGAACGATCCCGTACCCGTGGGAGTTTGCAGATCGAGAGTGCCGCTGCCGGGATTGCCCTCACTCGGAAAACCGTCGGCTTCGACGATCTCCGCATGCGAGGACGAGGTGAGCACGAAACTCATACCGAGGGTCTCGCCGACCTGCGTGCACATGATTAATCGACCGTGACCGGTCGCGTCGACCGTGTAACCGGAGGCGGGACCACCCGTCCCGGGGCAAGCGCTGAGGATCGGGTCGGCGACGTCGTTGAGGTAAATGGGAGAGGCGATCTCTTCGATGCCTCCTAGAATGTTGCCTGCCCCGTCAAGATTGACGCTGCCGATCCAAGTGGCGATGTTGCGGTTGCCGGTCGGTGAACCAACGACGAAGGCGTATCGGCCCTTGAGCATAGCGACGGAGGCGACGCCGGTGATAACAGTATTGGCGCTGACGGATTTCGAGGGATCGCTGATGGAGTTGGCGGTAATTGTGACCGGTCCTGAGGGCGCGGCGGACGGAGGCGTGTAGGTCGTAGCGGTGCCGCTGGCGGTAGACGTCGGGCTAAAGGAACCGCACGAGCCAGCGGGGGCGCAACTCCAACTAACGCCTTGGTTGGTGGAGTCGTTGGCAACGGTGGCGGTGACCGGAGCAGTGCTGGAGGTGGGGAGGGTGGTGGGCGGAGACTGAGACAGCGAGACGGTGATCGTGGAGGTGAGGCTGACGGAGGCTTGCACCGATTTGGAGCTGTCGGTGACGGATGTGGCGGTGATGGTGACGGAGCCGCCGGATGGTACGGCAGAAGGAGCGGTGTAGTTTGTGGTGGTGCCGCTGGGAGTGGTGGTCGCCGAGAAGGAGCCGCAAGAACCCGCAGGAGTACAGGACCAAGTGACGCCGGCGTTGGCGGAATCGTTCGCAACCGAGGCAGCAACAGAGGCAGTACCGGCGAGCGCGATGATGGAGGGGGGAGCTTGCGAGAATTGAATCGAGATAGCGGTGATGGTGATGGAGGCCGAGGCACTCTTTGTGGGATCGGTGACCGAGGTGGCCGTGACGGTAACAGAATTGGCAGCCGACACGCCTAAGGGGGCAGTGTAAGTGGTGGGATTACCGCTGGAGGTTGACGTGACGCTAAAGGAGCCGCAAGCGCCGACGGGAGTGCATTTCCAGGTGACGCCAGCGTTGGCGGAGTCGTTGACGACGTTGGCTTCGAGAGGGGTCTGCTGAGCCGCGTTCAGGGTAGCGGGGGGGATCCCCGCGGGGAAGGTTACCGAGATAGGTTGGGCAGTAGTACCACCGCCGCCACTGCCACCGTTACCGCCCACGGAGCTGCTTCCGCCACCACAAGCATTGACAAACGAGAGGGTGAGGATGAACAGGGGAGCGAGTTTCCGGTTCATTTTGTCTCCGCGTTAAGGCTAAGGATCGGGATCCGGTTTCCGGGTTCGAACAAATTTAGCGGACTATACAGCAAAAGCGGGTAGATGTAAGCGGAAGGTTAGCCAAGTTGTTAACATCTGTGCAAAACGGTAAAAAGCAGCGAAAGAGAGGGAATCAAGACAAGGAAGGCGAGGAGGGTGCTGGGGAAGACTGGCTTTTGGAGGGTTGGGGTTTAAGGAGGGAGGAGGCAAGGCGGTAGAGGAGAAGGACAGCAAGGATCGCGCCATATAAAAGAGGCAAGCGGTGATCAGACTTAACGAGCCAGTAATAGTGGACGACGCCGCAAAATGCGGTGATGTAAATGAAGCGGTGGAGAGCTTGCCAACGTTTGCCTCCCAGGCGGCGAATCCAATTTTTCGTCGACGTGAGCGCGAGAGGGATTAAGAGCACAAAACCCAGGAAGCCGACGGTGATGAAAGGGCGTTTGGCGACATCCTTCCACATGCCGTGGACGTCGAAGGCCTGATCGGGGCCGAGGTAGGTGAGAAAGTGAAGGCAGACATAGAAAAAGGCGAACAGGCCAAGCATGCGCCGAAAACGAATGAGGTCAGGGAGGTTGAGAAGCCTTCGGAGAGGAGTGACGGCGAGGGTGATGAGGAGGAAGCGGAGAGTCCAGTCGCCGGTAAAGTGCTGGACGAATTCGACGGGATTGGCGCTGAGTTGCCCCTTGTAGGCGCGCGCGGCGAGAAATCCAAGAGGGGAAAGACAGGCGAGAAAAACGACGAGCTTGAACCACTTGCTGGTGAGAAGTGGGCGCACGTCAGTAGTATTTTTTCAGGTCCATGCCGTTGTAGAGGCTGGCGACCTGGTCTCCGTAGCCGTTGAAGATAAGAGTTTTGCGGCGGAGAAATTCGCCGAGGCGGCGCTCGGTGGCCTGGCTCCAGCGGGGGTGATCGACGTTGGGATTAACGTTGGAGTAGAAGCCGTATTCGCGAGGCGCGTACTCGCTCCATGTCGTCGTCGGTTCACCTTTCACGAGTTTAATTTTGACGATGGACTTGATGCTCTTAAAGCCGTATTTCCAGGGAATGACGAGGCGGACCGGAGCGCCGTCCTGGTTGGGAAGAGTTTCGCCGTACATGCCGACGCAGAGCAAGGTGAGTGGATGCATAGCTTCGTCGAGACGGAGACCTTCAACGTAGGGGAGCTGGATGCCGGAGTGCTCACCCCAAGGCATTTGGGAACGATCGTAGTAGGACTGGAAGGCGACGTATTTAGCTTTCTCGTTGGGTTCAGCGAGTTTGAGGATGGTGTTGAGCGAGTAGCCGATCCAGGGAACGACGATGGACCAGCCCTCGACGCAGCGATGCCGATAGATGCGTTCCTCAAGCGGTGCGAGCTTGAGGACATCGTCCACGCTGTACTTGACAGGCTTTTTGACTTCGCCTTCGACGGAAACGGTCCAGGGAGAAGTGACGAATTTTTGGGCATTGCGCGAGGGATCGCTCTTGTCGGTGCCGAACTCGTAGAAATTGTTGTAGTGAGTAACGTCGTCGAAAGTGTTCTCTTTTTCGGTGGTGCTGAAGGGGCTTTTGCTGGCCACGTTTAATTTGGCGCCGGCGTTAACAGTGGCGGGCGGGTAGGCAAAGCGTTCGAAAAGTTTGGCGCCGGCGAGGGTGACTCCAGCAATGCCCATAGCGCGGAGGAGTTGGCGACGGTTCAGATACACGGATTTCGGAGTGATATCCGCGTAGGTCAAATCGCTATCTTTCCGAATGGGCACGCGACCTCCCCGAGGCTCAAGCCTGCCATGGCGATAGCCAGCAAGCCGCGGCAAGCAGATTCCGGCCTCAAAAATGAGATTCGGAACTTCTTTCCAAGTTACACCCAAAATGGGGGGAGGGGGAGCGGTGAAAACGTCGTAGTGCCGTGGAGGGGCTGGGCGGAGCGAGGAACGTGAAGTTAGAAATGCCGAAGTAATGGCAAAGAGGTTGTGCTTGACAAAGTTTTCAGATCCGTCCATCTTAAAGGGCTTTGCATAATGCGGTAGCCCAAACCGTCTAAGACGAGAGCAAGCTGAGGTCTATGACAAAAGTTCGGTTGTGTTTTCATGATCGTTGTTTCGACGGGAGCGCCTCGGCGGCGCTGTTTTACCGGTTTTACCGCGAACACTTCGATGGAAAGTCAGAATTCCACCTGAGCGGGATGACGCACAAGGCCAAGCACCCGTGGGAAGATTCGCTGTTTGACGGCGACGAAAATGTAATTGTCGATTTCAAGTATTCGAACTCGCCGAAGGTGACATGGTGGTTCGACCATCACCAGAGTGCATTTCTGACGCCGGGAGATGCGGAATATTTTAAGCGATATCCCGGGAAGCACATGTACTACGACCCGGAGTACAAGTCGTGCACGAAGCTGATCGCTACGGTGATCAAGGAAAAATTCGGATTCGATACGAAACCGATGGAGGACTTGATTCACTGGGGAGACATTATTGACGGAGCGCAGTTTCCTACGCCGCAGTCGGCGACGGAACTGACGGAACCGGCGACGCAACTAGCGTTGGTGATCGAAGCGGCCCCGGATAACGGCGTGCCGGCACAGATCATTCCAGAATTGGCGTACCGGACGCTCGCGGAGATGGTGAAGCTGCCGGTGGTGGCGAAGTACCTGGGACCGCTGTTGGAGAGGCACCGCAAATCGATCGAGGTTTTGCGGCAGAGGTGCGAGTCGAAGGACGGCGTGGTGTTTTTTGACGTGAGTGACCTGGACATGGAAGGGTATAACAAATTTATTCCGTATCTGCTGCACCCGGAGGCAGTGTATTCAGTGAGCGTGAGCGCCTCGCCGGTGCGCGCGAAAGTTTCCCTGGGAACGAATCCTTGGAATCAGGCGACGGCGGACAAGAATCTGGCCTCGCTAGCGGAGAAGTATGGGGGCGGAGGGCATCCGCGCGTGTCGGCGATTTCTTTTGAGCCGCAGGATTTGGAGAGGGCGCGGCAAGTAGCGCGAGATTTGGCGGCGGTGCTGCGGGCAAAGTGAGCGGCGCGGGGATAGATTGGTGCGTTTTTCCTGTGGGCGACCGGCGGGTGCGAGTCGACAGAAAAAAGTGAACTGTGTAAAATAAAGAATTGCCCGTGGACCGGTAGCTCAATTGGTAGAGCAGCTGACTCTTAATCAGCGGGTTGCAGGTTCGAGTCCTGCCCGGTTCACCATTCCTTAGACTAACCCCCTGAATTCAAACTACTTGACGTTGCCGGGTTCTCTTCGGCGTCCCCGATTTGGGAACATCTGGGAACAAAACCCTCGCCACGCGCTCGACCGCACGTCGCTGCGAGTTCGGGATAGCATGCATGTAGATGTTGAGCGTAGTTTAGTTTCGAGGTCCGAGTGACCTAGAATAGCCTGCGCGGTCTTGATGGACTCGCCGCTATCTCCCATGACGGTTGCGCTGGCGTGACGGAACGAGTGCCAGGAGACTCGCGGCAGTTTTAATTCGTCACATGTTGGCGCCAAGACGCGGTTGTATAGGTTCTTGGGGCTGAGAGGGGTTCCCTTGCTGGTGCAGAACACCAGGTCCCCTGCTTCCTTGTGAAGGCAGCCGGCACGGTGCAATTCGAGCGCCTTCGATAGCGCTGAACTCATCGGGATGACTCGTTGGCTACTCCGAGTCTTTGGAGTCCCAAACTGACCGTCTGAATAAGTCTGTGCGACTTCGAGGCTCCCTCGCAGGAAATCCACGCGGTTCCACCTGAGTGCGAGAACCTCTCCGATTCGCATACCGGTGAGAACAGCCGTTAGGACAACGGCTCGGCATGGCTCTCCGAGCTTTGCGAGGAGGTTTTGGATCTGTGGCGGCGTGAGGAATACACGCTGTGTGTTGGTTTCTCGCCCGCCAATCTGAACACCTTGTGCTGCGTTGCGTTCCAGGTATCCGGAATCGACGGCGGCTTGGAGGACCTTCGCGATGGTTACGCGGATGCTATGCAATGTCGCAGGGGCATAACCCTCTCCTTTCAGCGTAAGCAGGAAGTGTTGGATGGTCGTTCGGGTTATGTCGCAGAGTCGCATTGATCTGAGAACCGGCATCACATACTTGTCTAAGTTAAATTGATAGATCCGTGCGCTGCTTGGTTTCAACGCCAGTAGCGCGCCGCTTGCCAGTGTTCCTTTGCAAAGGTCTCAAAGGTCATGACGGGTCGCGGGCGGTGTCGCCCCTGGTTGATTTCAGCCACTCGCTTCTGAAGTAGCGAGCGGGCCTCACGCCGTGAGAGATCGCCTACCGTTCCGAGTACGACGGTTCGCTGTGTGCGGTGCAGAGATCCATCTTCCCGGATCAAGTCTTCCCTCCAACGTGCGACCCAAACTTTTGTGCGCTTTCCACGAATAAATAGACTGCCATTTTGGTAACGCGGTCGTGCCATCAGTTCCTTTCCGTTGGCTCGTCCGCATTTCGCAACATCACAATCGTGCCGTGGCCGCGAAGAGAATCCTCGTATCGTTTGTTCCCGCTGGTAGAAAACGCAATCAGCAACGCGAGATTTATTTTGGGTCGGATCGATAAGAAGTGGCCTGAAACGAGCCGTTAGAACCAACAACGTGACAGACATCACGGAGTTACTTGCTCCGTTGCCCTACGATGAGCATGACGGCTTTTAGAGGGGAAAGTTATGCTCGCTCCCCTGGATGTTTTCGCAATCAAGGAGAGTGGAACTGTGTGGCTGGGTGCCGCTGAGACTCTTGTGCAAGCGCTCGAAATCGCCCGGAACACGGGCACAGGTTCGTATTTCATTTTTTCGCAACGAACAGGGCATAAGACCATGTATGTGGTAGACGCGTCCGGCTAAATTCGACCCGCAGAAGGCAAGTAGTTCAATCCTCCACTACCTGCAACGAACGCGCGCGTGGAGACGATTTGTCTCCAATTCCCAACTCCCGGGCAGCCGCGCTCTCGAAACCTCAGGTATTTCTCGGATTGACTCAAATCAAGACTGGAATTACCCAAGAGCCTCAGCCCTCTAGAGGGGCAAAATGTTTGCGCCTTTCGACCTATACAGGCTTGACCCTAGGGGCTCTGCTATGTGGCTCGGCACTGTCCAATCTTACAACCTCGCGATCTTTGAAATTGAGCTGATCGCCGCAAGAGCACCCGGGGACTACACCATCGTTAACCGGAAGACCGGTCGACGAACTGACCTAAGGCTTGGAGTGACCGTGGACGGCCACGATAATCACGTGGAGCTATCCGTCCTTAAGGCCACCTGACCAGTACTTTAGGTTCGACCCATGCTCGAATCGCGGGCTCGACGAGCGCTGTCTCCTCGTGGCCGTAGTTGACCTGCCCGCTAAACGGCTATTTGGACCTCGCTCCGCACCCGAAGCCAGCACATTTCGGAATGGGTCCTTTTATATATGTCAGCTTGAATCACAGGCTGCTGCCCCGTCTTGTCGTGGGTGAGCTTTCCGCACTAAATTTGCGTAGCGGTCTTCTACGTTCGCAGTGAGGTGTCACCGCGTTTTCGAGGGTGGATAGCTTTTTGATGAAAGACAGGGGTGACGCGACTTAAGGAGGGAAATTACTCGACGAGCTGGAGATTTAAGGCGATGCGGACTCCGTTGACCAGCACTTGGCTTTTGTCGATGAGCTCCTGGTTGGTGATTTCGCTGTTCGCGAACCGTTGCGACAAGTTCTTAGGGAAGAGGAACTCAATCGCCTCGGAGCGTTCTTTGCCGACAGCGGTCGGGGTCAAAGGATTCACTACGGAGAAATCGTAGTAATCCACGGGCAGGTCGCTCGGAATGTGGTCTAGCACGTCTTTCATTTTCGGGGCGACGAAAAGGTCGAAAGTCTGCGCTGCGCGCTTGTAGATATTCGTTTTTTCTGGGTCAAAGCGACTGGAATTCTTCAACGTCATCTGCAACACCATTTGCTTGCTGACGACCACGAAGGTCGGCGGATCGTAGTCCACAAAGGAAAACTTGGCTTGCCCATCTTTTGAAAGCGAGTCGAGTTGCGGCTGATACTGCTCCTGCAGTTTTTCGACATCTGCCGGAGTCGGCGCGGGCCTGGTTTGGGAGAGGTCAACCTTTGGTGCGGATGCCGTGCTGGCCGTGCCGCCGGAAGGCAACAGATTGGGATTGCTGCGAAGCAGCCGGCCGGCAGAGGTAGAGGTACTGGACGGCGAGTTGGCACCAATTTGACCAGATTTTTCGCGCCCTTGTTTGTCGATCAACATAGGGTCGCGGTCGAGCAGCGAAAGACCGTAATCCTGTCCACCGAGGTAAACGAGGGAGCGGTTCAGAATGTCCTGGCGAGCGTTGTCATCATTTTCCAGAACCATCTGGAAGGCGTCCTTGCGATCCAGCACGATGGTGAGAATTTCGCTGCCCTCGTAGTCGTAACTTTTCTGGCGGTCACGCACGTGATAAGCGACCTCCATCCCGATCGCATCACAATCGATATCGGGAGGGATATTCTGCGTAATGACGCGCAGAATGGGGAGCATCACGTCGCGGAAAGTCCGGGCAGCCTGTTCGTTGCGGGTCAGTTGCTTGGCATCAAAAGCAGCATTGTAATTGCCGGTGGCCTTTAAGAGCACCCGGTCTTTGAATCGCTTGAACTCGAGCCCGCGTGTGTCAGCTTCGACCTGTTGGGACGGGTCCAAGCCGACGACACGACTAAGGTAGAACGGGAAAGGAAAGTTCGCTCTGGCGATCTGCTGGTTTATGATTTTCAACTGAACGAAATATTGCGTTTCCAAAGCCCTGAGCTGCGGACTCAGGATTTCGTTGGGGCTGACCTGCGCCACAGCAGAAGCCGCGAGAACGAAACTCAGGCCGACAATCAGAACATATTGGAGCAAAGCATCGCTCAGGCAACAACGCATCATCTTCATCCCTAGGATCTTACATTCACTCCTTGGTGGCATTTGGCGACTCTGGCCGAACCTTTTTTTCGTAGGGCGGCTGCGCGATAGCCCGGGTGAACGCGATCGCAGCAGTGATCTCCTGGGTACTCAGGGTCTTCCCGTAAGGCGGCATCATCGCGGATTTGCCCAAAGCGCTGCCACCCAGCGTGATGATGTTCTGCATAAATTCGTCGCTCTCGGGGTTCAGTTTTTCCCCGTCGTTCAGCAAGGGCGGCGTCGGCGTCAGATTACTGCGGTTTGACGGACCAGCAGGGGTGGCGTCTGCGTGGCACCACACGCAGTATAGATAAAAGACACGCTTGCCCTGCGATTCCTGGTAACCGAGATTGACCAACTTGGTGCTGTCATTCCAATCCGGCTCGGTATCGTACGCCCCAAACGCTGCCTCCGGGCTAACGGCCGCAGCGCCTCTCTTGCATCCCGAGATAGCCAGTACGCACAACACACTGCCCACGAAAAGCCCGATCAACATTAGTTTGGATCTCATCGGCCCGCTCCTTGACCCGTAAGACGAGCGTTCGCTGCACTCGCGCTCGTCTGTGGCTTGATGTCGGATTTGAGCGTCATGAGATAGGCGGTAAGAGCCCGAATCTCCTCTTCCGTGAAGTTTCGCCGTGGATCGATTGCGTTCAGTTGCAATGCTTGCGGGTTCCTGAGCCACGCTTCGACCCATGCTGGGGTCAGCCAATTTCCGGCGTTGTTCAGGTTAGGCCCTACGTACCCGCCGGTTCCGCCGATGGTGTGGCAAGACTGACATTGGTATTTCACCTCGTAGAGTTGCTTGCCCAGCGACACCATCGCCGGAGTGAATTGCCTCGCGTCCACGCTCGCCGGATCGACGTCGGGTTTCTGCACGGCCAAAGAGAGGTACTCCGCGGCAATAGCGGCGTCCTGATCCGACATGTTGAATTGCGGCATGCGCAAAATCAGGGTGGGCCGGATGGTTTGCGGATTCTTCAGGAAGTCGGCGATCCACTTTTTCTGGGCTCGGCTGCCTTCATAGGAAAGGTCGGGTGCCAACGTACCGCCGTAACCATTGAAGCGGTGACAGGCATAGCATTTGTAGCGCTCATAGACCTGCGCGAAGGCCCCAACGGGCTGGAAGGCCGGCTCAGGCCTAGACACAACAAGATGTTGCAACGCGCTGGTGGGTGCCGGACCCCTCTGGCTGAGCAAGGCTGCCGTAACAGCGTCGAGATCGGCCTGTTCCCAGTTGTATTGCGGCATGCGTGCCGCAGGGTTGACAGATACCGGGTCCTGCAACTTCGCTTGAATGTAGGAAACAAGATTGTGTTCGATCTTGGCCTTGCTGAATTCCAATTCCGAGGCGTTTTTCGCACCGAGCGCAGTCAGGTCCGGACCAAAGTCTTTCTGAGGGGCAATGCCACCGAGCGCATGACAGCTTGCGCAGCCCTTTTCTGCGAAGAGTCGTTTGCCGGTCTTTGTTTCCTCTTCGGTAGCCGCTCCGAGTTGTGGGACATTTGTCAGTAGATCCGAGTCGGTCAGCTTGTTCATCACATATTGCGAAACCTTGTACAAATCTTCGTCGCTCCAGCCATATCGCGGCATGTTGCTATGTTCCAGGTAGCTCTTCGGATTCCTCAGCCACGCGATCAGCCATTCTTCGTTGACCTTGCTGCCCACCTTGGTCAGTTCCGGGCCGATTTCGCCGCCGATCATTTTCGTTTCGCCAGCGCGGGTCACCGCCAGCGAATGGCAGGTCGTGCACATCATCTGCCGGAAGCGCACTTCCCCTTGGGAGACCAAATCCGGTTTCTTGCTCAAAGCCGCGAGCACCGAAGGGCTGATCGAGTACTTTTCTATCTGCCTGGCCTTCTGAATACTAAGGAACGCCGAAAGCGCCCGAATCTCCTCTTCCTTCAGACGAAATTTCGGCATGCGAGGCTCAATCTCATTCTCATAGCCGTTTACCGTGACGTTCCCGTCTTTATCCAGAATTGTGCGCGGCTCCTTCAGCCACTTGTAAATCCACTCGCGCGTGACTTTATAGCCGACGCTGGAAAGATCCGGTCCAAGGGTAGGACGGTCCAGGTTGTTGAGCTTGTGGCAACCTTGGCAATTCAGGTGCGTCAACAACTCCAGGCCACGCGCCAGTTGGGGAGTTTCCTTCAAAATTGCCTGATGACAAGTCCCGCAGGAAGCCTCCAGGAAATGAGCCGGCAGAATGGGCTGTTCCCAAGCGAGTGTAGTTTCGTGCGCTTCGGCGACTTCGGTCGCAGGACCCTGGCCGCGATGGCAAATGGTGCAGCCCCACTGCCGCACATTGTGGGGAACCGGTGGATGGGCGCGGAAGGGCTGCGGGACGGACGCGTCCGCCAGGCTCAGTTGGGTAATGCCCTGGTGGCAAGTCGTGCAACGGTCCGTCACGTTCATTCCCGGTAACCACACCTGATCAATGCTCGGGCTGTAATCGGCAAGCAGTTTTTTCGTGTCGGGCCGAGTTTGCGCATACTTCACGAACCAGCGTTTGTAATGTTTCCACTCCGCACGAAAATCCTTGAGCGGAGAAATCGCCAGCACTAGGACACACACGACCGTCGAGACGGCAAACGTCAAGCGCAACTTGTCCGACAACTTACCCATATCTTCAGCCGGCATGTGTCCCCCAAGGCCACACCCAGGACCAGCCCGGGCCGCGGAAGAATGTTCCAACCACCGTGAGGCATAGGGCCGTGGCGATGAACCAGGTCATGACCCACCAGGAAAGCGGCTTGTTCCGCAACGTAGCGATCCACCCGGTGGCGGCTTTCGAAAGATAGGACGTCACCAGCAGTCCGACGACCAGCACGGTTGGCACGATGATGGTCCAAGCGTCTACTAGCGCCA
>Ga0306921_10005913_pt1 | contig 12740 bp, 14 predicted proteins | sample sta12Cox44000080_FD_203760 | JGI IMG/M metagenome (GOLD analysis project Ga0306921, IMG submission 203760) | Lab enrichment of tropical soil microbial communities from Luquillo Experimental Forest, Puerto Rico - statoxic.12C.oxic.44.000.080 (v2)... | ecosystem: Environmental > Terrestrial >... | reverse complement strand
TCCATGAACCTTCGAAGCCGATCATTCATTCTCATGCTTCCGGCGTTACGGGTACAGCCTAAAACCATTCCCAAGGCGACCTACGCCATGTCTCAGTAGATGACATCCTTCGTGACGCAATCGCAGCGGCGTGGGTTCGCCAGCGCTTTCGTTGCAGCCTCTTCCAAGGTCTTACCTTCCATCATGTCCACGTCATCAGCTCTATTGCTGTAGACCTGCCCGGGCGTTCCAAACCCGACGCGCCATTTGGTGGTGAATTTCATGATCGTCACATGGCCATCGAAATGTTCGTCGGCGGTATCGATCAGCCGTTGTAGGAAATCCTCAGTCATTGCTTTGCTCCTGGTAATGCGCTCTCTAAGCCAAAGCGCTTCGCACAGGACAGCCCATGAGCAGGACGGTGCTATCAGGGCTGAGCCCCGATGGTAGCTATGGTGCCTTGGCCGTAGGGCCCTTCGGGCTGAGATCATTCAGCCATAGTAGGCATCGCTGATACCGTATTCCTGATAGATCGTAAGAGGATCACGGTCGGGGAACAATCGGCACTTGGCTTGCGCGAGGTGCAGGCTGACGGTTGCAGGCTCGCGGCCGTTTGCGAGCATCTTTCGAATATCCTCCATGTGTGTCCGCGGCTGGTGCACTTCGGGAAGCTGTTCTAGCGCAACAAAGGCGGTTGCCAACGCTTCGACGACCACCCATTCGTCGTGGCCTGTAATTCCTTTCCTGGGCATCGGCGCACTCCACATGTTGCGGTGGGCGCATACTACATCGGATGCGGCGCTGCCGCCATCAAGCCCCCGGCATCCCGCGCGCTGTCCCATTCAGCCGGGGTCGTGAACGTCAAATCCGTTCCACCAGGTGTTGACGCGCCCCTTCGGGGACTGCACAGGTGCACTGTTCCCGGAGGCGCGATGAGCAGGGCCGCTGTCATGAAGAGCGCGATCGTTCTCGGAGGTGGAATGGTCGGGGTAGCTTCGGCCCTGCATCTGCAACGCCATGGCTGGGCGGTCGCGCTGGTCGACCGCAAGCCGCCGGGCCAGGAAACCAGTTACGGCAATACCGGGATCATCCAGAGCGAGGCGCTGCGGCCCTATCCGCTGCCGCACGACTGGCGAACGCTTGGGCGGATCGTGACCGGTCGCACCAATGACGTACGCTATCGTCTGGCCGCGTTGCCCCATCATATCGAGCCGTTGCTGCGATATTGGTGGCACTCCTTTCCCAAGCGGTATGCGCGGATTGTGACCGCCTACACGGCGATCATTGCGCACGCGACTGGCGAACACGATCAGCTGATCCGCGAATCCGGCGCAGGCAATCTCGTGCGCCGCGACGGATACCGGGTGCTCCACCGCGAGGCGGCCGCGTTTGAAGCGGAAGTTGCGGCGGCCGAAGCGCTGAGCGCAGCTCACGGGGTGAAGTTCAGTGTCCTGACCGCGCGCGAACTCAGGTGTGCGGAGCCCGGTCTAAATGACGGCGGCCTTGGTGGCCTCCACTGGCAAGAACCGTGGTCGGTCTCGGATCCCGGTGCGCTCGTGACGGCTTATGCAAGGCTGTTCGAGCGGCTGGGCGGAACCATCCGCGTCGGCGATGCGGGAACCCTGACCCAAGGACGCGGAGGGTGGTCGGTTCTCTGCACCGACGGCCTGATCGAGGCCGAGGCCGCCGTGGTGGCGCTCGGTCCTTGGTCGCCGGATCTCCTGCAGAAGTTCGGTTACCGGTTTCCAATGGTGCGCAAGCGCGGTTATCACCGGCATTATGCGGGTGGAAGTCCGCTCGGCCTGCCGCTCAGGGATGCAGCGTTCGGCTACGTGATGGTTCCGATGGCGCGGGGCCTTCGTATTACAACTGCCGCGGAATTCTCCGCGCCCGATGCAGGGCCGACCCCGGTTCAGCTCGCTCGCGCGGAGGCGGTCGCCCGCGAGCTGATCGATCTGGGCCATCCGGTCGAAGCTGAACCGTGGTTCGGGACCAGGCCCTGCATGCCGGATATGCTGCCTGTCATCGGGCGGGCTCCGCGCCACCCAGGGTTGTGGCTGCATTTCGGCCACGGGCATCAGGGTTTTACGCTGGGGCCGGTGACGGGGCGGATGCTGGCCGAGATGATGAGTGGCGAGCCGCCGATCGCGGACGCATCCCCCTACAAGGCTGAGCGCTATGCAAATTGAAGGATCCGCCAGATCCTTACCTCGGGAATTTGGTGTATAGATGACCGCTCCACAAGCGTGCTTCTGAAAAATCTGCAATCTAGACGTGTCAATGCGAATCAGGATGCGGGCGATGCCCGCGCGTGCAGTTTGTTGCCGGGGGCTGTCGGCGCATTGCCCTGCTGCAACACAATCCCACCCAAGGCCGATTCGAGAGCGCGCATGAGATTCCTGAGCTTTGCCTACCGCTTCCTCACCAATTTTGCATTTCTCGCGGCGGTCTATGTCAGCCTGAACTACATCGAGAAGTACAACATTCGCGCGACCCTCGCCATCCTGGTGCTTGTCTACTGCGGCATGCGCTCGGCGTCGTCGCTACGCTCATTCTATTTTTTCCAGCGGATCGAGCGGCTTGAGGTCGAGGCGCGCCGCGTGATGGCGCTGTTCAGTGAGGGCGGAGCACAATCGCCGCTCAAGAAGCAAACCGTCAGCGACGTTGCCTTGTTCCGTCGTGACGGCGAGATCAAATCCTATATCGATCTGTTCTTCCTGGCGGCCGTCGTCCTGTTTTGCGTTGCCAAGATCGTTGGCAGCAATTGACACGGGCGGGATGCCCGTCATAACTCAAACCGCCTGCTTTCCAGTATTGGTAACAATGTGTTTTTTTCAGCCGGCTCGACATGGTCGCGATTGCGCGCGCCGCTTCCCGCGCAGGGATGGATCGTTCTCACTTTGGCGCTGAGTTCGACGCTCTGGCTTGCGGCGCTTGCCGGCATGCTTTCGCTTGCCAAGCGCGTTCATGACGATGTGCCGGCTCTGCTGGCGACGAACCTTCCATTGCTGAAGACAAATCCCGTACTGATCTTCGGTGGTGAGAGCCGAACGGTCTATCAGGTCGATCCCGCGCTTGCCGCGCAACTGATCGGAAAGCCGCCCGGCGCGGTCGTCAATATTGCCTACGATGCAGGCGAGCCGCTGGCGTTGCTGGCCGCGATCCATCGCTATCCCGAGGCGTTCGCCGACGCCCATTTGGTCGTGAGCGTCGGCCCGTTCCTGTTCAACGAGGGCGTTCGCTCGGCTGCAATCTATCCGCTTGACGTGGTGGCCCGCCTCGGCGTGTTCGAACAGATGTACACCTTTTTGCCCACGCGGGTCGGCACGCTGATCCGCTTCATCCGGGAGGCTTTTGCGGCGCGGCTTGCGGCCGACCAGGATGTCGCCGATCGCGCTCCCCCTCCGTCCGCGTTCGGCTTGAGGGTCATTGATCGCAATGCGCCCGAGAGCCGATGGCCGGCAACGATCGGCGCGCACCCTCACTACGCCGATTGGGGTCTGTCCGGACCCAAGGCGGGCTTCGAGATCAGTGCCTTGTGCGACATGGTCAGGCTGACGCGCAAGCTGACCGTGGTGCTGCCTCCCTGGGCTCCGCGCTACGATCGAACATCCGATCCGCTCTGGCGAAACAGGGACGATGAGTACGCGAACCTGGTCATGGATGCCGGCCATCGATGCGGGTTCGAGACGATAGATATTCCATCGGTGCCGGGATTGGAGCAACAGAACTACGCCGACGAAATGCACGTCAACGCGTCCGGCGTGCCCATCTATACCCGATATATCGTCGCGAGGCTGAAACAGTAGCCGCTTCCGATGCTGTTCAGCTCCTTCACATTCCTCTTTCAGTTTCTTCCCGCCACGATCCTGGCGTTTGCTGCGGCGCGCCTTCATTCGCCCCGTGCCGGCATCCTGGTGCTGGTCGCTGCGTCATTGTTTTTCTACGGTGCCTGGCGTCCGGTCTACCTCTCATTGCTGATCGGTTCTGTGGCGCTCAATTTTCTGCTTGGGCTGGCGATGGAAAGCCCCTCGCGCCGTCGCCTGGTCGGGAGCCTTGGCGTCGCACTCAATCTCTCCGTTCTCGGCCTTTTCAAGTACACCAATTTTGCGTTCGACGTTTTCAACGAGGCGACCGGCCTGCCGGTTCCCCACGTCGACGTCGTTCTGCCGCTTGGCATATCCTTCTTTACCTTTCAGCAGATCGCCTATCTGGTCGATGTCATGCGCGGGGCCAAGGTCGAGCGTGACCTGGTCAGCTACACGCTGTTCGTTTCGTTTTTCCCGCATTTGATCGCCGGGCCGCTGGTCCACCACGCGGAGATGATTCCGCAATTCAAGCGCAGCCGAACCGGACGCTCGGCGGTGCTCGCCGCCAGAGGATGGGCGATCTTTGTCGCTGGCCTGTTCAAGAAGGTCGCAATCGCCGACAACCTCGCGCAGTTCGCCAATCCGGTGTTTGCCCATGTCGACGCCGGCGGCAGCGTCGATGCCCCGTGGGCCTGGCTCGCCACGCTGGCCTACACGCTGCAAATCTATTTCGATTTCTCGGGCTATTCCGACATGGCGATCGGGCTTGCACTGATGTTTGGCATCCGCCTGCCCGTCAACTTCCGCTCGCCGTATCAGGCGACGTCGATCATCGATTTCTGGCGGCGCTGGCACATCACCTTGTCGCGGTTCCTGCGTGACTATCTCTACATTCCGCTTGGCGGCAACCGGCTCGGCTCACGCCGGCGCTATGTCAACCTGATGCTGACGATGCTGCTGGGCGGCTTATGGCACGGCGCGGGCTGGAATTTTCTGATCTGGGGCGGGCTTCACGGCCTCTACCTGGTCGTCAATCATCTCTGGCGGGGCGAAAAAGTAAAATCGGCTCCGACACTCTCCGGGCGGGTGGTCTGCTGGGCACTCACCTTCGTGGCCGTCGTCGTCGCCTGGGTATTTTTCCGCGCCAGGACGTTGATCGGTGCGCGGCAAATGCTGATTGGTCTCCTCGGGCTTGAGGGCGGAGGGTCGCCGTACGTTTCGCCTGGTATCATCAGGGTCGTGGATCTGCCGCTCCTGGTCGGCGAGCCGCAGCTCTTGCTGATCGGCGGTGGTTCGATTGCCGCGGCCCTTGCGGTTGCGCTTTTCTTGCCGAACGTCCCGCGGCTGTTTCGCTACCGGGAATACCGTCGCCGGCCAGAACCCGCCACTCGCCTGAACTGGCATCCCAACTTCATATGGGCAACGGTGACCGCGCTTGCCTTGGTGGTCTCATTGTTCGGCATGTGGCAGCGCATCGAATTTCTTTACTTTCAGTTCTGAACCAGGTGCCTTGAACCGGATCATGCCCTGACGGCACTAATCGCCAACTCACGAACCAGGGCGTATGCCATGTCTCTGAAATCATTCCTGATCGGCTTTATCCTCGCTTGTGCCGCCGGAGCCGCTTCGGCGCAGCCGGTGCCGCCCGGTCCGGCGGCCGACTACAAGATCGCGGAGGATGTCACCCAAAAATCGCCCGATGGATCGATCGTCATCGAGCAATACCTGAAGGACGGTGACGATCCGCTTTGGCAGTTCTGGATACGCCGCTCCGACACACTGACGTTGCTCAACGCCGAGCCATCGGATTACCCGGCAGGCTTCAGGTTCACCAATGATCTTCAATGGCTCGTGCGGATGCAGAAAACCGGCTCGGGGGAATCGACGCTGTATCTCTATCGGTCGAGCCCGCAGGGCTTCGTGGAGGCAACGAAAAAGCCGCTGGGCGACCTCGCCTGGGCGTTTTTAAAAACGCGCCCCGACTGGAAGAAAGTTACGATGAAACCGGACTTTCATTTTTCGGTGAATCTTATGAAGGGGACTGAAGAAAGCTATCGCTGGTTGGGCGTGAATTGGCCCGACAACCGTTACCTCGTTATCAGCCTGTCAGGCGAAGTCGAACCCACCCACAAGCATCGGCAGATCCAGTCGCTTAACGACTGGCGTTGCAGGTATGACCTCAAGAACGGCACGTTTGACGTGCCGGTGGTGTTCTCGAAAAATAACGCCGGCGCGGTTGTGCCCGAAAAGTTTTAGCGCTTCTTGAGGCTCGCAACCCGAACCTGTCGCCGCGCGCCGCCGCGGCTGGCGCGCGGTTGATGCTTGGCAGCATCTGGTGCGGCATGCGCCGCTTGCCTGGTTCGCGCGATACCGTGACCGGCGTGCCGCCGCACGCCGGAAGCCCGTTTTGAGCGCGCGTTCGTCTCGCTCTCAACCGCGTGGGCAAGGCGAGGAGGGGGCGAACGGAACGCGGCATTCGCATCCTCCGGCATTTCGAACAGGTCTTGAGCAGGCACTGGAAGCATCACGCCCATATCTTCCGTTGAGACCGCGGCCAGGCGGGGCCAGGGCGCCTCGGAGGGCAAGGGCACTCCGTGTCGTTTCACATGCTCGAACCGTTCGGAGGATAGCAAAAGCTTGCCGTCCGACGTGTCGAAGTCAGCCAGCGCGGGCGCAGCAAGCATGTCGGTCTCGGCGTACACGAAATTCGGAATCTTCGGCCAGCGCGCGACCGGTACGGATTCGGAGGGCGGATGCATTTTCCAGTCCTGCGGGTCGGTCGGCGTGGCCGGCTCTTGCGAGGTGGCGGGTATGACGTGGACGATGTGATAGCCGCGCGCCTTCAGTTCGTGCAGGATTTTTGGCAGCGCGGCGGCGGTGCGCGCCTGGATATCGTGCAGCAGCAGGATGCCCTTGCCGCTTTCCTCCAACCGCTTGATGGCGAGGTCGTAGACCTTGGCCGGCGAAACGCGATGCCAGTCATCGGCCAGAACGTCCGTGCTCCAGACCTGGATGCCGCGCGAGGCGAGATAATTCTCCGTCACGTCGCTGCGCAGCAGGCCCGGAAAGCGGAAGAACGGCGCGAGAGCGGCCGGGTCGTTCAGTGCAGCGGAGGTCGAGGCGATTCCGTCATCGATCTGCTTCTGGGCCTGCTCAAGTTTCATCTTCGCGAAAGTCAGGGGATGGGACTGGCTATGCGTGCCGATCGTATGACCGGCCTCGGCAAGCTTGCGGACGCCTTCCGGATTGGCGCGCGCCTGCTCTCCAATGATGAAGAAGGTCGCCTTCACGCATTGCTCGGCGAGCGTCTGCAAAACCTGGTTGCTGTTGCGCGGCAGCGGCCCGTCATCGAAGGTCAGCACCACCTCATGATCCCTGAGCGGCAATGTCTCCGGATACTGCATGGTGCCGATGTGCGGATGCTGCCGCGGATCGACGACCAGCGTCCGGAAAGTGCCGAGCGCATCGGGGTGATCGGGGCAGTCGGCGCCAGCGGCCCGCGCCACTGGGCAGCCGAGCAACGCTGTGCACAGGACAAACCGGAAAGCGACCGAACGATTACCGATCATGGAACACCGTCACGCATTCCCGCATCAAAGCGGATCATTACTTGCAGCGCTATGAACACCGCATGAATCGCCCGACTTTTCGACATGTTTCAGATCAGGGCGCATCGCCAGTGTCAACCGTGGGTTCCCCTGGAAACGGGATCAAAGACATCGTTGTCGCTATCGCTCCAATAGCGCAAGAATGCCGGCAGCATCGCGCGATCGGCGTTTTGGGGTCATGTGGCAGGATGATACCCCTGTTCGTTGAGCCCAAAGTAGTATCTCGCGCAGGCACTTACATCGTTAAGCGAGTCTTAACAGGAATGCCTCACAATCCCCGCGCATCCGGGGTTCAAGCATGCGCTTGCGATTGAAGGCGGACGGACGGATCGTCGAATTGAGGGACGGGCGAGAGTTCCCGTTGCAGCCCGCGATGCCGGCGACAGAGGCGCGTGCACCCAAAGTACGTGAACTCCGCCGTCGCGCGTGCCTGACGCAGCAGGAATTTGCCGCCAGACTCGGGGTGCCGGTCGAAACCATTCGCAATTGGGAGCAAGGCAAGCGCATGCCGCGCGGCCCGGCGCGCGCGCTGCTTGCCGTGATCGCGCATTCCCCGGACACCGTGTTTGCCGCGCTCGCCAAGACCTGAACAGGGCCCTAATCCAAATCGAGTGGTGCGATTCTAACATTCGCTACCCATCTGGAGGGCCGCTTTTGCGAACGTCAAATCCGCTCCACTAGTTGGCAGCGCGGGCTGCGCGCGACATAGTGCCGTGACTGGTCAGGGTGGGTATTCATGGATTTTGTCGAGGCAGGCGGCGCAAAGATCCCTGCGATCGGGCTTGGCACCTGGGAGCTGCGTGGACGCACCTGCGCTCGCGTCGTCGAGCAGGCTTTGAAGTTCGGCTATCGCCATATCGATACGGCCCAGATCTACGAGAACGAGCGCGAAGTTGGCGAGGGGTTGCGCGCATCCGGGGTCAAGCGCGACGACGTGTTCGTGACCACAAAGGTGTGGACGACGCATTTTGCGCCGAACGATCTCGAACGCTCGACCAAGGAAAGCCTCGCGAGGTTGCGCATGACCGAGGTCGATCTCCTGCTGTTGCATTGGCCCAATCCGCAGGTTCCGCTTGCGGAAACGCTGGGCGCGCTCGCACATGCCAAGCAAATGGGCCTTGCCCGGCACATCGGCGTTTCAAATTTCACGGTGGCGCTGCTCACGGAAGCCGTGGCCGCATGTCCCGAGCCTCTCGCGTGCGACCAGGTCGAGTACCATCCCTATCTCGACCAGACCAAGGTGAGGGAGGCCTGTGCGAAAAGCCGCATGGCGCTCGTCGCTTACAGCCCTATCGCGAAGGGCGCTGTCAAGAAGGACCAGACCCTGAGCCGGATCGGACGTGCGCATGGCAAAAGCCCCGCCCAGATTTGTCTACGCTGGCTCGTGCAGCAAAACGTGTCCGCGATCCCGCGCACCTCGCGCATCGAACGGCTGTCGGAGAACATCGACATCTTCGATTTTGAATTGTCCAACGGCGAAATGGCCGAAATCTTTCAGCTGGGAACCGCAACCGGCAGGCTGACGAATTTCGCCTTTGGCCCGAAATGGGATTGAAGTGCTGCTCGAGGCGTTATGGTAGACTCCAGCATTCGTGACAGTGTCCGCAGCGGCTCTTGATGAATGTTGGAATCTGACCAACAGCGACGGCATCGAAGATCGATCGAGCGATGAGAGTTCGGCAGCTCATAAGACCGGACATCATGGTGTCGGCGATCGCGCATTTGTCGGTGCTGGCGCTGATATTCGTGTTCGCCGAAGTTCGCCGGTTCAATGAGGTGGCGACTGCACCGATCGCCGTCGATCTGGTTACCCCCGAAGAGATCGAGAAGCAGCCGCGGCCGGAGCCGCCCCCGACGCCGCAATCGCCGTCCTCGCAGGCCATGCCATCGCCTGCGACGACGGCGTCGCCCCCGCCTGCGGCGTCGCGGCAAGCCGCTGAGGCTGCGCCCGCAAAACAAGCCCCGCGTCCTGATCGAAGCGAGGCTGCGGCCGAGCAAAAGCTTGAACCGCGGCAGCCGCCACCCTCACCAGCGTCATCGCCACCGTCATCCCCCAACTATACGCCACCGGAACCTGATCTAACGGTCAAATACCATGTGATGCTTGGCCTGCCGGACGACACCCCCGTGCAAGCAGGAGACGCCACATCATCCCGTGACGCGCCGGGCGATGGCATCGATGCGACCGCATCGAGCGAAGCCGATCTTTCGTCCAGCATCATCGCGCAATTTCGTCGGCATTTGAAAACCTGCTCGAGGTTGCCGGCGCAGCTCGCACCATCCGACAAGGTCATAGTCAAGCTGCGGGTGCTAATGACACCGAAGGGCACGCTTGCGGGCGATCCGATCCTGGTCGAAGCCACTGCATCTACCAAGGGACTGCTTCTGAAGCAGGGAGCGATCGACGCGCTCAAGGCCTGCCAGCCATATGGCATGCTCCCGGTGGATCGCTATGGGGAGTGGAAGGCCATAGACCTGTCGTTCACGCCGGCTGATTTTGCTTCCTGATCTGCCTTCGGATTCGGGACACTAGTTAAAATCAGACGCCAAGCGTGTTAAAGCACTGCCACGAAACAACCAGTGGACTGGCTAGTGCCGCCTATTTGAAGTTCCTGCACCGCAAGCGGCGAATTCGACCCAGGAACTTCAAATAGAAAAGCGGCACTAGAATCAATAAGTTTGCTAGTGCCCATGGCTTTCCGAAGTTCGTGAAAGTGGGTGCTGCGATGTATCACGAACTTCGGAAAGTGGGCACTCGGCATGTCTCTGAAGCTCGTTATCGGCAACAAGAACTACTCCTCCTGGTCGATGCGGCCATGGCTGGCGATGCGCGCCACCCACATTGCCTTCGAGGAGATCTTCATCCCGCTCTATACCGGGCAGAACGACAAAAATCGCATCCTGGTCTTCGCACGTTCGGGCAAGGTGCCGATCCTGATCGATGGCGAGACCACGGTTTGGGATTCGCTCGCCATCATCGAATACCTCGCCGAGCGCTTTCCTGATGCGCGGCTCTGGCCGGAGAATCGCGCCGAGCGGGCGCATGCGCGCTCGATCTCGGCCGAGATGCATTCCGGTTTTCTATCGCTGCGCAGCGAATGCGGCATGAACCTGCACAGGCCGGTCGGTGCGATCAAACTGTCGGAGGATGCCCGTGCCGACATCACGCGCGTTCAGGAGATCTGGACCGACTGCCGCGCGCGCTATGGCAAGCGGGGACCCTTCCTGTTCGGCGCCTTCGGCGCGGCGGATGCGATGTTTGCGCCGGTCGTGCACCGCTTCCGTACCTATGCGATTGCGGTGTCACTCGAAGTCAAAACCTACATGGAAACCATGATGGCGTTGCCGGCCTTCGGGGAGTGGAGCGAAGCGGGGCTCGCCGAAACGCTGCTGATCGAGAAGCTTGAGAACGTTTGAGCCAAGTTGAAGGGAATGTAACGTCAATCGCTGCTTGACGCAGCTCTCTGAACGCGGTCGGATCGGAGCGGCAATTTCGGGAAAGGGATTGGCCATGGGAATTCTTGATTCATTGGAGAACAACCCGGAGTTCAAGAGCGCGCTGAGCCAGCTTGGTGCAGCCGTGCTGCCGGCAGTGATGGGCGCGATCATGGGCACCGGTAGTCAGGGCGGGCTGAGCGCCATTGTCGCCAAGCTCGAGCAGGCCGGCTTCGGCGACCAAGTGAAATCCTGGATCGGGACCGGCCAGAACCTGCCCATCACGGCGGATCAGCTGAAGCAGGTACTGGGCAACGACACCGTTCGGCAACTCGCCGCGAAGTATCATATTCCGATCGACCAGGTCGCGGAGGTTCTGGCGCATCAGTTGCCGCTCGCGGTCGATCAGGCCAGCCCGAATGGAAAACTGCCGCATTCGGCCTAGTGGTCCAATTCTAACGTGGCTCCCCGGTCGGCCGGATTTACGCTTCGGTCCGGTCGAGGCGGCGGCATATCGCACTGAAATGTCTGACCAATATGCGCATTTGCCATGCTCGGATGTAGCTGGCCAATGCGCGATGACGCATGCTATAAGCCGCGGGGTTTCCAGTCGGCCGCCGCAGCGGGACCGTGGCGCGGACCGGCGTTTTCTGTGATGGAGAGGGCGTTGAAGCACAAGTTTTCTGTTGGGACGACTGTCTATTTTACTGCCAGCAATGTTTCGCGGCCGGCCGCGAGCGGAACATACGAGGTGATCCGCCTGCTTCCATCCGACGGTGACGACTTCCAGTATTGCATCAAAAGTTCCAGCGAGGCCTTCGAGCGGGTCGCCAAGGAAAGTCAGCTCGCCATCTCCTGAAGGCGTGAGAGTTAGTTAATTTCGCGCGTTGGAACGGCCCGATCCGAGGAGGCAGGGCCTCGTGCGCCGTCAAATAGCCGGGTTCGCGGAGCGATCTGGGTGAGCGGAATGCCAGCGGGCATTCGCCATCGTTGAACGGCTGTGTGCTGCGCCTGAAGGGACTTCGCGCATGAACTGGGCATGGGCCACTTCGCTCGATCAGATCTGGCGTTCGCCGGCCTTTCCGATCTGGCTAACCCTCGCGGCAGCCGCCTTCTTCGGACTCGTTGTCCTGATTACGTTGTTGCGTGCCGAGAAATCGGTGGCGAATGGTGCGCTGACCGTCATCACCCTGCTTGCTGTCGGCATTGCAGTCGCCGCTACCATCCGCGGATATGGACCTCGGGCAGCTTCCGGCGAGGTGCGATCGGCGGCCTCGGCTCCGGCCGGCTTGCCGGCTCTGTCCTGCATCGACGACCTTGCCGGCGAGGCGGTCGGGAGCGCTTGTGAGAAGGTGGTGTTCGCATCGCCGGAATCGACCGCTGCAGCGGTGAGCTACACGGCGTCACTGATCACCAGGCTCGCCGCGCTCGGCGATGTCGCCACCGCCAAGGCGAGCATGACGCCGGAGCTTCTGGCCATACGCAGGGCATTGGAGCGGGACCGCTATGGCTTGGTCGCGCAAGTGTTGATGGTTCGCGACGGCTGCACGCAGATCCAGTGTCCGGCATTCCGCTCGTTCACCGACAGCCGGCAGATTGCAATCAATATTGCCGAGCGCAACTATGATGCGCTGGTGCAGCATTACGTGCCGCTGTGGAATGCGCCGCCGCAGCCGATGGTCCCCCTGGCGGGGCTCGCGCCCGGAGGGCCGTCATTGCCAACCGGCAAGCCCACCAATGCCGAATTTCCGAGCGCGGCCTCGACCCCGGCGGTCAGCATCATGGTGCCGGAGCCCGGCACCGGTTCTTCGCCGGGCGGACAACATCCCGCCCAGCCGGGAGCAAGCGCCGCCAAACCGCTGGCAGCGGCTTCCCCGGGGACGCCCGCGCTCGCTGCTGCCAAGAAGCC
>Ga0306921_10005909_pt1 | contig 12744 bp, 12 predicted proteins | sample sta12Cox44000080_FD_203760 | JGI IMG/M metagenome (GOLD analysis project Ga0306921, IMG submission 203760) | Lab enrichment of tropical soil microbial communities from Luquillo Experimental Forest, Puerto Rico - statoxic.12C.oxic.44.000.080 (v2)... | ecosystem: Environmental > Terrestrial >... | reverse complement strand
GCAGGCAAGGGAAGGCTGCCATGAAGGTCAGCGAGAAGGGCGCTCTGTCCGTCTACGGGATGGGTCGATTCCCCGTGACCCTGTACAAGGAGCAGTGGCTGAGACTTCTCGCGATGGCTGAGGAGATTAAGGCCTTCATCGAGGCCAACAATGACAACCTCAAGTCCAAGGAATGAGCCGCGCGCGAGTGGAGTCAGTGCGCTTGCGGGGTAATGGCCGATCTTGAGCCCGAGGGCCTCGTCTACCGAGTCGACATGCCATGGAACCTTGGGACAAGGCGGGTTTGCAACCTGAGGGCTCTTTAACTCCAAATAGTGACGAGTGTCTTCATCTCGGGCGTCACACGACACTGGATGAATGCGTCGGCTGGCATGTGAGTGATCGTGTGACAAAAGCCGCAGGGCGGCTATCCTGCCGCCGCCGCCGCCGCCGCCCGGCGCGCTCGTAATTCTACCCGCCGCGGTTTGCCAGGCGATGCTTCGCGCACCGCGAGGCGGCTTTCAGTGCCGTGCTTTGCCCGAGCGCCCGAAATGCCGAGCCACCGCCCGCGGTGTCCGGCTGCCTCGGGACGGATATAGAGGGTCGCAATAAGACTAAAGGTCGATTGCTCGAAGGGCCGTGGAGGCCGACCCTGCGCTCGCTACGTCAGGGCTGCTGCAACTTTCAGGCGCTACTTCGCTCTCGCGCAGACGTCTTGCGTTCGCGGTTGGAACGTGGCGCCCGGCGATAAGTAAGGAGCGACGATGGAAAAACAAAAGTCCGTCGTTTCTATCACGCGTCTCGAGTGCCCATGCCGCGGGCTTCCTGAGAACCTCAGATGACTTGAGAGCCATTCAGCCTGGCCGCAGCGACCGTCCGCCAATGCGGGAATAGCCACCTCGGAGAAACAAATCGCCGCAACAGGGAGGGGCCCGTGAAACAGAAGTCTGCGAAACAACAGATCGCGCTCACGCTTGGCCTATTGGCGCTTGGCCAGGACCACAACAACAGCGGTGCGTATGCCAATCCGCCCGCCGACGCTGCGGGGCACCACCCGAACATTCTGTTCATTGTGATGGACGACGTCGGAATGGATCAGATGCAGATCTTTGGGTACGGAGGAACCACCGCACCCAGGACTCCCAACATCGATGCTGTCGCGCACGAGGGCGTGCGCTTCAGGAACGTATGGTCGATGCCGGAATGCTCACCCAGCCGGGCCATCTTTTTCGAGGGGCGCTTCCCATTTCGCACCAACGTGTTCTCGGCGATCGTCAGCGACGATCTGGCAAATTCCCAAGTTTCACCTTTTGAGATGACCACTCCGAAGGTGCTGCACAAGCGCAATTACGAGAGCGGCCTGTTTGGGAAGTTTCACCTGGGGGCCCCGACCTTCAATCCCTTTGGTAACAGCTACCCCCACGCACTGGGCTGGGATTACTTCGATGGATTCATCGAGGGGGCACCGCATCCCATCGACACTACCGCAGGCGGCGTCGGGGCGGTTGACATGAACACCGGCCTGGGCCCCTACGCCTGTGGGTTCGTGCCTGAGGAGCCCTTTCCCCTTCCCCACGGCAACCTGGGGGCGAACACCGGCGCTTGTTATCACGCCGATAACCGCTGCGCGGTGATCTCCAAAGATGCCGCACACCCTACGCCCGGTCGGTCTTGCCTGGAGGGCGGGGGTATCTTTGTTCCCAAAGAAGTGTGTCAGGCGACCCCGCCAAGTGAACTGACTTTCGACCAGGACAACGCGTACTACGTTTGGGACAGAGTCATCAACCATTCGGACGGCACGACGGAGGTTGTCGCGCATTCGGATCCGCGCTCAAGGGGTTACATGTCGATAGCGTCCACCGATGCAGCGGTACAGTGGATCAACTCGCGCAGCGGGCAGTGGATGGCGACGGTCGCCTACGCGAACATCCATACGCCTTATCAACCGCCCCCGACTTCGCTGCTGCCCGCGCCCACCGTTCCCACCAGCCACTTCGACTGCACGGGCAACAATCCCCTGCTGATCGGTGAGATGCGCGTCCTGAGTAACCAGATGGTCGAAGCCATGGATGAGGAGATCGGCCGGGTTCTGGTCAACACCGGTCTCGCGACGCGCAACACGAACGGTAGCCTCAACTATCACCCGGAAGAGACCGACACCATGGTGCTCATCATTGGAGACAACGGTACCTTCGCTCCCGGGGTGAAGTTACCCTTCGACCTGGACCGGTCAAAGGGTACGGTGTTCCAGACCGGCGTATGGGTGCCTTTGATCGTCGCCGGACCCTTGGTCAAAGCTCCTGGGCGCGAAGTGCGCGCCATGGTCAATATCGCCGATTTGTTCGAATTATTTGGTGAAATCGCCGGAGTGGACGTCCATCGCGTAGTGCCGAAATCGCATGCTCTCGACTCGATGCCGATGCTGGCTTATCTGACGAACCCGAATCAAATCAGTATTCGCGAGAGTAATTTCACCCAGACAGCCAGCAACATCCACTTGAACGATAAGACTCCCGGACCGTGCGTAGTCCAGTTGGGAACCAAGCCCACGTGTGTGCAGTTATTCCCCGACCAGAACGTTTGCAAGCTCGAGGGTGGAACATGGTACGGAGAGGGAGCAACCCCGCCCTATGCATCCTGCTGTGCAATCAAGAATGATCCCAATTTCTCGAAGAATTTTCCGCGCGGCATGAACATACTGGATGATGCTGAGACCTCCACCCGCAACGCGCATTTCAAGCTGGTGGAGAGGGAAGAGCCGGACTGCTCGGTTCCCCAGCCAAAGGCGGATAAAAAAGTCAGGGAATTCTATTTGATCGACGAGGCTGTGCCGCCCAAAATCGACAAAGCAGACGAGAATTTGTGCTCCGGGGATTGTCCGAGCGGACTCCATGGGGAACAGCTACAGAATTACCACGCGCTGTCTCAAGAGCTCAAAAATATAACGAGCTCTGAAGTTCCGTGCCCGGGTGACGGCAACGAAGACAAGAGGGTGAATGGTAAAGATATCAGGGATTGGGAGTTCTTCTCGCGTCAGATCAACCCTCTCCCGCTGAACGCCAGCGGCGCCCCCTACACCTCGAGCTGGTATGACTTCAACCACGACGGGTACACGGACTGGTCGGACCTTCAGGTCATCCGCGAGCACTTTGGCACGAACTGCAAGCATACGAAGGACGATGAACGTGAGGCTCTCGAGGAGAATGAGAATCCGTGAGTGGTGATAAGTCGCAGCAGCGTTACGCGCTCGTAAGCGGCGGTTAAACGGAGCGTCCCACCGAAAAAGCGAACCCAAAGACTGCCGGTGTTGAATGTCTGATTCCAAGCATTCAACGCTGTCCCATCGGCGAGGGCACGAATGTTCCTGTCGCGCCGCCGCGGATCGGAGAGCTCTCTATCTTGCCGGCAGGGGTTGCAGAATCGCGGGGTGTGACTGCGACTGGTGATGCTCGGTCAGGAGCGGCGCGCCGACTTCGGTCACGGCACGTGTGATCGTGCTGCTGAGGCACAACCGATAGTTCCTCGTAATATCGCCGAGGCGGTACGGTTCGCATACGTCTCGGGCGGCCTGCTGGATTCGGCGGTATAGCTCGTGCGCTCCGGCAGGACGCGCAAGATCCAGATCGGCGAATCTCACAGTCTCTGTACGCACGTCGTTCGACGGTGCCGCGGCGAGACAATCCCAAGACAGTGAGTAGAGGGTTAGTGCGCTGACGAGAACAGCTTCCAAGTGTTTCACAGCAATCTCCAATGTTGATGACTTCCAATCGTGTGTGCAGGCGATGGGCGCCACGTCCGCCCGACGGCAGGCGGCTGACGGACGTGGCGTCTTCCGGTACGGCTGTCAGCCAGCCCTGAGTCAGTTTCTGTAGCCCTCTTCCATGAATCTGGCTGACCTCACGGCCCTCAGACCTTCAACACAACTCGTGAAAGCCTCCGCCTTCGGCTCAAGTCCGATCTCGGCGCACGCCAGCCGCTCCTTGCTCACGCTTCCCGGAATCGCAGCGGAGGCATCCTTGCGCGCCTGCCCGATGAACGGCTTAGCATCAAGAGACGCCAATTGAATCCGGTCCGAACCCGATTTGGCTTCTACCGCCTGCAAGGCACAAACGGCGAAATCAGAGCTGCCGGGCTCGAAGCCTTTGGCACGGCAGTTCTGGTCCGCCTGGCTCTCGGCGCGGGCAGCCGCGATGTTCTCCATTGACTGGGAGAGACTCGCGACACACCCGCGATATTCGTTGGTCGACGACCCGTGGTCCGGATTTCCCGGCCAGAGGTTATCGGTGAGGGCGTCTGAAGGACGTAGCCCCATCACCGTCTGACAGATCTCGTCCACCTGCGAGATCTGGGCAGCGTTCAGGTGCTGGGGGTTGTAGTTCGGCTCGGTGGCATAGGCGGCGATGCTCACGCACGCGAGGGCCGCCGACTTTATGCCGAAGCCGATCCCTTTGACCGCGTTGCCGCCGTGACGATATTCACGATTCATACGAGTTAGCCTCCTGATGTCGATGACTTTCAATGGGTTGTGCGCGGCGACGGAGTTCACGCCCGCCTGCCGACGGGGCGTTACGGTGCCGGTTGCCAGGCGCGGTGTCTTGAGGTTGCCGTGATCCTTGCTTTATGCATCTTTGAGGGATAGTTAAGGACTCACGCGCCCCACGGAAAACGCACCATGCTCGCGCGCGGCGCCACAATGGCGGGGTATCGCAAACGCTCTTCGTGCCCCAAGTTTCTCTGGGACATCAGTGACTTACGATGGGGCATACGTCGATGAACCTCGGCGATGCGCCCTTTCGAATCGGTCAGTGGCGAGTAATTCCGGCTCTCGACGAAATCTGCCGCGATGGCACAACCGTCAAGCTCGAGCCACGCACGATGCGCGTCCTGATTTGTCTCGCCGAGCATGGCGGTGAGGTCGTCAGCGTTAATCAGCTGCTCGACACGGTTTGGCAGGGCTTGGTCGTGACGCAGTTTTCAGTTTACCGGGCCGTCGCGATCCTGCGCGGTGCGTTCGAGGACGACGCAAGGGACCCAACCTACATCGCGAGCGTACCTCGTCGCGGATACCGGTTGGTTGCACCGATTGAAGCGGAGGCAAAGAGGCAGGATCCGCAGCCACTGCCGGACGAGCCTCAAGTGGAAGCCGAGTTACCCGAGGGGCGGGCTCCGGTTGAGGACGAACTCCAGCCGGTGCCGTCCGCTACATCTGACGCGGGCGAAGTCGTCAAGCACCGGATCACCGTGCGGTATGGGTTGATCTTGATTGCCCTGCTGGTGCTGGCAGGAGGCTTGTGGTGGTTTCTCTTGCACCCCGGACGCTCTGGCGCTGCGCGATCTGAGTCCGCCGCAATTCCCGAAAAGTCCATCGCCGTGCTGCCATTCGCCGACCTGAGCGAAAAGAAGGATCAGGAATACTTCGCCGATGGGATGGCAGAGGAAATCCTCGACGCGCTGGCGAAAGTCCCGAACCTGAGACTCATCGCACGTACCTCTTCCTTTCAATTCAAGGGTCGCAATGAAGATGCACGCACCATCGGCGCACAGCTCAACGTGGCCTACGTGCTCGAAGGTAGCGTCCGCAGATCCGGCAACGAAGTTCGCATCACCGCTCAGCTCATCGACACCGGGAACGGCTCACACCGTTGGTCCGGCAGCTTCGACCGAGAAGCTGGCGCTGTTCTCGCCATGCAGGGCGAGGTTGCAACCGGCGTCGCGCGCGCGCTGCAGGTCACGCTGGGGGCCGACGAACTGCGGTCGCGACCCCTGACGGTCCAGCCAGAGGCGTACGACAACTACCTGCGCGGCAGGCATGCCGAGGATCAGATGAACCAGGCTGAGTGGGAGCGGGCAGTCATCGAGTTCCAAAGGGCACTCGAACTGGACCCATCCTTCACACCGGCCGCCGAATTGCTTGCGAGGACCGACCTTCTACTGGCCGACTATGCTCCGGACCCGGATGGCCACCGACAGGAGACTGCGCGCCAAGCTGCGCTGGCGGCATTGCGGCTCGATCCGAACTCGGCAACAGCACATGCGGTGCTCGGAGACATGCACTTGAACTCTCGGGAGTGGGCAGCCTCGGAGCGGGAGTTGAGTTTCGGGCGGCGGCTGGAGCCGCGCAATTCGGTGCTTCTGCAGGTTGAGGGTAAGCTCGCGATGATCCGCGGACAGTCGGACGACGCGATCCAATTTCTCAATTCAGTGCTCGATACCGATCCCCTGAGGCCGACGGCACATCAACTCGCCGAGTATGGGTACCTGTGTGCGCATCGTCTGAAGGAGGCGGAAGCGGAAATCCGCAAGGCGCTTCAGATCAGCCCAGACTTGGACACTGGGCATTATGACCTCGCTCTCATCCTTCTCGCGCAAGGCCAACGCGAGGCGGCGCTGAAGGAGATCGAGCGTGAAGTTGACGATCAAAACCGAGATGCAGGGCTCGCCATTGTCGACTTCACGATGGGACGCAAGAGCGACTCAGACGCCGCCCTTGCCCGCTTGCTTGCATCGAGTGCCAAGAGCTGGGCCGGCGGTATTTCTCAGGTCTATGCGGCCCGCGGTGAGATCGACAATGCGTTCTCCTGGCTGGATCGTGCCTACTCGCAGAACGATGTCGACCTGCCTTTTGTAAGGTGTTACCTGTCGTGGGCCCCGCTGCGGCAAGATCCAAGGTTCCGAGCCTTTCTGAAGAAGATGAATTTGCCGGAGTGATCGGCCGAGACCTCGCAACCGCCACAAGCTCGGCAAGGTTTGTTGTCTGAATGGAGGTGTTGCTATCTCCTTGCTCCGATTTTTCCCCGTTCTTCCTTGACCGGCAGCGCGTCGCGGACCATATCGGCCGAGATCAGCTCGAATGGAACGACGCCTGAGGCATTCAACTCGCGGAAAAATTCCGGCAGACTGAACTTCTTGCCTTTCCGCTCCTGCGCGAAGCAATACTCGCTGATCAGGCGATCGAGTTCGAGCTTGCCCACAATGTAGCTCGTCCCATAGCCTGGCTGGCGCAGGTACAGGAGCTGCTCGAAGGCCACGAGATCGCTCTTCGGGTCGGACCAGCCGCGCGGCGTCCAGAGTGCGTGGAACTTGCCAGCTTCTTCGAGAGTCATCTCGTTCGCCTGCACATAGAGCGAGGCGAGTCCGCGCGCGGCGCGGTTGGCCAGCATCGCCCACACGACTTCGCGACCGCGCGGGCTCTGGTCGTAGAGCCCTGCATCCATCAGCAATTCTTCCATCGCGGTGGCGAGGCCCTCCGAGCGGCTGTCGTACATGTCGTACAGCGGCGTCGCCGCGCGGATCGGGCTCGGGTTTGGCTCGTGCTTGCGCCGCGCGAGTTCGATCCAATGGTACTCGTGTGAGTAAAGCGCCGACGGATCGCGCGCAGCGCCGTGCGCGAAGAAGTTGCGCTCCTGCGGCGGCGTATAGTCGCCGAGTTGAGCCGCCATGGCAGCCCGGAAGTATTTTTGGTCGTCGATGAGCCGGTTCTCGATGAGGAAGTCGACCAGCGTCTGCATTTTCGCGCTTGCCATCTCTCGCCAGGCCCGCGGATCATTGACCGGTTCGAGCGGCGGCAGACCGCGATTGCGGAATTCCTCCAGCGCGAGAGAAGCGCGCGCGCGATCGAGCTCGCGGCGCAGGAGCGTCACCTGCTCATCCCATCCATAGGAGACCAGATGAACGTTCTTGGCGTACCAGTCGTAGTTCTCCTTGCCGACGCCGGAGGGGCCGGTCTTCTTCGGGGTTTCCGCCTCGATCCAAGCGCGGAAGGCATCCGTTGCCGCGCGCGCCTTGCCGATCGCATCGATGAGCGCTTGCTCCACACCGGTCATGTCAGCGAGCTTGGTCCCCTCCAGCGTGCGCATCTCGAGCTTGCCCGCCGAGTACGCTGCCAGCGTCTTGCTCTGCTCCCGGAAGGCGCGGCCACCGAAAAGCCATAGATCCCGAGCGTTAGAGTCCCTGACATTCACTTTCGCCTGCTCGAGCAAGGCTGGGATCGCGCCCAGGAGGCAGGTCAGGTTCTTCTGGTCCGCCTTCGACAGCGGATATTTGTAGCTCTGCAGGTCGATCGCCGGATGGATCGACGGTCCTTCGTGCTCGGGGACGTCGCTGTCCTCGCCATAGACATTCGCATAAAAGGACGGATCGCGCGCCCACGGTTTCAACACGCGGAGCTCGAAATCCATGCCGTTCATCTCGGCCGTCATGAGCTTCTTATCGCCGAGCTGCGCTACTGACCATCCCGATGAGTCGATGGCTGTCAGCTGACGCTGGAATTCGGCCAGCCGCGGTGCCTTTTGCGACATCGCCGCCGCGCTGTAATCAGGCACGCAGTTCGCGACCGCAGGGGGCTCGAACTGTCGCCATTTTTTCCAAAGCTCAACCAGGGATTGATAATCGGACACCGACGTGACGGACATGGCACCCTCAGGGAGAAGCCCAATTGCGGGCAAGAGCAAAACCGCGAGCAACGCCGAGTACCATTTTGCCATCTGAATGTCCTTCCTTCCCACCACCCGTGACCCTTGAATTCTGCACGTCCAAGCTCCGTCCCGTAGGCAAAGAATTGCAGCAGCTTCATCGCGCCCCACACTGGCGTGGCTGGTGCCCACCTCACCGGCGCCTAGCATCGTGCGCAGTGCATCAAGCAAGCAACGAAAACCTCGCTCATCCGACGCGTGCAGCGCCTGAAGCAGACACCGATGATTGGATGCTTAAGTGCCCGTAACCCAAGCGGTCACTTGAGCCTGCCAGTGGCGGTCGCTGGGGACGGGGGAAGCGGGTAATCACACCGGTGAGCCGGGCGGCAGCGGCCTTGAAGCGTCATGGGTCCTGCATCGGCTCGCAAAGATCCTCTTACCTTATGTTGCTAAAGGCGCCGCCATCCTTAACGGTTAGATAATCTGCGCGAAGCATGCGCTACACACGAGAAGAACAGCGTGCCTACGAGCGGGGCCTGGAGCTGTCAAGAGCTGAGCATGGACGGCCAAGCACACGGCTGACGCTTCAGGCGATTGAAGAGAGGTGCCGAGAGAGCCTGACGGCCGGTGCCACATTCATACCCTACATGCCGGCCCCGATTGATTTGATCGAGGAGTACGCTACTGAGGGTGAGCAGGCAGCGTTCTACGCCGGTTGGCTAGCCGGAACTGGAAACCTGCCTTCGGACTTGTCGGCGCAACTAGGCAACGCACCGGATTGACTTTTCCATAGCATAACAGCGCAGTGCCCGAGGGTTGAGCCGATCGATTCGAGTCATATGCGGTCCGGTCGGTGTCCGATAGGCGGGGTTCCAGGACCGAGATGAGTCGGGTCGCACTGAAGTCATCGGGTCCCGACCGGCTGATCCCGGCTGCCAGTCACGAGCGAAAGGCGACGAGGCAGGTGACGACGTGCAGTGTAAGCATCGGCAGTTCTCCTTATCTCTTCGCGCCGGGCTCCGCGCTGCTCGAATAACCCGATTCCCCGTATGGCTCATTTGACTTTCCGCAAGAGCGCACAACCGGCGCCCTGCGCGCCTTGTCGGTTGTCCAAGTAGCACACTTTTATCTCGGTTGCCGACGTAATCTCTACGCTGGCGCGACCTCCGGCATCCACGCAATTCCAAACAGTCTGGCTGATTTGTGCGCACGCGAACCTTTGTTTGAATTTCCCGGCGTTCCAGGTCCCCACTGCAAGACCTTTCTTCTGGGTCTCAAAGTTGATCTGCAACGTTGTCTCTACAAACCTCGGCGCCTCCTGGGCGCCCCGGGACTCTCCGCTTACGTAGCCGAATGGGCCGGGCTCCTGCGGTATCTCGACCTGTACCCCGCTGAATGGTCCCGTCCATGTGCCAGTCAAGTCTGTGTCGGCACGCGCAGGAGTATTTGCGACGACGGACAAGAGAACACCCAGTGCCACAGAATAGTAGATTCGCACGATAACCTCCTCGGCTCACCAGTAGATCGGAGCCACACTCTTCATGTGCGCCCTCACTCGCGGGCACGCCGTCGACCGCTGCTATGACGATGAGCGTCACGCAGCTCGCGGTCGCGATCTCAAGTGTAGGGTCGGAATCGAAGCTCGAGCGCCACGGTCATTGACTCACACAAACAAGGCCGCACCTCCTTGCGCGAGAGACCCCTTATCGTACCCGAGTGCCGCCAAACTGGAGCCGTTCTGCTGAGATTGGCAAAGAGCGAAAACTTGAATCACCGATGGGCGCGCGTTGGACGGCGCCCGCCACTTGCGCGTTCGCATCACGCGTTGGTGCGGCGCGGTACGAACGAACTTGGGCGTAGGCTTGAGCTGCGCGAACGCCCCCCCCAACACTCGAGGCCGTGGGAAGCGGATGCGCTGCTCGCAATGCGGAAAGAAGGTCGCCGAAGTGGTCGCGGTTGCGAGGCCCAGGCCAAGAGGTGTGCCGAAGAATCCGCACTGACCGCAGTGTTGAAGTCAGTCAGGCTTGTTTCCCCAACAGCCCAGAAAGATGTCGCCGGTGGCGTCCTCGATCACCGTGCGATATTGGCCTGGACAGGTCGGAGGCGGACTGCTTGCGCGTGGAAACATCTCACCTATTGGGTGACCTGGTAAATAGGGTTTCGTCGGCGGCGTGTCGTGGCAGGCAAGCGGCAGCATCGCAAGAGTTAACGCGATCGGGCGGCGGACGATTGCAGCCACGTTCATGACAGCCCCCCGACAACGGCAGATTTCACGTCGTAATCGGCACAGAAATCTGGCCCCTGCGAAATTCAGCATCTTTTCCTGCCTGAACGTCAACTCGGTTGCCCCGATCCTGGTGCGCCCAGGGGCAGGCGTGAGCGCCCGGGTCCCTGGCGAACGGCCGCTTTTCGGAAGACCGACATTAAGCTTCGAGCGGCGGTTCTTGGGCCGGAAGTTGCCTGTTAAACCGAAGACCGCTGTGTGCCCTGAGCAGCCGATTGCGTCAAGCAGTTGTCGAGGAAGATCGCGAGAACCCGAGATCCGCCAAGGTCGTCACCGCTGCTGCAGCCCTAGCTGGGCGCAGCTGAGGCTTGCGTCTGGCTACCCCCGCTTGCGACGAGGAATTCGCGGCAAACAAGGCCACAAGCGGGCGCCGCTACCACCTTAAGTCCTACGGACGATTCGGACTGCGCCGCTTCCAGGGATCTCAGGGAGGGAAGAAGCTTCCATCTGTCCTTGTCCCTCTTCCGGAGGCGAGCATGTTTCACCGTACAAAGGGAATATTGACGGCGAAGGCTGGAGTCATAGCATTGTTGGCTGTCTCATCAATAGCGCTTGCTCATACCTACGAGCGCTGCGACGCGGACGGCGATCATTGCGTGCGGATTAGGTGCGATAACGACGGGGACAGATGTTGGCGCGAGTCTGAATATAGCAAAAACACAATTTATAGCGGTCGGGGTCGTTGGGTTTGCGATTCCGACGGTGACCGGTGTCATTTTGAGTACGCCGACACGAAGGGCCAACACCACCGGGAGCACCACGACGAGGACGACCGCGACCGGTAAACAAGCTGGAGAACCCTGTCAGCAGCAACCGACGTTACCCGGGCAACTACTCAGGGATATAAGACTGGATCGAGAACGGACTCTTTGTGGCACGCCGCCGGCTTCTGGGCTCGCCCAGGCGCCCGGCGGCGCCCTCCGCGACAGGTCGCGAAGCCTGCAGTTGGTGATCTACGACATGCCCCCGCGCGGGCCGGAATTGGCGGACGACAGCCTACTCGAGCCGGAAGTGACCTGACCCCGACTCTTGCGCGGCGCCTCTGCCAGCGCCGCATAGCGCTTTGCATTGCTCTCGAGCGGTTACCTTCTCGTTTCTGGAAATTACGCCGCCCTGTTATTCTGAAGATCCCATCCCGCTTCTGTACTCGCAGCCAACGATCCGTCCGGTTTCTGTTGTGCATACTCGAATTGGATCTCGGCAAAGTGTAGCGCAAACTGGTCTGTTGGACCGACAGCCGCCCCATCCGAAATCTGGTAGCCGGAGATGGCCACTTGAGTGAGAGTGATTATCAGGAAGTCCTGACTGCCGCCCGCTTTGCGGCAGCTTAGGACTGCATCTTTGATGTGTTGACCGCTCGCACAGGCGAGCATCAGCTTCGGACTTGCTGCGTCTACTGCCTTGGAGAAGTGGAAATCCTGCATCGACACTTTACCCGTGCCTCCCGCTGGGGCCGCCGCCATCGCTCGAGTCTCACCCCAAGACCAGCTGAGAACCATAATCTCGTCCTTGTGCTTCGCATCGGTGCTTTCACCTGGGATGCCGTCTATTTTCAAGAAGCAGTCGACACTCATTTGTTTTCCTCCCTCGAAAGCGATTTTTCCCGGGAACCTCCTGGCGAGAACCGCATGATCCCAGGCTTCTCAACGGCTTCGAGTTTTTGGACCTGTTCGACCATCGATGCGATCTAGCTACGGTGCGTTTCCCAGCGGTTCCGCCGACGTCTGGATGCCATTTTCGTTTCCGCCCCCAGAACCGCTATAAAGCAGATACACGACCTTCTCTTCACTCAGTATGCGAAAAGCGTTCTGGAAATCCTCCAAATGGTAATACAGGTTAACCTGGCCACCAGATTCTCCGTCCGCCGGTAACGCTGACCCATCGGGCATGAAGATCAGCTGGCCAATGAAATTCGCGCCGTTCTTCAGCCAGAGCCGAGGTGGAAATTTGTTTGCCGAGTACTGCACTTGATACTCGGTGATTTGCGTGAGGGCCATAAGTTTACTTCCTTTCGGTGGATCAGCCTTCGTCGTCGTCTCTAATAGACTGTTCTCTCCACGCCATCCGTTC
>Ga0306921_10005907_pt1 | contig 12746 bp, 11 predicted proteins | sample sta12Cox44000080_FD_203760 | JGI IMG/M metagenome (GOLD analysis project Ga0306921, IMG submission 203760) | Lab enrichment of tropical soil microbial communities from Luquillo Experimental Forest, Puerto Rico - statoxic.12C.oxic.44.000.080 (v2)... | ecosystem: Environmental > Terrestrial >... | reverse complement strand
GGAGTCGGTATTCGTCGGCTCAGCCGATGCGCCGTGGAGGAATCTCAAGGAGGTCACGGAAGCCGCCCTCGCCAAGCCGGGCGAGGTGCAATACGGCACCGCCGGCGTCAGCACGCCTATGCATCTGTCGACCGAGCGCTATGCGATGCTGAACAAGATCAAGCTGACGCATGTGCCGTTCCGCGGCACCGGCCCGCTGGTGACCGACCTGCTCGGTGGCCACATCAAGCTCGGCATGTCGAGCCTGACCAGCGTGGCGCAGCACCTGGCGAGCGGCAAGCTCAAGGCCTACGGCATGGCTGCGCCCGAGCGCGGGCAGTCGGCGCCGGATGTCCCGACCTTCAAGGAGCTGGGCTTCGGCGACGTCGACGGCACGATCGTCTACACGCTGATCGCGCCACCCGGCACGCCGCCGGCCGTGGTCGCCAAGCTGAACGCGGCGCTCAACGCCGCGGTGGCGACGCCCGATATGCGCGAGGACCTGCGCAAGCGCGGCTTCGTCGCCATGGGTGGTACACCGGACGAGCTCGCCAAGTGGACGGCCGTGCAGGCGCCGCTTTGGGCGCCGGTGCTCCAGGCCGCCGGGATCAAGCCGGAATAGCCCGTCAAAACCAGATGTTCATCGGCAGGCCGCAGCTGTCGCGCTGGCGCGCCGGGCCGAGACGCGTGGCCTGGCCGCGGGCGATCAAGGTCGCGGTCCGACACACAGCGATGGCGTCCAGGATGTCGTCGCGCGCCGCGCCAGACAGTCGATCGACTTTTGTCCTGAAGCCGTGGCGCGCGAGCAGCTTCAGTCGCTCGGCATAGCCTTCCGGCTGGCGCTTCTTGCTCAGCACCGGCTTGCCGCCGTTCATGCGGGCGAAGGCGAGCTCGGGATGAGCCTCGAACACCACGCGTCTCAGCTTGGCGCTGCCGCGCAGCAGGGCATCGATCTCACGCATCTTGGGAAAGAGGTGGAAGGTCTGCTGGTTAATGCCGATGCCGAGCTTCCTGCTGGTGGCGTTGGCTTCGGCGTGGGTCGTGCAGGCGAGGACGGCACGGCAAGGCGTGGGGAAGACCGAGCTCGCTTTGCCGGGCAACAGCTTGCGCGCTTCGGCCTCGCAGACGCGCGGCGGGCGCGGCACATCGACGAAGCCGATCGGCATGTCGACCGCAAGAATGGAAAGACCCTCGCAGGCTTCTGCGAGGGTCTTCACCACTCTTATATCCAATGCGCCGTCGGCATCGCGCCGGCAGACCACCCAGCCGGTGCGGCAGCCGTCGGCGCCTCCAACGATCAATAAACGCCTACCATTTGGCCATCTTGGCCTTGAGGTTGGTGTCGAGCGTCGCCAGGAAATCTTCCGTATTCAGGAACGGCTGCTTGGGATCGATCAGGATCGCCAGATCCTTGGTCATCTTGCCGCTCTCCACGGTCTCGACGCAGACCTTCTCGAGCGCGTCGGCGAACTTCACCACGTCGGGCGTGCCGTCGAACGTGCCGCGATACTTGAGCCCTTGAGTCCAGGCGAAGATCGAGGCGATCGGGTTGGTCGAGGTCGGCTTGCCCTTCTGGTGCTCGCGATAGTGACGCGTCACCGTGCCGTGCGCCGCCTCCGCCTCGACGGTCTTGCCGTCGGGCGTCATCAGCACCGAGGTCATGAGGCCGAGCGAGCCGAAGCCCTGGGCCACCGTGTCGGACTGCACGTCGCCATCGTAGTTTTTGCAGGCCCACACGAACTCGCCGTGCCATTTCAGCGCCGAGGCGACCATGTCGTCGATCAGGCGGTGCTCGTAGGTGATGTTCTTGGCCTTGAACTTGTCGGCGAACTCCTCGTTGAACACCTTCTGGAACAGATCCATGAAGCGGCCGTCATAGCGCTTGAGGATGGTGTTCTTGGTCGAGAGATAGACCGGCCAGCCGCGCATCAGGCCGTAGTTGAACGAGCTGCGGGCGAAACCGATGATCGAGTCGTCGAGATTGTACATCACCATGGCGACGCCGCCCGCCGGGTAGTCGAACACGGTGTGCTCGATCACCTTGCCGTCGCTGCCCTCGAACTTGACGGTGAGCTTGCCCTTGGTCGGCACGACGAAGTCGGTGGCGCGATACTGGTCGCCATAGGCGTGGCGGCCGATCACGATCGGATGCGTCCAGCCCGGTACCAGGCGCGGCACGTTCTTGCACACGATCGGCTCGCGGAAGATGGTGCCGCCGATGATGTTGCGGATGGTGCCGTTGGGCGAGCGCCACATCTCCTTGAGATGGAACTCCTTCACGCGCGCCTCGTCGGGCGTGATGGTGGCGCACTTCACGGCGACGCCGTATTTCTTGGTCGCCTCCGCCGAATCGACCGTCACCTGGTCGTTGGTCTTGTCGCGATATTCGATGCCGAGGTCGTAATACTTCAGGTCGATGTCGAGGTACGGAAGGATCAGCTTGTCCTTGATGAACTTCCAGATGATGCGGGTCATCTCGTCGCCGTCCATCTCGACGACCGGATTCTTTACCTTGATCTTCGGCATCCTGCGTCCTTGCGATTGGCGGGCGGCCCCAGTTACCCGGGGCGGCTTCGCCTGACACGCCGCGTCAGAGAGTGGCGAGCGCGTCGTTCAGCGTCTTACTCGGCCGCATCGCTGCCGACGTCTTGGCCTGATCGGGCAGATAATAGCCGCCGGTATTCACCGGCTTCCCCTGCGCGGCGATCAGCTCAGCATCGATCTTGGCCTCGTTGTCGGCGAGCGTCTTCGCCAGCACCTTGAAGCGGGCCGACAGTGGCGTGCTGTTGTCGCGCCGGGCCAGCGCCTCTGCCCAGTACTTCGCCAGGTAGAAATGGCTACCGCGATTATCCAGTTCGCCGACCTTGCGGGCGGGCGAACGGTTGTCCTCGAGAATCTTGCCGTTGGCCTCATCGAGCGTCTCGGCCAGGACCTTCACGTCCTCGTTGCCGGTCGTCTGCGCCAGATGTTCCAGCGAGGCGCCGAGCGCCAGGAACTCGCCCAGCGAATCCCAGCGTAGATAGCCTTCGTGCTGGAACTGCTCGACATGCTTGGGCGCCGAACCGCCGGCGCCGGTCTCGAACAGCCCGCCGCCCTGCAGCAACGGAACGATCGACAGCATCTTGGCCGACGTACCCAGTTCCATGATCGGGAAGAGGTCGGTCAGGTAGTCGCGCAGCACGTTGCCGGTGACGGAGATCGTGTCCTGGCCCTTGCGGATGCGCTCGAGCGAGAACTTGATCGCCTCGACCGGCGCCAGGATGCGGATGTCGAGGCCCTTGGTGTCCTCGCTCTTGAGATACTTCTCGACCTTGGCGATCAGCTGGGCGTCGTGCGCACGCTTGGCATCGAGCCAGAACACCGCTGGCGTGCTGGTCAGTCGCGCGCGGCGCACGCCGAGCTTGACCCAGTCCCGGATCGGCTCGTCCTTGACCTGGCACATGCGGAAGACATCGCCGGCCTCGACCTTCTGCGTCATCAGGACCTTGCCGTCCTCGGCGACCACGTTGACCGTTCCGGCCGTGGGGATCCTGAACGTCTTGTCGTGCGAGCCATACTCCTCGGCCTGCTGGGCCATCAGGCCGACGTTCGGCACGGTGCCCATCGTCTTCGGATCGAAGGCGCCATGTTCCTTGCAGTCGTCGATGACGGCCTGGAACAGCGTCGAGTAGCAACGATCGGGGATCGCGGCGATCACGTCGTGCAGCTTGCCATCGGCGCCCCACATCTTGCCCGACTCGCGGATCATCGCCGGCATCGAGGCGTCGATGATCACGTCGCTCGGCACGTGCAGGTTGGTGATGCCCTTGTCGGAGTTCACCATCGCGAGGCCCGGGCGCTTGGCGTACTCGGCCTGGATGTCGGCCTTGATCGCGGCCTTCTCGGCCTCCGGCAAGGTCTCGATCTTGGTCATCATCTCACCCACGCCGGTGTCAGGATCGACACCGAGCTTCTTCAGTGTGGCGCCGTGCTTGGCGAACACGTCGGAAAAGAACACCGACACGCAATGGCCGAACAGGATGGGATCGGAGATCTTCATCATGGTCGTCTTGACGTGCAGCGAGAACAGGATGCCGTCCTTCTTGGCAGCGTCGATCTGGGCGGCGAAGAAGGCGTCCAACGCCTTGGCGCTCATCACCGAGCAGTCGATGATCTCACCAGCCTTCAGCGGGATCTTGGGCTTCAGCACCGTCGTCGTGCCGTCCTTGGCGACCAGCTCGATGCGGGCGTTGGTCGGCGCCGCCATCGTCGTGGCGACCTCCGAGCCGTAGAAGTCGTGGTCGGTCATGTGGACGACGCGGGTCTTGGAGCCCCTGCTCCAGGCGCCCATCTTGTGCGGGTGCTTGCGCGCGTACTGCTTCACGGCGCCGGCTGCGCGGCGGTCGGAATTGCCCTCGCGCAGCACCGGATTGACGGCGCTGCCCAGCACCTTGCCGTAGCGGGCGCGGATTTCCTTGTCCGCCGGCGTGGCGTCGCTGTCCGGATAGTTCGGGACGTCGTAGCCCTTGCCCTGCAGCTCCTTGATCGCGGCCTTCAGCTGCGGGATCGAGGCGGAGATGTTGGGCAGCTTGATGATGTTGGCTTCCGGCTTCATCGCCAGTTGGCCAAGCTCGGCGAGCTCGTCGGGAATCTTCTGCCCAGGCTTCAGCTTGTCGGGGAAGTTGGCGATGATGCGGCCGGTCAGCGAAATATCTTTCAGCTTTACCTTCACGCCGGCTGTGCCAACGAAGGCTTGGACGATCGGCAGCAGTGAAAACGTTGCGAGCCCGGGCGCTTCATCAACCTTCGTCCAGACAATTTCGAGATCCGACATACCTGCACCTCCGTGCGCCGCTTTGGTTTCGGCCGGGTTGATCTATTGCTGATTCTGGCCTGTCTTGTTGCATCGCCGTGAGGCAAAGGCAATCTCACGCAGCTGGGCGCGGCAAGGCGGCGCTGAGTCGAGAATGGCGCCTCAGATGCGGTCGAGCTGCTTTTCGACCGCGCTGTCGCGCGGCATCGCCGCCAGTGTGGGCAACAGGTCCTTGAGATCGCTGATGAAGGCGACATGGTCGAGATGGGTCCGGTCGGCGAAACCACCCTCGACCACCGAGCGGAGCAGGGCGGCGAGCGGCTGCCAGTAGCCTTCCTCGTCGACGATCACGATCGGCTTGGTATGCAGGCCGAGCGTGCGCCACGACAGCACCTCGAAGAACTCCTCGAGGGTGCCGATGCCGCCGGGCAGGACCACGAAGGCGTCGGATCGCTGGAACATCTCGTACTTGCGCTGGTGCATGGTCTCGACCACCACGGTCTTGGTCAGCGCCGGATGGCCAGCCTCGCGACGCACCAGGAAGCCCGGGATGATGCCGACCGCCTTGCCGCCGGCCTTCAGCGCGGCGTTGGCCAGCACCCCCATCAGCCCGACGCCGCCGCCGCCGTAGACCAGGGTTATGCCTTCGTGCGCCAGCAATTCGCCCAGCCGCGCGGCCGTGTCGCGGGCCGTCGGGGTGACGCCAAAGCGGGCGCCGCAGAAAACACATAGGGAAGAGGGCACGGACTCGGACACGGCGGCTTCTTGGTTTGTAAGGGATCCGACGTTTCCGGACCGGGGCACCATGGTATCATTTGGTGATGGGAAGGCGCGACGCCAATAGCCGATTGGTCGCGCCGCTGGGAGTTGCATGTCACGCACGATCTTGGCGCTGGTTGCCGTGGGCGGGGTGGTTATCGCCGTTGCACTGGGCGTGGCCTGGCGCAGCAAGATGAGCGATCAGGCCGCCATCGATCGGGTTGACAAGCCAGCTGTCGCGGCGACACCGACGCCGACAGATGCAAAACCCGCGGCAAATCCGTCGCCCGCTCCGGCGATCGTCACGCCGACGTTCGACGTCGCGCGCATCGGCAACGACGGCCGAGCCGTGATCGCCGGGCGTGCCGCGCCCGGCGCCAAGGTCGTGTTGCTGGATGGCGGCAAGGAGATCGCGCAGGGCGCGGCCGATGCGCGCGGCGAATGGGTGTTGCTCGCCCAGGATCCGCCGCTCAGCCCCGGCCAGCATGAGCTGCGCGTCATCCAGCATATCGAAGGCCGCGCGCCGGTGACGTCGGAACAGGTGGTCGTCGCCGTCGTGCCGACGCAGGAAGCGCCGTCGGGCGACGGTGCCAAGAAGGAGACGCTGGTGATGATCGCGCCGCCGGGTGGCGCGGCCACGCTGGTGCAGCCGCCGACCACTGCTGGCGTGCCCAAAGCCGCCGATCTGCAGCTCTCGACACTCGACTATGACGAGCGCGGCCAGTCGACGATCACCGGCCAGGCGGCGCCTGGCACCACGGTGCGGGCCTATGTCGACGACAAGGTGGTGGCCGAAGGCATGGCTGGCGCAGACGGTCGCTGGCGGCTTGTGCCCGCAGCGCCGATCGACACCGGCAAACACAAGCTCCGCCTCGATCGGCTGGCCGCGGACGGCAAGCCTTCGTCGCGCCTGGAGATGCCGTTCGAGCGCGCCGCGCCCAAGCCGGCGTCCGACGACAAACGGCGGCTGACCGTGGTTCGGGGCGACAATCTCTGGAACATCGCCCGTGCCCACTACGGCGAAGGGTGGCGCTATACCGTCATCTTCGAAGCCAACAAGAACCAGATCCGGGATCCGAATCTGATCTATCCCGGCCAACTCTTCAGTCTGCCCAAGGTCAACTGATCGCCATGATGGCCAATTTCTTCGTGCCCATCCTGGGTGATGGCTGGCGATTCATCGCCATCTTCGCGGCCGTCACCTTCGTGGCGGCGCTGACCGGCCTCGCCTGGCTGTTCTGGCCGCTGCTGCTCCTCACCCTGTGGTCGATCTACTTCTTCCGCGATCCGCCGCGCGGCGTGCCGCAGCAGGATGGCCTGCTGATCGCACCGGCCGACGGCCTGGTGCAGATGGTGACCGAGGCGCCGCCGCCGCCCGAACTCGGGCTCGGCGATCAGCCGCTGACCCGCGTGTCGATCTTCCTCAGCGTGTTCGACGTCCACATCAATCGTTCGCCGTGCGCCGGCACCGTCGACGTCATGGTCTATCGGCCGGGCAAGTTCCTGAACGCTTCGGCCGACAAGGCGAGCGAGGAGAACGAGCGGATGGCGATCGCGCTGCGCCGCACCGACGGGCGCCTGATCGGCTTCGTGCAGATCGCCGGCTGGGTGGCGCGGCGCATCGTCTGCTACGTCAAGCCCGGCCAGGTGCTGGCGGCGGGCGAGCGTTTCGGGCATATCCGCTTCGGCAGCCGGACCGATCTCTACCTGCCGCCGGGCGCGCGTTTGCTGGTCGCGGCCGGGCAGCGCATGATCGGCGGTGAAACCGTCGTGGCCGAGCTCGATGCCGCCGACGCATCCCCGCGACCGGCGGTCGAGTTCTAGGAGTCGAGGAGCCTGCCATGGACAGTGATTTCCGGACCCGCAGGGGACTGCGCGGCTTTTCGGTCAACCGGCTGATCCCGAACATCCTGACGATCGCGGCCCTGTGCTCGGGCCTGACGGCGATCCGCTTTGCCCTGCACGATCAATTCCCGCTCGCCGTGATCGCCATCATCGTGGCGGCGATCTTCGACGCTCTCGATGGACGCGTCGCGCGCCGGCTGGGCGTGACCAGCCGCTTCGGCGCCGAGCTCGATTCGCTGTCGGATTTCCTGTGCTTTGGAGTGGCGCCGGCTCTGGTGCTCTATCTTGCGTCGCTGAAGGACGGTGGCGCGTTGGGCTGGGTCGCCACCCTGATGTTCCCGATCTGCTCGGCGTTGCGGCTTGCCCGCTTCAACACCGGCCTGCTTGCCGACACGCCGCCGCCGGCCTGGACCGGTTCCTATTTCACCGGCGTGCCGGCGCCGGCGGGTGCGTTGCTGGCGCTGATCCCGCTGATGGTGAGCTTCGAGGGCGTTGCCTGGCCGCGCCATGCGTTGGTGGTCGGCGCCACGCTGGTGGCAGTCGGCGGCCTGATGGTCAGCCGCTTGCCGACGTTCTCGTTCAAGAAGGGCAGGGTGCCGCGTCACCTGGTGCTGCCGTCTCTCTTGGGCGCGGCACTGGTGATGGGCGTGATCGTGAGCGCGCCGTGGATCGGCCTGTCGTTGTTGGGCCTCGTCTATCTTTGCCTGATTCCGTTCAGCTGGTTCGCCTACCAGCGTCAGGCCTCGCGCGAGCGCGCGATGGCCAGCGGCGACGTCGTGGCGCTGCGTAGCGCAGAGCAGGGTCCGTCATCGCGCGAATGACGGGCGCGGGCGATGCTCGATCCCCTGCTGCGTCGGCTGATCGATCCACCGCTTGATCGGGCCGGCGCCTGGCTTGCCGGGCGCGGGCTGACGGCGAACCAGGCGACACTCGGCGGCCTCGCGATCGGCTTGACCACGGTGCCGCTGCTCGCGGGCGGCTTCTACGCGACGGCGCTGGTCGTCGTGCTGCTCAACAGACTGCTCGATGGCCTCGATGGTGCCATTGCACGCCAGGGCGAGCTGACGCCCCTGGGCGGTTATCTCGATATCGTCTGCGATATCGCCTTCTACGCCGCCGTGCCGCTCGGCTTCGCGCTCGCCGCGCCGGGCAATGCTGTGTGGGCGGCTGTGCTTCTCGCCTCGTTCATGTGCACCGGCGCGTCGTTTCTCGGGCGGGCCATCATGGCGGCTGAGCGGCACGAGGACGATGGCGGCGCGCGCGGCCGGAAGTCGTTCTTTCATTCGGCCGGGCTGATCGAAGGCAGCGAAACCGTGCTGGCGTTCGTGCTGTTCTGCCTGTTTCCGGCAAGCTTCCCATGGCTCGCCGCGATAGTCGCGCTGCTGTGCTTTTGGACGGCCGCCCACCGCGTCCTCGAGGCATTTCGAATCTCGCCTGGCCGAACACCGTCGATCGGTTGAGTGTCGACCCATCTCGGCAAGCTATCGGCGACTTAAAATCACATTATATCAACGGGATAATAATATTTCTTCACAATTTCTCCCAATTTTCATTGACCTCGGAAATCACGTTAAGTACGCTCCGTAAGTTGAAGCGGTTTTGGTGGAGTTGGGGCCGCTTCCGAGGGGTCCCCTCACATTTCGAAGACTCCGCCGCAAGGCGGTCCAAGTGCGATTGAGCTCCCAGGCTGGTCGCGTTCGTGCCGTCCAGTTTGAGGTTCTGGAGATATCAATGTTGTCGATCTTTCGCCGCCTGATGAAGAACGCCCAAGGCGCCACGGCGATCGAGTACACCCTCATTGCTTCGCTGATTGCCGTTGCCGCCATCGCTTCCATGCGCACCGTGGGCGGCAAGGTCAGCAACGTGCTGAACAACGTATCGAATGTGATGACCTGAATCTTCCGCCGCGTTGAACTGTTTTGAACGGGCGATCCAGCAATGGGTCGCCCGTTCGCTTTGACCCCCATTAGATGTATCAGAGCCAGAATTTCTCTTTAAACAGAATGTATTACAGCCTTGATTTGATGTATCACCGCAGATATCCTTTGTATCGTTCTTATTCGTTGTCCTTTGCCGTATTTGTCGTTCGTGCATTTCTTTTAAGTATTATTTCAAGATAGCTGCGTAAGCTATTCGCACACCGACAATCTGGCGAAACCTTGGATGACGGCATCGCCGCTCAGCGGCGGTTCCTAGGGCGCGTCCTTGCGGGCGCTGCTCGATCAGATGGGTGTCGGATGTCGTTGCTTGCGCTTCTTCAGACCGGCTGTTTGGCGACCTTCGCGATCCTGCTGCTCGTGGCCGGCTGGCAGGACCTGCGCACGTTGCAGATCGCCAATCGCCTGTCGCTGGCGACGGTCGCGGCCTTCGCCGTATGGGCGGCCGCCGGTATCGCGCTCGGCCGGATGTCAGTCACGACGTTGGCGCTGGCGATCGCCTGCAGCATGGCCTTGTTCGCCATTGCCGCCGCAGGCTTTGCCGGCGGCATCCTGGGCGGCGGCGACGTCAAGCTCTTGTCCGCCGCCAGCCTGTTCGCGGGACCCGCGCACATCGCCGACTTCCTCGTCGTGACCGCCCTGGCGGGCGGCGTGATTGGTCTGGCACTGCTTGCCGGCGCGCCGATCGGACCTGCGGCGCCGGCGAATGACGGCACCGTTCGCGAGCGGCTGCGCATCGGCATGCCCTATGGCCCAGCGATCGCCGTCGGCGGACTGTGGATTGCCGCGGCGCTGTACGGATCGTGAGCGACGGGGGGCCGTGCCATGAATAGCAAGCGCGTCGTATTCCTCCTGCTGGCGGTCATCGTCGCCGGCGCGACCGCCTTCATGGCGCGCGCCTGGCTGCAGAACGAGCGTGCCGCCCTGATGGCGCAGGCCGGCTTGCATCACGAAGTCCCCACGGCGGCGCCGACGCTGCAGGTCCTGGTGGCGCGCAACGCGATCCACACCGGCCAGATCGTCAAGCCCGACGACATGCGCTGGCAGTCGTGGCCGCAGGGCAGCCTCGCGCCGACCTACATCGTCGAGGGCAAACGCCCGCTGTCGGACTTCGTCGGCGCCGTGGCGCGCGGCCCGATCGCGGCCGGCGAGCCGGTGACCGAAGGCAAGCTCGTGCTGGCCGGCACGCGCGGCTTCATGGCCGCGGTCCTGCAGCCCGGCACGCGCGCGGTGAGTGTGCCGATAACGGCGACGTCGGCGGTGTCGGGCTTCATTTATGCCGGCGACCGTGTCGATGTGCTGTTGACCCATGTGCTGACTAGCCAGGGAAGCCAGAGCGGCGGGCAGTCCGCGCCGTCCGGCCAACGTTCCGCGACCGAAACGATCCTGCGCAACGCGCGCGTTATCGCCATGGACCAGAAGCTCGACTTCTCGCCCGGCGACAAGCCCGACGTCGGCAAGACCGCCACTCTCGAGCTCACGCCCAAGCAAACAGAACTCGTCACCCTTGCGGTCAAGATGGGCGACCTGTCGCTCGTCCTGCGCAGCCTGCAGGACACCAACGACGACGGCCGAGACGCCGCAGCGATTGAGAATGCGCCGGCCGAGCCCGGCGACAGCTTCACTGAGGATTCCCAGGTCAGCAAGCTGATCCGCCCGGCGGCGTCAACGCCGCTCGCCGTTCGCCCCGTCGTCATCGTGCTACGCGGCGCCGGGCGCTCCAAGCAGGACATCGAAGGCAATGGCGCCGACACGCCGCCTTTGGACATGGGCGGCAAGCCCACCGACAAGACAAACAAGACGGCTTCCACCCCGAGCCAAAGCGAGCAGCAATGACCCCCTCCCTCGTCAACGCCTCGACCCGATCGGTCTGGCGACGTGCCGGCGCATCGCTGACGCTTGCCGCCGCGCTCGCTTTCGCGTTGCAGCCCACCCTGGTACTGGCGCAGGCAGCCGACGGCGACAACCAGCCGCCGCCCAAAGCGCAGTCCAAGCCGCACAAGACCAAGCCGGCGGCCAAGAAAGCGTCGCGCACCTCGCCGACCGACAATGTCTCGGACGATCTCAACCGGCGCGAGGCCGAGCGCGCCGCCGGCGTGGTCCGCGAGATGTCGGCCGTGCCTGCGCCTGCGGCTCTGCCGGCGAGCACCACCACCACTCCCGCCACCGCCGCGCCGCAGGCGCTCATGCCGCCGGCGGCGGCAGCCGCTGCCGCGGCACTCGGCAGCACGCCCGTCGAGGCCAAGAAGACCGCGGTTTCCGAGCCGCCGACGGTGGCGGCCATCCCGCCGCGGCCGCCGATCGTCTCGGCTTCGCTCACGCCCACCCTCAGCACACAACCGGGAGCGGAGCCGCCGCCGGTGGCCGCTGACGCCACGCCGAAGCAGCCGACCGCGCCGAAGATCCAGGAAGCTCAGGCACGTCCGCCGGCGCCTGTCCCGGTCCAGCCGCCGACCGCCGGCAATCCGCCGCCACCGTCGGTGACGGGGCCGGGCGCTCCGAGTCGCGCCTTCGCTCAGAGCCAGCTCGTGCCGACGCAGCAACCGACGCTGAATCTCGAGGTTGGCAAGGGCACCGCCATCAAGCTGCCCGGGCCGGCGACCACGGTGTTCGTGGCCGCCCCCGACATCGCCGACGTGCAGGTGAAGTCGCCGGGTATGATCTATGTCTTCGCCAAGAAGCCGGGCGACACCGTGCTATATGCCGTCGACGATCAGGATCGCGTGCTGCTGAACACCATCGTGAGCGTCAACTCGCCGTTCAGTCGCATGAAGATGACTCTCGATCAGCAGCATCCCGGCAACGGCGTGACGTTCGAAAACCAGAACGATTCGATCGTGATCAGCGGCACCGTGCGCTCGGCCGTGATCGCCGAGGACGCGCGCAAGATCGCGGTGCAATACACCGGCGTTAACTCGAAGGTCATCAACAATATCCGGATTGATGCGCCGACGCAGGTCCAGGTGCGGGTGAAGGTCGCCGAAGTGCGGCGCGACGCGCTGCAGCGCATGGGCCTCAATTGGCAGAAGGCAAGCTTGTTCGGCTTATCCGGCCTCAGCTACGCCCTGTCGGCGATTTCGGCGACCGGCGGTGCTGCGTCGGCCACGGCCACGTACAACAGCAACGACCTCAACGCCATCGTCGACTTTCTCGCGACGAACAACCAGGCCACGATTCTGGCCGAGCCGAATCTGGTCGCGATGTCGGGTGAAACGGCGAGTTTCCTGGCCGGCGGCGAGATCCCGATCCTGGTGCCCCAGGGCGGCCTCACCAGCACGATCATTGTCCAATACAAGCAATTCGGCATCAGCCTCGCCATGACGCCGACGATCATCGGCGAACGCGTCAACCTGAAGGTCGCTCCCGAAGTGAGCGAAATCTCGACCGTCGGCTCGATCAGTGTGCCGATCACCCCGACGGCCACGGTGACGGTG
>Ga0306921_10005903_pt1 | contig 12751 bp, 12 predicted proteins | sample sta12Cox44000080_FD_203760 | JGI IMG/M metagenome (GOLD analysis project Ga0306921, IMG submission 203760) | Lab enrichment of tropical soil microbial communities from Luquillo Experimental Forest, Puerto Rico - statoxic.12C.oxic.44.000.080 (v2)... | ecosystem: Environmental > Terrestrial >... | reverse complement strand
CGGCTTGATCCAGATCGGCAGCGGCGAGGCGGCCGCGAGCCGTTTGCAGAGAGGAATGAATTCCCGGACTGCGAAACCGCAGTTGGCCCCAATGCCTTGAACTCCGTCGTTTGTGAGAGTTGCGGCCGCGTGTTCCGGTATTGCCTGACCGGAGGGCTGAGTCTCGACCGCCTCGGGTGCAAAGAAAAACGAAACAACGACAGGCAGCCCCGTTTCGAGCGCCGCAGCAGCGGCCACCCGCGCTTCCTCCAAGTCGGTCATGGTTTCGATCAGGATCGCGTCGGGACCCTCGAAAGCTAGTGCTTGTGCTTGCCGCGAGAAAGCCTGAGCCAGATGTTTGCGAGTTGCATCGCTATTTCCCAGAGCTTTACCGCTCGGGCCGATCGAGGCAAAGACGAGCGCGGCTCTTCCGGCAGCCGTGCGGGAAATTCTCACGCCGGCGCGATTGATTGCGTCACAGTCGTCCTGAAAGCCAGACTCAGCCAGACTGATGGGATTGGCGCGAAAGGTGTTCGTGAGGATGACCCGGCTGCCGGTTTCGATGTAGCTGTCCGCCACGCGGCGCACCAATTCTGGCTTGGTCAGATTCCATTTGTCGATGCATTCGCCAAATTGAGCACCGAGCTTTTGCAACTCCGTGCCCCAGGCGCCATCGGTAAGAGTGATCGATCCACGGAAGCAGTCCGCAAATTGCATCAATTCCTCTCGGGTTGCCAGTATAACGCGCCACGCAGGTTCACATTTGCTGGAGCCCGCAAGTCGCCGCGCCACAAATCGCAGAAACTGGCCGGTTGCCCAAAGTTGTGCAGAGATTCGCGAGAGACATAGAATGTGTGGCGTGCGAGGGCCGATGAAAAATCACAAACAAGTTGTGTTGCTGTTGTTGCTGTCGTTCTGGATCGTAAGTTCCGCGTGCGCGAGGACGGAAGTCACCAAGCAAAGCGGCGGGAAGTTACCGAACGGAGATTCCGTCGCCCTGTACACGCTGAAAGACGAAAAAGTGGAGGTGCAGGTCATCACGTATGGAGGCGACCTGGTTGCGATCAAGGTTCCGGACCGCACGGGCAAGGTGGAAGACATTGTTCTAGGGTTTGACGACCCGAGCGGGTACTACGAAAACAATCATTCGAAGAACGCCTCATTCTTCGGCCCGATTGTTGGGCGGTATGCGAATCGCATTGCACACGCAAAATTCACTCTGGACGGGAAGGAATACAACCTGCCAAAAAACAATGGCGACAATTCGATTCACGGCGGACCAAACGGATTCCACAACCATATCTGGCAGTCGCAAGCGATCGAGAACGGAGTGGAACTGAAGTACCTCAGCATGGATGGCGAGGAAGGGTATCCGGGGAGTCTCTCCGTAACCGTACGCTATACGCTTGAGGGAGGCGACCTGAAGATCGATTATTCCGCAGCAACCAACAAAGCCACCGTTCTGAACCTCACCAATCACTCCTACTTTAATCTTTCGGGGCAAGGGCACGGCACGATCCTGAACGAGCAGCTTAAGCTGAACGCTTCGCGATTCACTCCGGTGGACTCCACTCTCATTCCGACCGGCGAGCTGAAACCGGTTTCGGGTACTCCGTTTGACTTTGTGAAGCCGCACGCTGTGGGCGAACGAATTAATGCCGACGACGAGCAGCTTAGACTGGGCAAAGGCTACGACCATAATTTCGTAATCGACGGCGGGGGCAAGGAACTGGTCGAGGCGGCGGAGGTGTATGACCCCGCGAGCGGGCGCGTGCTGACGGTGCTGACAACGGAGCCCGGCGTGCAGTTCTACACGGCGAATCATCTGGACGGTTCGAGCATCGTGGGCAAGCAGGGTATAGCGTATGTGAAGAACGGAGCGCTTTGCCTCGAGACGCAGCACTATCCCGACTCTCCGAACCATCCGGCTTTTCCTTCCACCGTGTTGAGGCCCGGAGAGAAGTTTCATTCGGTAACCGTTTTCCGGTTTTCGACTCGTTGACTTCAGTTGCGCGAGAGAACCCTTAAACGAAATCTCGACAGCTGAGGGAAGGGCGTAGATGAACGGGGCACTTTGCGGACGGGTTGAGCTCTGGTTTAGCCTCAACTCACGCCTAATGGTGGTCCAACGCCCCAACTAGCATGATGATTTTGTATTTATGAAGACGCAAGGCTCGCGAAAGGGCGAGAGGACCTGAGTCCCCGAGGAGATTCACTTCTGTGCCGTCAGTTGGCGTGCAAATAAAATCCCCAAAGCATTCGTGCTCCGAGAAGTACTATGAGCGTGCAGAGAATGGGCTTCAATGCGCCTTCCGAAAGACCCTTGGTGAGGTGCAGTCCTAGAATACTCCCCGGTATCGACCCCGCCAGGACGGACGCGACTAATAGTAGGTCCACGTTTTCGAGCAGCTTGAACTGAAGGAACCCTGTCACGCCCGCCAGCGGCACGCAATGTACAACGTCGGTGCGGCATCCTCGGCTTTCCTCGCTGCGCTGACGGCCTGTTCCTCTGTAAGCGTGCAAAAAGCATTGATTCGATCGTTAGTTTGGTGAAGCCGCTCATAAACGGCGCGGACCAGTTCTACCGGGGACAATTTCCTCGCACGGATAGCCGTAGCGAGCTCTTTGGCGCAGATGTAGCAAATATCTTGGCCAATCGCGGTCATGTGACTGAATTCTAGACGTGAGTGCATTCGAACAATAGCAAAATTGTCGCAGAACTTCTGGGCTATGCGAAACGCAGAACCTGCATTAGCGAAACCGTGTTTCAGACTTTTTTCGCGAATGGGCTAGCGAGATCTAGTGTCGATTTGAGACGCGCGTCAATATCGTCCAACACTGAATCTAAATCACTGATACTGTCGACAACATAGTGCGCCCCCGCTTTCTCTAATTCAGTGCGAGCCTGGGCCAAACGTGTCTCCCGTTGCGAAACGGATAATGCCTCGAATGCCTTTTGCGAGAGCCCCATCATATTTCCGGTAGCAGCGACCCCGACGGACCAAGTTCCCGCGTTAAGTCCTTCTAGAATATCGGCAGGTGTGTCGCCGATCTTGACGATCGAGGCTAGTGGATACACCTGTAACCTGACAGCATTCTCATAAATCATGAAAGGGTGTGGGCGCCCTGCCCCCACGTCACCAGGTGAAAGATTGCAATCGGGGATGTATCCGGCTTCCATGCTAGCTTTCACCAACAGATCGAGCATCTCGCGAGGGTAGCCCGTCGTTGTGCCAATTTTTAGCCCACGCCTGCGGAAACCTTCTATCGCCTCCATTAAGCCGGGAATGCAGTCCGAATATTCGAGAAGGCAAGAAAATTGAAGAGGAACAAAGTGGCTATAAAGCTGAGTTACGTCGACTTCGCTGGGAAGGTGTCCAAACGAACGTTCCCATTCGTGTTGAACTCTTTTCATCGATAAGATCTGTCGAATGTGATCCTGTTTGGGCAAACCCATATCTCGGCGAATCTCGAATTCAGTCAAAGCGATGCCTACGCGACCAAATACTTGTTGCAGGGTGCGCACGGGAGCCAGGCTGCCAAAGTCGACAGTAGTGCCGGCCCAATCGAGTATGACCGCTTGCAGACGGCCGCTAGATTGAGGCGAGCCTTGGTTTTCTTCAGACAATTTCTCACTCCTGTTTCCCGATGGTTTGACTGACGGTGTCCAGTCTATTATGGAAATCAAGAGGAAAACTTCTCCAGCGACTGGAAGGCTCGGAGATGTTCGCGTGCTTTCAAGCCTCGTCGCGATGTGAGGTTCGGGGTTTGTTTTGCCTCTGTCGATTCATTATGTGGTCGTGATCTGGAACGTTTAGCAGAGCGGCTGAAGTCCTTGAACCAGCAGCTTCCGCCCCAGTGGGCAATTGATCCGCGATAACCACACACGAAAAAACGTTGTCTCTCTCGAAATTACAGCCTCTTAATCACCTTTTCACTTGACTCGCACTTTTTAAGCGCGTATTTGTGCTTCATTCGCCCGACATCGCGCAGCCCTTATCTCCTATGAGTAACGTGACTTCGGGGAGGGAATATCTATGTCGACTATGGTCAACGCGGCAGCCAATGCAGCATGGAAAATACTACGAGCGATTAGCAGCGTCGTACCGGAGGGGATGTTGCCTAGTCCAAGCTGGGCTCCTGGACGACTTCCTAGGCACCGAGAGCGTGTGGCGATGGCTACAGGCCTTCCCAGAAGAACACTGTCCCTATGCCCCGAATGCAACCGTGAAGCGGTGGATACTGTCCTTAGAGGCGAAATCGATGTCGCGGATTTTCGAGACAACCCTGGAGTCATCGAAGCGCAGATATTGGAAGAAGGCGAACGCATACTCATGCGCAAGGCCTGCGAGAAGCATGGTCCGTTCGAGGATGCACTCTCTAATCACCCGGATTTCTTTCGACGGATTGAACGCCTTGCTTTCGGCAGAGACTTCGGATGCGCAAACGACTGCAACGTCCACGTTCACGGTCCAAACAGTATTAGTTCCGGGAGAGGCACTTTCCTAATCGTTGATTTGACGAACCGATGCAATATGATGTGCTCGCCGTGCTTCATGGATGCCAACGCGGCCAGCTATGTCCACGAATTGAGCATGGAGGACATAAAGGTCATTTTCAAAAACGCACTCTCGTTTAAGCCTCAGCGGGAAATCAACATTCTGTTCTCAGGAGGTGAGCCTACAGTTTCACCGATTTTCCTTGACGCCGTTCGCTATGCGAAAAGTGTCGGCTTCCATCGGCTTCATGTTGCTACAAACGGTATCGAGTTCGCCAAGACCAGAGACTTCGCTTTGCAGGCGCGGGAAGCTGGCTTGCACGGTGTTTACCTGCAATTGGACGGAGTTTCCAGGGACCACAACAAGCATCGCGGACTGGGAAACTACATGACCGTGAGGCGACAAGCCCTGGAGAATATTGCCGCCGCCGGAATGCGAACTACACTCCAAGTCACGGTAGACAAGTGCAGAAACAGCGAAGGGCTTGGCGATATTGTTCGGTTCGCGATTCAGAACATAGATAAAATCCACGGAATCGTTTTTCAGCCCATCATGTTTGCCGGTAGGGACGAGTTCGTATCCCCCGAGGACCGTTATGCTCGCCGCTACCCTCTCACGGATCTCGCGTTCGATCTGGATCAGCAGACTTCGATTGGCTGGCAGCCAATGCGGGACTGGTTCCCGCTGTCAGGCTTTGGGATATTCGCGCACCTGCGCGATGTCCTTAGTCCCAACGCAAAATTAGGAAGCCTCTTTCAGGAGACGCATCCCAACCGTGGGATTTTTAGTGCCTTGGTGGTAGACACATATCGTAGAGAGGCGACCCCAGTTCCTGCTTTCTTCGACTTGGAACGGTTCATGGACGACATTGTCGAGATAACGGACTCAGGAAGAGGCCCGACAGCAACCAAGGCGCTTGTATCCCTTTCGATGCTTCGCAATTTTGAGCAGCGGAAGGCGCCGTTAGGTTTCGGGGTTGTAGAGCTTCGGAGTTTGTTTGAGGACAGTTTCTATCGCGTCGCCGGTAATGGTGACGATTGGTCTCAGAAAGCCTATTCCTACGATGGACGCTGGCGACTCCTGATCCTCAATGGTGTGTGGTTTCAAGACGCCTTCAATTACGACTTCGCAGGAATCTGCAATTCAACTACTCCCGTGGCAATTCGGCAGGGTGAAATCAGCTTTTGTGCATACTACGGCGGCGGCTGGCGGAAAGTCATCGAGCACCAAGACCGAACTGTGAGGCTATCCGACTGGCGGAAGACGCATGATCGCCACGAAATTTATGCCAAAGGCAAGAGCGTTGACCTTAGGCTACCGGCGCACGCCGCGGGCACTCAATTGGTTCAGATTGAAGCCGAACCTTTAGCCGTTTCGGCCGCTGTTCTGGAGCATAGTGACTAACGCAGCCAGCAGTGGGAATAGCAACTTTGTTGCGGACGTTACCTTGGAAATCCGCGAGCTTCTTGACTGGTACGAAGCAGGGTAAGATCGAGGCAATCCAGGAACAAAACTGGCGGAATTTGCGAATCGGTTCTTGTCCTGGCTATTTGAAGATCACACTGTCATCCCGGCAATCACCGTTTGAGCGAGCTGGGTTTGCGAGTGAGTCCAGGCAATGAGAATTTACGAGCTACCTCCAGCGCCAGTTTGTAGCGCTACTCAGGCCACTGTGAGTTAAACGGCATTTCGGCAGATATCCGAGCATTGGAAGTGGACCATATTGTCGGGACGGAAGCGAAATTGACTTTAGCGTGAGTGATTTTAGCATTGGGTTAACAATGGTAGAACTGTTCGCCTGACAGTCAAACACTGCCACGTTCATCTAATCCCGCTACCAATTGGGGATGCGGAGAGTCCCTCGCAGGTATTTCCTAATCTCTATTTTCCAGCTCGCGCCATTTCCCGAATCTTATTCAGATACTCCACATACAAAGGGACCGGAATATCTGGAGAATCTCCGTCATTCAAAAAATGCTCTAGATGTATCTCGGTTGGTATCCCTGTAATCACCATTCGCAATCTCGCCATCTCCAAATATTTCACCTTCCAGATCTCGAGCATTTGCGAACGAAACTCCTCGCTGATAAAACCCATTTTTCTGTCACCCAGATAGACGGCGTCAAAATGGCGCTCGGCCAAGGTTTTCCGCAACGGATCGCCCATCGGTGAAAACACATAGACCAGATGAAGTGTATCCGCCAGATCGCCCCACAACTCTTTCTCGCCGACTGCCCGAAACCGAAACGGCGCACTTACTCGCTCTTGCGCCTGCCGCGCGCGTTCATTATCCGTAAGACCGCGTGCTCCGAGCTGCTCCACAAACCATCGCATTTTTCCCGGCTTCAAATTCGCCCGCAAAAATTCCACCGCATAGGCATTCGGCAAGTAAATCTTCGGATCATCATCCAGCCGCTTCAACCACCCACTCCAATCCAGGCTTTGGAATACCTCTTTGCTAACTCCTTGACTTCACCGACCGTCACATCTGGGTGGTACTTTACCGCCTGCCAAAAATGCTCCGTCGAATCATACGTCGCCCCATACAACCGGATTCCCTCTTCAATCGGATACCAGTTCGAAAGCACTCTCGCCGCAATCACGGGCGACGCGCTCCAGCAGTTCAGTGAATGCCGCCATTTTTCTTGCACTGCCAGAAACGCCTCCGCATATCCGATGGGCATCGTTTCTTTCACGGTCGCAATTGCATCGTGTAATTCTCCGCTCGTATGCGTTACCACCGCCGCCAGCGGCCGCTCGTCGACCATCGACACCACCCGGCTCTCTATCGCCTCCCGCAGCAATGCCTTCTCTAGTCCCTTCAATTCTTCCTCGTTGATCTTTCCCTCCCACCGCTTTCTCTGCAATTCGATGTAGGCAAACGCCTCTGCCAGCGAGCGGAACTCGATGAACCCGTGAATTGCGAACATCACAGGCTTCCCGTCTTTCATGAGCACAGACGACGGAGTGACCACATCTTTCAGCGGTATAGGCTCCGCACTTGATAGGCTCAGTCGTAACCCGATGAGGACAGTTACGACCAGCACCCGCTCGAACATTCGCCTGCCATCCGCAGAGAGTCTTCTGATACTTTATCGCGCACGGCCGGAGTGTACCATGCAGACGACGCAGATTCCGATGATTAGTTCTGCCAGGCTTTGCTCGTGGAAGCTATCGCCGAAATCTTGCATCTTGATATAACATGGAGCCGTTACTCGTCGACGGGCTCGTAGCTCAGCGGTTAGAGCAGCGGACTCATAATCCGTTGGTCGTAGGTTCAAATCCTACCGAGCCCACTAGATCTTCTGAGTCCTCAACTGCTTAGCCGAGCCGCCTGTCTGCGTTTATCGCAGAAGGGAACAACTTGGGAACATCTGGGAACAACTGCGCAGCCAATTGCGTTACCGCGCCTTTCTGCGCTTCCGGCACTGCATGAGTGTAGATCGCGAGTGTAGTGGTCGGGTTCGAGTGGCCAAGTTGATCCTGCGCAACCTTAACGGGAACACCTAAATGCTGCAGGAGCGTGGCAACAGTATGGCGAAATGCACGCCATCCCACTCGTGGCAGTCCGAGATCTGCAAGAGCCGGATAAATGGCCCTCTTAAGTACCAGCGATGGGTCAAGTGGTTTGCCGGCGCGAGTCGAGAAGATAAGCTCACTCGACTTTTGCTTTATTCAGTCGCAATGTTGCTGCAACGCCATGCTCAACACGGGCGGCATAAGCAACGTGCGACGCGAGCGATTCGTTTTCGGCATTCCGAATTCACCCATGTAGTACGAGCGATTGATCTGAACGGTCTGACGTTTGAAATCCAGGTCAGACCAACGCAAGCCAAACAGCTCGGAAGGTCGAAGGCCAGTTAGTACTGCGGTGAGCGTTATGGTGCGGTAGGGCTCTCGCAATTTGAAAACCAAGCTCCGCACTTGCTCCGCCGTGAGATAGGGCTGAGGGGGCGTTAACCGGGCGTGCGGCAATTTTACGTTGCGCACAGGATTTTCCCGCAAGTAGCCCCAAGCAACCGCATCGGAAAACATCCGGCTCAGTGTTGCCTTCATATGTTGAAGGCCTGAACGGGTGTATTTGTTGGCCTTCTGGTTCAAGAAGACTTGGACGTCGAGAGGGCGTATTTCCGTGAGCTTTCTTTTCCCGAAGTAGGGCAGCAAATGACTTCCAGAACCACTTTGATATCGACGAGCCACTCGGAACTCCCTTCCTCTTATGGCTCGCCATGCCTTAGTCGTTAGCAGCGTAACCCGAGCATCCATGTGGTTTCAACGCAGAACTCGAGAATCACGAACGAGTCCGCAAGGCCTCCACATATGCAGCAAGGTCCCTCTCTACAAATCGCAAGTATTTGCCCACTCTGACGTGCGGAATGCGGACGAGGCAACGGGGACGCGTATGCTCATAGACCCAAGACACCGGCACATTCAGTATGCTTGCAACCTCACGCACGCTGAGCAATCGAGCCGGTGTCTCACTGTTTCGCACTGTGGCCGCCTGGGTTTCGGCGGCATGTGTCAAAGAGTGGGCTTCATCGACCAATCCGTGAGCAAGCGCGACAGTGGCATGTGATTCTCGATCCTTCTCTTGTGTCAAACGCGAGTCTGATTGAGCACCCGCAGCGAGGCGTGAGCCATGTCGTCGGTCGGACGCTGGGCTCTCCCGGACACCGAATTGGAGACGGCGGTGCATACTTTGTCATTTCAATTTCAGTTGGAAAGACTCTCCTTTCGAGGCTAGTTCGGAAGTTTTCATGTGTTGGTCTGACAGCCAGGACTGGAATTGTTTGTCCTTGTTGCAGACAAGTTTCAGGGCTTCGGTTACGACGTAAGACGGTGAGCAATCAAGAAACTCAGCGTATTTTGTAAGCTTCATCCTTTCTTCGTCATCAAGCCGTAATTGAACAACGGTTGTTTTCGGTAGTTTCGGTGGTGCTTTTAAGACTGACATCGGCATGTCCTCCTCGCTGTATTCAGAATCCTTTCTTCTCCGCATTCAGGTCTGCTTGCTTCTCTGTATGGACGCGGGCAAAACACCGTCACCGCACCTCGGTGATGGCCGGGAGCGACCCCAACGACCTTTGGGCAGTGGAGCGGTGTCCAAAGGGGGGTCGCTCCCGGCCGTAGTGTGTTTTGCCCGCGTGCACTCTTTCTGCCCTCTGCCTCCGCATCGTGTTAGTTCTCTTCGGCCTTCTGGGTTTCCGCTCCGAAAGCAGCTCTGAAACCAGTACGGAAAGTCGATTCCCCTACGCTCTTCACCCGCGTTTCCGTTTTCCGACTCTTTCGAGACGGCAGGTTCGCTTCGAAAAGAGCCGCCTGGCCGTCCACCAGCTCGGTGCGGAACGACACCTCACGTCTCGGAGCGAACTTGCGAAATTGTTCGATGACCACGTCTGCAGGGATCTGGCCACTATTGAATGGCTGGTAGAGACTCTCGATTCGAGGGTCTCTGTATCGCTCCTTTGCTTTCTTGAGGAATTCAATCTGGTCGATGGTCAGCTCGCCGTAAAGCTTGCGTTCCCAGAGATAGCGGAAATGGAAATAACGGAGGCCCTCGACGGCAGGATCGGAATCTGTAGCCCTTGGGGCCATGGCCGAGAATAGTTTGTGAGTCGCTTCGAAGTGCGTCGGCCGCGTGGAGATGTAGACGAAATCCATCTGCGGTACAGCCGAAAACAGGCAGCTATAGGCAAGGAGATGAGTGTCGAAACTGGCGAGGCTGAGCAGTCCAGGATCGACAAAACTGAAGGTAACCACAGGTGAGAAAGAAGGCGAATCAGGAACGAAAAACATCGGAAACTTGTCGACGAAGTAGCGATCGGTGGTCTTCTCGCGGATCGCTCCGGCGTAGCGCTTGGCGGGCAGCGCTTCCTTGCTGATGCCCAATTCTTTGCAGAAATATTCAACCTTTTCGGTCTCGGTTTCGAGATAACGATAGTCGAGGTGGGCCAGCACGAAATCCAATGTTGCCAGCTTCGCGCGAATGTGCTCGACCGAATGTTCGCGGCGGTTGCGGAGGTGTTCGCGCCTAATCGCGCGATACACGATCCGCGAAAACAGATGGTAGACGCGTCCATTTCGCAGCAGTAGACGAGCCGTGGCGTGGCCCTTCCCAAGGACCTTTTGGGTGAACGCCATGCTCTTCTCGCCGCTTTTGGCTCCCGTGAAGCCAAGGTACTGGCGGGTGGAGAAATAGCCGGAATGGGTAACTACGAGGTACAAGAAGCGGGCCTCGTCCTCGGTGTAGCCAAGCCCGCAAAGGTTCTCAATGCTGGATTCGCGAAATTGCATGGCTATAGGCTCAGAATCGCGGTCATGATTTCCCGGTCGTCTCGAACGCGGCGATGGCCTGCGACATCTTCGGACCGAGCATAGATTTGGAAGCCGGCACGCGCCTTGTCAGCAAGATGGCCAGCATGGGAGTGGTCCGTTGCCAGTTCCAGGTCCACGCGAGCGATTTCCATTTCCTGGTTCGTGTACTCGATACGCAGATCCGGCAAGCTGATTTTGCCGTCGACCACAGGAAGGTGCAGCTGTTGCGCGAAGGCCTGCTTGAGGTGGAATGCCTCGTTTTTCCCTTGAGCCTGAGCGCGCCCCAGCTTTCGATAGAGCTCTTCCTTCAGCTCGTAATCGAGTTGAACGCGGAGGATCTTGCCACCCTGTTGTTCGATCCTGTCAGCCACCTTGTGGTACAAGCGATAGAGATCGGCATCGTGGCTTGCTTCCTTAGGCTTCACAAGTCCGGAGTAAATAGCCTGGTCTTCCGGTAGGAAACGCCGCCGAACCAGGCGTTCCCCTTGCTTGGTGAGGGTGAGAACCTGTCGTGATTCCTTCTTCAGAACGCTCGTTTCACGTCGTTCGACAAGCCCTTGGTGAAGAAGGCTGCGAAGATCGCTTCCCATCCGCGAGCGGTCGCCGGAGTAAGCAAATTTGGCGAGATCCTCGACAGCAACCACTCGGAACTTGGCAACTTCCGTAAGGGTATGAATTTCCGACTGGCGGAGCGAATAGCCTCTGTCGCGCTCCCTATAATTCGTGCGCTCACGCTCGGCGAGGAGGGCAGCCTGCTTGGTTTCCCGGGGAAGGGGTGAGCCTCCAGCCACTGGATGTTCGCGGCTCTGGGCCGCGACTTGATCGCCAATGGATTCGGCTTCGCGTAGCTTTTCCAGTTTTGATCTGACTGTGCCTCCAGACTGTGAACCGCTACCTCTTCCCTGGCTTGATTCGCACCCAGGGCCATAACGTTCGGATTCCCATTGGGGATCCCGAAAGTCATCAATATCGAATCCATCGAAACCTCGGGACATGGACATAACTCCGGGGGTTAGGGGGGATGCCCCTCCTAGGTGGGCGGCCTATGCCTTCTCAGAGGCATCGGCAAAAATCCCCCATCTATTCAGAGGCCCTATTTTTGAAAAACGTGAACGGCCTTCTCCCTGAAAAAACTGCCTCGGGTCAGGGACAAAGAAGGTCCGCCCGTCCCCTTGTAGCCAGGAAGTGTCCGATCCGACAAGGCCAAGTAGGGCGGATCTGGCTCGAGGGTCCGACACGTAATGCCCGTTGACACGGTCTGGCATTGGTATTGGGCACTACTTGGGGAATTCGAAGACTACCTCCCTACATATACTCAGAGGCCCAAAAAATGAAAAAGGTAAACAAATGGAGGCTTAAATTGAGGCTAGGCGGGCATTTTCCGATTCATGTCTCGGGCAAAGAACTACGACTCGGCCATGCCTTCAAGGCCCCGCCAGGATGAAGGCCGAATCATTTTGGGTCGTTCCGACCACGTCATCCTGCAATGACGTTAATCCGTGTAATCCAGCCAGAACCCCCAGGACTCGGCTAACTTGGCTAGGGTGAGTATCCAACTTACCGATTACCAGGCGTGACAAGCCTCGGGCAAGGGTCTACGGCAGATCCACGTGCACGGGGTAGATTTCTGCAGCCTGCAAATCACGGAGCAGTAGCGGGGTTCCATCGGGCGTCGTGCTCATCCAGCCGCCAAGTCCGATCAACCCCTTAGGAACGTCCAAGGTCAAAGACCCTCCAGAATGCTCCTCACATCTCAAGTCGCTTTGATAGAATCGCGAAACTGCAGAGGCGAACGTAATTGGCGGCGCCCGTTTGGCGGTGCTAGTGCCAGGCGGGATGCCGGAGGCGATGAAGTTGGCGTTTGATTGGGTTGCGGGTGAGATTTGCCGACCAGGGAGAAAGGCCAGAGTGGGCCATGGAAAATCACTGCGGTATATGAATTGCGCTGCTTGCACCTG
>Ga0306921_10005902_pt1 | contig 12755 bp, 5 predicted proteins | sample sta12Cox44000080_FD_203760 | JGI IMG/M metagenome (GOLD analysis project Ga0306921, IMG submission 203760) | Lab enrichment of tropical soil microbial communities from Luquillo Experimental Forest, Puerto Rico - statoxic.12C.oxic.44.000.080 (v2)... | ecosystem: Environmental > Terrestrial > Soil... | reverse complement strand
ACGCGTTTGACGCTCACCGATAAGACGGCGGTGCGCTCGGCAGTCGACCGCGCGCGCAGCCAGGGGTACGCCTACGTCGAGCAGGAGCTGCAGGAAGGGCTGTGCTCGCTCGCCGTGCCGGTGCGCGATGCCCGCGGTCAGACGATAGCCGCGTTGAATTCGGGCATGCCGTTTCGGCTCGAGGCACGCACCCACGCGCTGAAGAAGGTGTTGCCGGCGCTGCGCAGCGGCGCGCGCAGCATCGAGCGCAGTCTCCTCGCCGGTGCCGGCGGTGTCGCTGCAGCCGCGCGCGCTTAAGCGCTCGCACGCCAATCAGTATTCTTCGGAGACCTTCTCGGTCGGCGCGCTCGACAGCGGCCGCTGGAACGAGCGCACGGCAAAATAATAGACCGGGCTCACGACCGCGAGGCCGACCATCCAGGAGAGATCGACGCCGCCGAGCGCGCGGGCGAGCGGACCTGTATAGAGGTCGGTCGCGATGAATGGGATCTGCACCACGATTCCGACCAGATAACAGGCCAACGCGGTGAAGTTGTAGTGACCGTAGATGCCGCCATCCGCCGCGAAGAAAGACGGCACATGGTAGTCGCCGAAGCGGATGAGGTAATAGTCGATGAGGTTCACCGCGGTCCAGGGCACCATGAGATAAAGCAACAGCTCGTTGAAGTGACTATAGAGCGGCAGGAAATTTGCAGCTCCCGCGATACTGAGGAGGAGCGCGATCAGGAAAATTCCCGAGGCGATCACGATGCGTGCGCGGTGGGTGATGCGCCAGTGGGGCGCGAGCGTGTGTCCCAGCGTGATCAACGCCAGCGAGCCGCCATAGAGACAGATGGCGCCGGCCACTGCGACGCCTGGTGCCAGCAGCAGCATGACGATGAAGGTCACGTCGCGCCCCGCGAGTTGGCCGAGCGCGGTAACCACGTTACCGTCCATGACCGCAGGTCCAATCATGGCTCCGAGGATCATCGGCAGCACGGCGCCGAGGGTCGTGCCCCAGTAGCAGGCCCAGAAAGCCTGACGCGGTCCGGAATCCGGCGGCAGGTAGCGCGAATAGTCGGAGACGTAGGGCGCGTAGCCGAGCTGCCAGAGCGCCCCCATGGAAACCATCTTGAAGAAGCCGGCCGGCGAGAAAGAGCCCTGAGTGAGAAATTGTGGCGGTACGGGGGTGATGAACAGCAGCCAGATAAAAGCGAGCAGCAGTGCGCTTCCCGAGACGTAGGCCATCATCCGGGTGCTGAAATGAATCACATCGTGCCCATAGATCGCGGCGGCAAGACAGATGGCTGCAATGACGAGGATCGCCGCGTCCGCGCTCAGTGAGGGGACGAGAAAGTGCACCGACTGCCCGCCGGTGACGAACGCGGTTCCCGCGTAGCCGACGTACATGAAGGCGACCAGGACGACGACGAAGCCGGCCCCCCTGGCGCCGAACTGGCCGCGACTCTGCACCATCTGCGGCACACCAAGCCGCGGACCCTGGGCGGCGTGGAGCGCCATGAAGATCGTGCCGATCAGGTTTCCCACGAGTATGGCAACGACCGCGGACAGAAATGACTGATGGAAGATCGTGGTCGCGAGCGCTCCGGTCACGACCGTCAGCACGTTCAGATTTGCGCCGAACCAGAGCGTGAACAGCTGACGCGCCTTGCCGTGTCGCTGGTCGAGCGGGATCTGGTAGATGGTGTGCTGTTCGACGCGCGGCGATTTTTTAGCGGTTGGCAACGGGTCATCCGGAGCGGCCTTCGCCGCGAACACGAGGCGATCGACAATAACATAGGCTAAAGTCGGTCGATGGCGGCCTATCCGGACTTTGGTCTCACCGCTGCACAGCGGCACGAAGCTGTCTTCGGCCATCGCTACGAATACCCCGGCATGGCGGGCGAGCGCGGCGAGATCTGGTGCTACACGGATGCGATCGCCTACGCGTCGGGAACGATCGTGCGGCTGTGCGTCAGCTCCAGCGTGCCGAGGTACCGGCTTGCGATCATGCGCGATGGCGCGAGCCCGCTACCGGTTCTCGAGCGGGAGGTGCGGGACGCGCGCTGGCAGGATGCGCCCGAGCAGTGCTCGGTGCTTGGGTGTGGCTGGGCACCGTCGCTGGAATTTCGGATTGGAGAGGATTGGCCTTCCGGTGCCTATCGCATCACGCTGACGGCCGAGGGCGCAGCTGGCAACGAGTTGAGCGCGCACCATCTGTTCATCGTGCGTCCGCCGCCGGGCCCAAAGCCGCAGCGCATTCTGCAGGTCGCGGCCACGGGGACCTGGACCGCCTACAACACCTGGGGAGGCTCGAATCACTACCAGGGAATCACCGGGCCGAAGCGCAATCAATATGCGACCGCCGTGAGCCTCGAGCGCCCGTGGTGTCGCGGCTTCGTGGTGCTACCGGAGGGCGCGCCGCGGGTGCCGTTGGAGGTCGAGTCCCCGCCTGGCGCCGCGCCGCGCTATCCCCACATGGAGTGGGCATTCGCCAATGGGTACTCCAACAAATATGCATCGTCCGGCTGGGCGAGCTACGACCGGCATTTGCTGCAGTGGGCAGAGCGCGCCGGCTTTGCCGTCGATCTCGCCAGCCAGCACGAATTGCATTTCACTCCGGAAATTCTCGCTGGCTACGCCTGCATCGTGTTCGTCGGTCACGACGAATACTGGACCTGGGAGATGCGCGATGCCGTCGATGACTATGTCGAGCGCGGCGGACACGTGGCGCGGTTCGCGGGAAATTTCATGTGGCAGACGCGCCTCGAGCGTGGAGGCAAGGCGCAGGTTTGCTACAAGTACCGGGCACGCGCCGAGGATCCCGTGTACAGAACCGCTGATCCTTCGCGCACCACCGGTTCCTGGGAAGCGCGCGAGACGGGACGCCCCGGTGCGTTGACGTTCGGCCTCAATGCCACCCGCGGTCTCTATGCAGGCTGGGGTGGGTGCGCGCCGCGCGGGGTGCGCGGCTTCCCGGTGTATCGTCCCGAGCATTGGGCTTTCGCGGGCACCGGGCTCTGCTACGGAGACTTGCTCGGGGCCCAGGGTCACGCCTATGGCTACGAGGTCGACGGGCTCGACTACCTCATCCGTGAAGGCCTGCCCGAGCCCACCGAGACGAGCGGTGCGCCGCCGGGGCTGCGGATCCTCGCGCTCGGCATGTCATCTCTCAAAGAGGAGCCGGTGAACGTCCCGCTCGACGAGCGGTTTCTGTCGGACGACGATGCCAAATACGCCGCCGAGGTGCTGCTCGGCGACAGCAGCGATGCGGCCGTCGGGCGGGTCAAGCGTGGCGCAGGGATGATCGTCAGCTTTGCACGCGGTGGCGGGGAGGTGTTCCACGCCGGCAGCTGCGAGTGGGTGGCGGCTCTCATGAGGCGCGATCCCATGATAGAGCGTGTGACCGCCAATGTGCTGACGCACTATCTGCTTTGACAGGACCGGGGCTCATCCGGACTGCCTGGCGATGAATACCTCGTTTGGTGACAGTTAACCAATTGGTTAACTGTCATGGAGAGGAGGTATGCGCGCGCGGCCAAGCGCTTACGGCGAGCGGCCGAGATATTGCTCCATCCACGCGAGATAACGCCGGAAGCGGTCGATGAGGAAGCTCGGCCGCGAGAGCACGTGGTATTCGCCCGGGTACACAACGAGCTCGGTCGGTATGCCGAGCGTGCGCAGTGCCTGGTACATCTGCTCACCGCCCGCGATCGGGACGTTGAAGTCCTTGGCGCCGCCGAGGAAGAGGGTGGGAGTGCGGATGCGGTCCGCATGGAAGAACGGATAGGAGACCTGGGTCCAGAGCGAGAGGTTGCGCCACGGTGGACCCAACTCGGCGTTGTACTCGACGATGTACTCATCGGTGCCGTAGGTCGTGAGCTGGTTGCCGCTGCCGGCGCCGCTGATGGCTGCGCGGAAGCGGGTGTCGCTGGCGATGGTGTAGTCGGTGAGGATACCGCCGTAGCTCCAGCCGCCGATGGCGAGGCGCCCCGGATCGGCGATGCCTCTTGCGATGGCGAAGTCGACCCCGGCCAACAGGTCCTCGACCTCCTTGTGACCCCAATCGGCGAAGATGCTGCGCGCGAAGCCCGCGCCACGGCCGCTGCTCCCACGATAATTGACGGCGAGCACCACGTAGCCATGCGTGGCGAACAGCTGCCGCTCGAGCGGCGGTCCGTAGCCTTCGAGCACGAGTTCGTGCTGATCCTGGCCGTTCGGTCCGCCGTGGATCCACAGGATGGTCGGATAGCGGTGGCCCTGGACGAAGTCCGGCGGCTTCACGATCTGGCCATGGATCTCGGTGCCGTCACGGCTGGTGAAGACGATGTTCTGGACCGTCGCCAGATCGATCTCATCGAGCAGTGCGCGATTGTGAGTACTGAGGGGCCGCAGCTTGCCCGCTTCGAGGGCGTTGACCTCGAGCGCGGACGCATCGCTCGTCGCCAGCACCGCCGTGTGCCCTGCCGCAGTCGCGAGCTCCGACACCACCATGGAGTCTCCGAGGTGGGTGATCGCACCTGTGGCGAGAACCACCTGTGCCGGATACTGGAAACCATCGTCCTCGACGGCGAACTGGATGGTGCGGCCATCGGAGGCGAAAGCCGGCGAGAGCACCGCGCGATCGAGCTTCCCGGTCAGATCGTGCACGCGGCCCGAGGCAACCTCCGCCACGGCGAGGTCATCGAGAATGTAGGCGTTGAATTTCGGTTCATCGCCGATGAGAAAGGCGATCGATTTTCCATCCGGACTCCAGGCGAGGTGCTGGTGATTCGGCGTCCAGGTCTTCAGCAGCCGCCGCGGCTTCGCCCCCGCGGCGGGCGCGATCAGCCAGATCTCATCAATTCCCGCATCTTCCGCGCCCCCGCCGGGCTTGTGGCTCACGTAGGCGATCTGATGTCCGTCCGGAGAGAACTGCGGATGTGAATCCGCGCGCTCCGGATCGGCCGTGAGTGACTCGATCTCGCCGCTGCGCACATCGAGCAGATACAGGTGGGGGCGCGAGTCGACGGTGAGATAACCCTCCTGGTCCTCCTTGAACTGGTAGGCATCGATGACGATCGGCTTGGCCGCGGCTTCCGCCTTGCGAAGCTTGCCTGCCTTGCCCACCTTGCCGGGTTTGCCTTCCGCCTGCGCGTCCTTCATCCCGTGCATGACCAGTACGATGTGTGTGCCATCGGGTGACCACTCGTAGCCGGTGACCTCACCGTTCAGGTGCGTCAGCTGCCGCGGCTCGCCACCGTGCCGGTCGATGAGCCACAACTGCGCATCCGAGCCGGACGGGCGCGCCGAGAGGAAACTGATGGAGCGTCCATCAGGGCTGAAGCGCGGCGCGCTGACAGCCTCCCCCTTGGTGAGTTGCTCGCCCTGGTGGCCCGCCCAATCCGCGCTCCAAAGTGCCGCACGACTCTCGTCGGAAGACTTGTCGTAGCTCGTCACCAGATAGGCAACGGACGCACCGTCGGAAGAAATCTGCAGGTCCGACACCGCCTGGAACCGGTACCAGTCCTCGGGGGTCAGCGCTCGCCGCGCCTGCGTGGCGAACGGAGCGAGTGAAGCGATCAGGGCAACAGTGAGCGGCAGCAGCCGTTTGGCGCGCATGATTTTCAGCATTCGTGGACGCACCAGCTAGTACGGGAGGCGGCAGTGTAGCCGAGAGCCGCACTGCCATGGCAGGGCTACTCGTGAATGGACGGGCTCACGCGTGTTACGCTCCCAGTCGGGCGGCCGGGTGCCGCCGCGCCTGACGCCTATGAGCGTAGCACCCAACCTACACGCCGGATTCACCGAGAGCCTTCGCCGCGCGCACGCGGTGCTGCGCACCGGGCGGGCCGCGACCGCGGAAGCACGCTTGCGGGCGCTCGAGGCGCAGTTTCCCGGCGAGGTCAACTGTTTGTGGCTTCTCGGCGTTGCCCTCCTCGACCAAGACAAGGTCTCCGAGAGTATTGCGACGCTGGAACGCGTGCTTACAGCCGCCCCAGACTTCGCCAACGCACGCGTGGATCTTGCACGCGCGTGCCGGCGCGAGGGCCGCCCGGAGAAGGCACGTGAGGAAGTGCGGCGCGTGCTGCAGGCGCTGCCACATCATTATCGAGCCTGGCTCGCCTACGGCGATGCGCTCGTCGATCTCGGCAAGTACGAGGAGGCACGCGTCGCCTTCGAGCGCGCCCGGCTAACCGACCCGCAACGGCCGCGAATCGAGGCGGCGACGGCGGCGCTGGTCGCGGATGAGCGCCGCAAGGCGGAGGAGCTGTTTCGGGAAATCCTCCGGGAGGATCCGAGTCACGTCGCGGCACTCTGCGGTCTGGCGGCGCTGTCCCTTGCCGTTGATCGCGCGCACGATGCCGAGCGGCTGCTGCGCCATGCTCTCAAGCAATCCGCCTACATCCCGCTCGCCTACCGGGGGCTCGCTCCGGCGCTCGTGCAGCTCGGACGGCTCGAGGAGGCGGAGGCCGCCACGCGCCATCTCGAGAAGATGGAGCCCAGAAGTCCACAGACCTGGGTGACGACGGCCGCGGTGGCCACACGGCTCATGCGCCAGGAGCAAGCGCTCGAGGCTTACGAGCACGCAGCGGAACTCATGCCCGAGGAGGTGGGCCTGCGCATGTCCGCGGGGCACGTGCAGAAGACGCTCGGCCGGCGGCGCGACAGCGAGGCCTCCTACAAGGCGGCGCTGCAGATGGATCCGGGCCGTGCCGAGGCTTACTGGAGCCTGGCGGATCTCAAGAACTACAGCTTCAGCGACGATGAGATCGCCGCGATGCAGCGGCTGCTCGCGAGCGACAAGCGGGAACGCAGCAACGAGGCGCAGCTGCATTTCGCGCTCGGCAGGGCGTTCGAGCAGCGGCAGGACTACGAGCAGGCGTTCGCGCACTATGCAGAGGGCAACGCGCTGCGGCGCCTCGACGCGCCGTTCGACATCGAAGCGTTCGAGCGCCGCAGTGCCCGCATCCGCGACTTCTTCGGGGCGGGGTTCTTCGCCGCCCGGCAGGGCAGCGGCGATCCCAGTGCAGCGCCGATCTTCATCCTCGGTCTGCCGCGCTCCGGCTCGACGCTGATCGAGCAGATCCTCGCCAGCCACTCGCAGGTCGAAGGCACCATGGAGCTGCCGAACATTCTCAATATGGTCGGGCAGTTCGATGATCTCGCAGCCAGCCGTGACGGCTATCCGGAGACGGTCGCGCGCGCCCCGGTCGAGCAGCTCACCGCACTCGGTCGCCGCTACCTCGAGGAGACCGCTCCGCTGCGCTCCGACCGACAGCGCTTCACGGACAAGCTGCCGAATAATTTCAGTCACATCGGACTCATCCATGCCATCCTGCCGCGCGCCACCATCATCGATGCGCGGCGTCATCCGATGGACGCGTGCTTCAGCACGTTCAAGCAGCACTTCGCCGAGGGCCAGACCTTCAGCTACGACCTCGCCACCCTCGGCCGCTATTACCGCTGCTATCTCTCACTCATGGACCATTGGGAGAGGGTGCTGCCGGGCAGGGTGTTGCACGTTCAATACGAGGAGCTGGTGCGCGATCCGGAGGTAGGCATTGGCCGGCTGCTCACCCATTGCGGGCTGCCATATGAAGCGGCCTGCCTCAGCTTCCACGAGACGCGCCGCCCCGTGCGCACGGCAAGCGCCGAGCAGGTGCGCCAGCCGCTCTACAGCACCGGGGTCGGTTACTGGCGGCACTTCGAGCCACAGCTCGAGCCGCTGCGGCAAGCGCTCGGGGACTGTCTCGAGCGCTTCGCTTGAAGCGCACGGGGGCCGCGCGTTGTTCGCTTATTGAACGATCGTTGACTAACTGCCCCGGCTCACAGGATGATCGCGGGGTGCGCGGTGGGGCAACTGTTGCCATCGCGCAACTCATTACAGAAGCGTGGGGGATTGGTCTGATGCGTTCACGCAGGCGGTATCCAACGACCGAAGGTTTCGCCCGTACTTACGCGCTTCCGCCGAGGGGAACCCGCTCGAAGATCGGGCTCGCGGTAGCAGCGGCACTCGCCGGTATTGCCGTGCCGCGTGCGCCGGCGCTCGCAGACGCGGCGGCCCCGGCGGCCGCAGGGGGCGGGGCGTCAGGGCTGCAGGAGGTGGTGGTCAGCGCGCGCAAAGTCGAGGAGAACCTGCAGAACGTCCCCATTAGCATCGACGTCTTCACTGAGAAAGACCTGTCGAATCTCGGCATCAGCAGAATGGACGACTACCTGCAGAAGGTGCCGTCCATCTCCTACATCAGCACGGGCCCCGGGACACAGCTGTTCGTCATGCGCGGCGTGTCCGATGGCAGCAACCCCTACTACGCCAACACCTCCTCCACGGGCTTCTTCGTCGATGACATCTCGATGAGCTATGAGGGAGCGCAGCCGGACCTGCACCTGTATGACGTCGAGCGCATCGAGATCCTGAACGGCCCGCAGGGCACCACCTTCGGTGCCGGTGCCATGTCGGGCGCGATCCGCTACATCACCAACAAGCCCGATGTGCATGCCTTCAGCGCCGGAGTCGACGTCGATGCCGGCCAGATCGAGGGTGGACAGCAGAACTGGAACTTCCAGGGGTTCGTCAATATCCCGATCATTGACGGTGTGCTCGGCTTTCGCGCCTCGGCCTTCAGCGATTCCCACGGTGGATTCATCAATAACCAGCTGACGACTCGCACCTGGGTGAACGGCGCGGTATCGAACAACTCCGAATGGGCGCGCGACAACTACAACCGCGAGCACGTCGAGGGCGGGCGCGCGGCGCTCAAGGCGCAATTCAGCGAGGGCTGGAGCGCTCTGCTCTCTTACGCCTTCCAGCGCCAGCACACCCTCGGCGCATGGGACGAGGATCCGAATTTAGCGCCGCGCACGGTCGCGCGCTTCGGTCCGGAGTCGAACCAGTTCGAGACTAACTTGCTCGAGTTGCGTGTCGACGGGGATGTCGGCATCGGCGACCTGGTGTATATCGGCGGCTACTGGAAGCAGGAACGGCGCCAATGGAATGAATATTCGCAGTACATGGAAAACTACAACTCCGGTGCTCCCAGCGGTGGCTTTCCGGGCACGCAGGAGGGCTTCACCTGCCTGAACGACCCGTACTGGGGCACTGGCTACCAGGGATGCCAGCCTGCGCTGCTGAACTTCCAGTACAACCTCAACCCGCAGCGCTACTCCAATGAGCTGCGGCTAACCTCCAAGCCGGGTGGCCGCTTCCACTGGGTCGCGGGGCTGTACTGGGAGAGGACCACCGATGAGAATTACAGCTACACCAACAACATGCCCGGGCTGCAGTACCAGGGCGCGGCCTTCCAGTACTATCTCTCGTTATATGGCCTCACGCAGTCAAGCCTCGGGCCGGGAGTCTGGTACGCATACACCGAGACTTCCCACATCCTGCAGACCAGCGAATTCGCGAACATAAATTTCGATGTCACCGACAGGCTCAACGTCGAAGCGGGTGTGGTGCATTTCAAGAGCGAGTCACGCTACGAAACACCGTTTTTCAGTTTCGCGTATTTCGCTAACGAGCCGAGCGACTACACCCAGAACTCGAGCAAGGTGAATGGCAGGGCGGGCATCAGCTACAAAGTCGCCGATCATGCGATGGTGTATGCCAACTGGGCCCAGGGTTTTCGCCCGGGCGGCTCGAACTCCGGGGACCCGGACTCGTGCTACGCGAACGGCACGCCGAGGACCTACACTCCGGACACGCTCAACAACTACGAGGTCGGCTGGAAGACGACCAGCCAGGGCAACCGTCTGCTGTGGAACGGCGCCGTTTACTACATGGACTGGAAGGACCTCCAGGCGCTCATCTTCGACGCGCTGGTGTGTCCGTCCGCGAGCTACAACGTCAATGTCGGAGACGCCCGCATCTATGGCGCGGAGACGAACATTGCTTACCAGGCCACCGACAACTTGATGTTGCAGGCAGCGGCCAACTACACGCAGGGGAGCGTCACCACGGCTGCCGCGCCTCAGTATGAGCCCTACGTCGGCGAGCGGCTGCCGTTCTCTTCTTATTTCAACTGGAGCTGGAACGCACGCTACGAGCATCCCCTCGCGAGTAATCTGCGCGGCTACGTGCAGTTCGACATGGCGCACAAGGGCGACATGTACAACGGCCTCAATCCGAATGACAAGAACACGGGGTTGCCGCGCATCCTGCAGCCGGCTTACACGCTCATGAACCTGCGTTTGGGGCTCAATCCCCCGGGCGGTACCTGGCTCGCGGAGTTCTACATCACGAACCTCACGGACAAGAACGCCGTCGTCTTCAGCAACACCACCAATTGGGATCTGCGCCTCACCACCAACGAGCCGCGCACGTACGGACTGCGTCTCAGCTACCGCTTCGGCAAGGCGGGGGTGGGTTCCGAGTGAGGTATCGGGCACGGAGCGCCTGAAACCAGCGACGGATGGATCGACCGCGAGGGGTCGAATGAGCGCTGACAACGCGAGCCCGGGCAGCTCCGGGACCATTCCGAGCCACGCACGTGCCGTGGTCATCGGCGGTGGTGTGATCGGCACCTCCGTGGCGTATCACCTCGCGCTCATGGGATGGCGCGAGGTGGTGCTGCTCGAGCGCGACCGTCTGACTTCCGGCACCACCTGGCACGCGGCGGGTCTCATGGTCACCTTCGGCTCGACCTCCGAGACCTCGACCGAGATGCGCAAGTACTCGCGCGACCTGTATGCGCGGCTGGAGGCGGAGACGGGGCAGTCGACCGGCCTTGCCCAGATCGGATTCATCGAGGTCGCGGCCGATAAGGACCGGCTCGAGGAGTACCGGCGGGTCGCGGCGTTCAACCGCTACTGCGGCATCGACGTGCACGAGATCGGACCAAGCGAGGTGCAGGAGCTCTTTCCACTTGCACGCGTAGACGACATCGAGGCCGGCTTTTACGTCCGCGAGGACGGCCGCGTGAACCCGGTCGATGTCACCATGGCGCTCGCCAAGGGTGCGCGCCAACGCGGCGTGAAGATCATCGAAGGCGTGGCGGTCACCGATGTCCTGACGGCGCGCGGGCGTGTGAGCGGCGTGCGCACCACGCAAGGCGAGATCCGCACCGACATCGTGGTGAACTGCGCCGGCATGTGGGCACGGCAGCTCGGCGCCCGCTCCGGGGTGACGATCGCCAACCAGGCAGCCGAGCACTACTACCTGATCACCGAACCGATCCGCGACCTTCCCAAGATGCCGGTGCTCGAGGATCCCGGTGCCTACGGCTACTACCGCGAGGAGGGCGGTGGGCTGATGGTGGGGCTGTTCGAGCCCGTCTGTGCGCCGTGGCGAGTCGAGGGCATCCCGGCGGACTCCTCCTTCGCGGAGCTGCCGCCGGACTGGGAGCGAATCACGCCTTTTCTGGAGCGCGCCATGTCGCGCGTACCGATCACCGCCGAGGTCGGTATGAAGAAGCTGTTCTGCGGACCGGAGAGCTTCACACCCGACCTGCGGCCGATCCTCGGCGAAGCACCGGAGCTCGCCGGCTATTTCGTCGCGGCCGGCCTCAATTCCATCGGAGTGCTGACAGGCGGGGGCGTCGGACGGGTGCTGGCACACTGGATCGTGACGGGGCGTCCCGATGTGGATGTCACTGCCTTCAACATCGACCGGCTCCACCCGACGCAGACGAACCCGCAGTACCGTCGCGAGCGCACTGTCGAGTCGCTCGGGATGGTCTACAAGTGCCACTACCCCTTCATGGCGCTCGAGAGCGCGCGCGGTGTGCGCCGCTCCCCGTTCCACGAGCGGCTCGCCGCCGCCGGTGCTTATTTCCGCGAGGTGAGCGGCTGGGAGAGTCCCGATTGGTACGGTGCGCCCGGCGTGATGCCGGACCCGGGTCCGCTCAGCTGGGGACGCCCGAGCTGGTTTCACCACTGGGAGCAGGAGCACCGCGCCGCGCGCGAGCGCGTGATCGTCATGGACATGTCCTTCATGGGCAAATTTCTGGTCCAGGGACGGGATGCCGGCCGCTGTCTCAACCGCATCTCCGGCAACCAGGTCGATGGTCTCCCGGGAGTCATCACCTACACGCAGTGGCTGAACGAGGGCGGCACGCTGGAAGCCGATCTCACCGTCACCAAGCTGGACGAGGACCGGTATCTGGTGGTCGTGACCGACACCATGGTGCGCCACGCGGAGACCTGGCTCAGGCGCCACATCCCCGAGGATGCGCACGCCTCAGTGACCGATGTGACTTCCGCCTACGGTCAGCTCAATGTGCAGGGACCGCGCTCACGCGCGCTGCTGCAGAAGCTGACGGGTACGGACCTTTCCAACGAGGCGTTCCCCTTCCGCACGGCACGTGAGATCGACGTGGGTTTTGCCAGGGTACTGTGCATCCGTATCACCTACCTCGGTGAGCTCGGCTACGAGCTGTACATTCCCGCCGAGCAGGCGACGCACGTTTATGACCGCGTTCTTGCAGCCGGCGAGGAATTCGGATTGGCGCACGCAGGACTGAAGGCACTCGGAAGTCTGCGCATGGAGAAAGGCTACCGCGACTACGGACACGACATCGACAACACCGACGTACCCTACGAGGTGGGCCTCGGCTTCGCGCTCGATCTGAAAAAGCCCGACGGCTTCATCGGCAAGGAAGTGGTGCTCGCGCAGAAAGCCCGCGGACCACTCACCCGCCGCCTGGTGCAGGTACTCGTGAAGGATCCGCAGCCGCTCATGTTCCACGCGGAGGTCGTGCGTCGCGACGGCGTTTCGGTCGGCTACGTGCGCGCCGCCTCCTACGGCCATACCCTCGGAGGTGCCGTGGGACTCGCGATGATCGAACCCAAAGTGA
>Ga0306921_10005898_pt1 | contig 12763 bp, 1 predicted proteins | sample sta12Cox44000080_FD_203760 | JGI IMG/M metagenome (GOLD analysis project Ga0306921, IMG submission 203760) | Lab enrichment of tropical soil microbial communities from Luquillo Experimental Forest, Puerto Rico - statoxic.12C.oxic.44.000.080 (v2)... | ecosystem: Environmental > Terrestrial > Soil... | reverse complement strand
CGCCGTACCTGTGTCTTCGGCGCTGTTTAAGTGGAATGGCGCGGTGGGTTTGGCCCCCAACATCTCGACGATTGTAACCGTTAGTGACCTCGTCGAGGGCCCTATTCCTGCCGGCTCCACTGTCCCGGGCTGCCCCTCGTTTACGCCTACCACAGTAACGGCCTGGACGGACGCTCCCTTGGGCCTTCCTGTGAATGCGCCAGTTGTGATCTCCAATGTCACTGCGGAGGGCGGCACGACCACCCCGCCCGGTTATGCGGGAAACTGGGTCATTAGCTGTGTGGCCTCCCAAAGTGCTATGAGGCCGGACGGGGTCCAGGAATATGCCTTCCAGTATATCGCCGCTACTTCGGGACTGCCCGCAGACACCGGCAATGACAATGCTGCCGTCGCCGCTTCCCCCGCCGGATACGACGGGCATCTGGATCCCCGCCAGGTCATGGATGTCGGCGTGATGAATGGAAATATCCCGGCACCCTTGGCGGCTTTTGATGAGGACGACGAGTTTTTCCTCACTCTCACCAACGTGGGCATGATCATGCGCCCCGACCTGTTCGAGCAGCACACCGTGCACTTCCACGGCTACCCCAACGCTTCATCGTTTTATGATGGCGTTCCTGACGCGTCGGTCGCCATCAACATTGGCGCCAGCTTCACCTATTATTATCTCGCGCCGGATGCCGGGACTTACTTCTGGCACTGCCATATCACTCCGCCCGAGCACTTGCAGATGGGCATGGTCGGGCAGCTTCATGTGCGCCCGCGTCAGGATCGCGTGCCTGCGGGCGGAAACCTCTACACCTATCTCGGCTACCAGAACGGAATCTCAGAGCCCGCAAGCAATCCTGTCGTGGACCTGCGCACGGTTTGCAATCCCGGCCGCGACATTTTGTGCAGCGCCACCATGCCGGCTCTTATTAACACCTCTGCTTCCGGCACACAAGGCAACGATTTACTTAACAGTTCACAGAGGTACACCTATAACGACGGCGACGCCTCCACGGCCTACGACGTCGAGTACCCCATCCAGATGCACGGATTTGATCCGAACTTCCACTTCGTCGGCATGACCTTCAACCCGGAAATGTTCGTGGACATGAAGGACAAGTACTTCCTGCTGAACGGGCGGAGCTACCCTGACACAACCACGGCCGGGCCGCAAGCTACCGTCACGACGGATGGCCAGATGCACTACTCGCAACCGCTGCCAGCCATCATTAACATTCCAGCGGGCGGCAGGGCCCTGCTGCGCCTCGTCAACTTGTCCGTCTCGGAATATCACACGCTGCAGTCCCTGGGTATCCCGATGCACGAGGTAGGTTTCAATGCCAAGCTCCTGCGCGACCAGGCGGGAAACAACACCGAATTCTGGACGAACTCGATCACGCTCGGCGGCGGCGAATCGCTCGACGTAATCCTCGATGCGAGCGACGCGGGTTGCAGCGCCTTCCTAGGCACGGGCTGCGCTGCAAAACTCTATCCGGCGGGCAGCACGTTCTATCTCTATACCCCGCAACTCGACCACCTGTCGAACGATGCCGAAAATTTCGGCGGCATGATGACGGTGGTCAACATCTGCAAGAACGGCCTGACGGGCGGCAACACGTTTGGTAACACCTGCAATTAGGAGAGCGGCAATGAGGGAGACGAAAATGAAAAAGGTGATTTCGAAAGTGCATCTGCTCCTGGCTCTGATGCTGGCAGCTACGCTATTTCTGGTGCCAGCCACGTTTGCTGCGGCTCCCGGCATCACTGGTCCGACCTTCAATTTGACGGCCCAGGATGCTTACCTCAATCAGCCGGACGGAGAAGCCGTCTACTCTTGGGGTTACGGGTGTAACGGGACGCCGTTGGGCTTTGCTCCGACGCTGCCCAACCAAGCCTGCCCCTCGATGCAGGTCCCCGGTCCCACGTTAATTGTCACGGAAGGGCAGACGGTCACGATCAACCTTCTGAATGGCCTACCCACCGCTGCCGGCAACACGTCCATGCTGTTTCCGGGCTTTGTGGTGTTGACCAGTTGTGGCGCGACGGTACCTGTGGGTCAGCAAGGCCTGCTAACGTGCGAAGCGGCTCCGGGTGGAAGCGTGACCTATACGTTCACCGCCTCCGCACCCGGGACCCACCCCTACTACAGCGGGACGCAGGGCGATCTTCAGATCGAGATGGGGCTGTACGGCGCGATCATTGTCCTTCCGGCCACCATTCCTGCAAACTGCAACGCCGGCTACCACGCCTTGAACCACTCAGCGCAAATGTCTTGGGGTGAATCCGATTTCCGGCTCGCGCACGCTGCCTACGACCACCCAGGCAGCTGCTACGACCGGGAATACCTGTTCCAGTGGGCCGAGATGGATACCCGAATTCACCGCCAAGCTCAGGCGCAAGTCCTCGCACTGGCGGGTTGCACGGCAGGCGCGACTGGATGCAGCCTCAACGTACAGACCGAGCCCTACCATCCCGCATACTTCGTGATCAATGGCCGTTCCATGCCTGATCTGATGGATCCCAATTTCGCCGGTGAGTATCCTCACCAGCCCTACAACGCCAATCCGCATATTCATCCGGGCGAATTGATGCTCATCCGCACCATCGGCCAGGGGCGCTGGCAGCATCCGTTCCATGAGCACGCCAACCACGTCCGCATCCTGGCGCGCGACGGCAACTTGCAATTAAGCAACAGCGCCACCAGTGTCGCGTATACCTCAGGCCTGAGCACGGACACTCCCGTATCGGCGCCGGGCCTTTCCGGACTTCTCATGTTCAATACGGACACCACGCCTGGAGAGTCTTTCGACGGGATCTTCTACTTCACCGGCAGGGGATTGAACTGGGATCCTTACGGTCACCATGCGCCCATTGCGGGCACGACTGCGGGGACGGCCGCGAGCGATCCATACGGCGACGCTAATGCCACGCTTCCCTGCACCCCGGACGTGAACGGCTACAACTCGAACGTCCCGGCGGCAATTAACTTCATGGAGTGGTGCCAGGACCACAACAAGCCGGTTCAAGTGGCTCCCTTTGGCGATGTGGCAGGGGGCGGCCCGGCAACCTTGCCCGATCCGAATGTTTTAACCAACGGCCCTTGGTACAGCGGCACGCCCTACCTCGGCCCGGATGCCAACCTGCGCGGTGGAACGCCGCAGTGTGTACAAGACGCTTTGACCGGCGCCACAACACCTGGCACCAACTGTACCAACCTGAATCCCGCGAACCTGCAGGTCAACCCCGCGAGCGAGCGTGGCTGGGCCTTCATGTGGCACTCGCATAACGAGCGCGAGATTACGACGAACAACGTTTTCCCCGGCGGCATGCTCATGATGTTGCTGGTGGATTCACGCGAATTTCAAATCGACGAATCGCAATGAGCAGAACCGCTGTTGGCTTGCCGTTCGAGGGCCGTCAGTTTTATCCCCAAGGGTGGGAAATGAAAGAAGAGTTCAGGTTTAAGTCCATGAGAGACCGACGACGAGAGGCGAGAACCATGATCCGGATCAATGATCTCAAATGCAAGGCTACATTGAGGGCCGCGGCGGTAATGAGCGTGTTCCTCCTCTTAGCGGCCGTAGCCGGGTTTGGCCAGGTCAATCTGACTGTCGGCCCGGCGACCACCACGCTGCCCGATGGGAACACGGTGCCCATGTGGGGTTATAGTTGCGGCGCGGTCGTTACTGGCTCAACAGCGATCTGCAGCTACTTGGGCAACAATTATACGTCCCCGTCGCCGGCCCGTACGGGCGCACTCGGCGGCGTGGTCGTGCTCAATGGCGGATCGGGTTACTCGGCCACGACCCCCCCTACGGTGACTATTAACCCGGCCGCGGGCAACACCCCTACCACCCCCGCGACGGTAGGGTCCGTGACGGTCGAAAATGGCCACGTAACTGGGATCACGCTCGCAAGCGGAGGAGCGGGATATGCCCCGGGCGCCACGGTAGCGATCTCAGGAGGCGGCAGTGGTGCGATGGCGACGACTGGGCCGGCTTGGTCGCCCGTCTTGATTACTGTCCCGACGGCTGCAACGGGCCCGACGAGCCTTACGATTAACCTGACCAACAACCTCTTGTTTCCAGGAACTAGCGTCCCCACCTCGATTGTGATTGTGGGTCAAGTAGGCGGCGGTCTTGGCAGCGCCCCGACCACCGCGGCAGGTCCCGACCACAGCAATGCTCAGGGATGCGTCACATGGTTTATCGCCGCCCTCCCGCCGGGCACCCCATGCACCAGTACGAACAACCAAGGTCTCGCCACACCGCCTAACCAGGGCCAGCGCATCCGATCGATGGGCACGGAAGTAGCGGCTGTTGCGCCGGTCGCTACCCCCACAGGAACAGCACTGACTTGGGGAAACCTCAAGCCGGGCACTTACCTGCTCGAGTCCGGCACGCATCCTTCGATTCAGGTTCCCATGGGGTTGATCGGCGTGCTGGTGGTTACGACTGCACCGACGACTAGTGCTACGGGTATCGCTTATCCTGCGGTGACCGCTACACCTACAACTCCGGCGGTTCCGGCGGTGTCGTACAACGCCGAGGTTCCGCTGGAATTCAGTGAAATCGACCCCGTTCAAAACGCGGCTGTCAACGCTGCCGTGAACACTGCAGGCTTTAGTGAAACGACGGTGTGGGATGGTCACACGGGCGGCTGCGGCGATCCAAATTCGAGTGTCTACCATACCTGTTATCCGCCGGCCGTGAACTATACGCCGTTCTATTTCCTCATCAACGGCGTCGCCTTCAGCAAGGCCAACGCGTCGGCTTCACAGTTTCCGGCTACGACGGGAACGGCTGGCATCCCCATCCCCCCCGGCACCATTCTGGCGCGGCTGGTGAATGCTGGCTTGCGCATGCACGTGCCTTCGATTGTTGGCTCTACGACTACAGGCTTCAACGGGGCCGGTGCGTCCGCGACAGTTGGGGGATTCACAGTGATTGCCGAAGATGGCACTCCCGTCCCGAACCAGGGAGCTCCACGCGTACAGACCGATGTCTTTATGGCCGCGGGCAAGGTGTTTGACGTGATGGTGAATGTGCCAGCGACCACCGGTACAGCACCTCCCGACCTTGCCGTATTTGCCCGCGACTTGGGCCTGTCGGCGAATTCCAGCGTTCGTGATTCGGGAATGTTGGCCTACATCGGAGTAAGCGGCGCCGCACTGCCGGTCGCGGCAGGCTCAGGCATCTTCGCGACCGCGGCAACCACCGCGGATACGTACGGTGGCGTCGTCCCCTGTGCGACGAACGCGACGTGTATTCCACTTGTCGTGTCAGACCCATCCAAGGGTGTGATCGCGAACGACTTCAACGTATATGGCGTTCAGCTTTACTCTGCTCCAACGTCCGGTACGGTGACGTGCAGCGCACTGCCGGGAACCACCGCGTCGGGTATTTGCGGGAACGGTACCTTCACCTACACGCCCACCGCAGGTGCCGCAGGCGGTACCTCGAGTTTTGATTCGTTCGTGTATTGCGCGAACGGAGCAAGCACGGGCACTTCCCCGCTCTGTGCAACGGTGTCCCTGAACGCGTCGACGCTTGCGGGTGTCCCGACCGCAATCACGCAAACCTACACGGCGCACACCGCAACCTATATCAAGATTTCATCCCCCGGCCTCCTCGCGGGCAACAGCGACCCGGACGGGCTGCCTCTCACCCTGGTCACTCCGGTCACCGCGTCCGTCGGAACCTTGGTGGCGGATCCCCAGGGCGGGTTTATCCTGACGCTGCCCTCGGACGCAACGGGTACCTCGGTCACGTTCAACTACACGGTGCGGAACTCCCAGGGAAGGAGCAGCGCCCCCGGTATGGCGACCGTCACTTTCCCGGCGCCGAGCAATCTCAAGGTCAACGTCCTGGATGCCCAGGCCTACGCCAACTGCAACGGGAACAGCGCCTGCATCGCAAAGTTGCCGCCATTTCCCGACTATAAATGGATCATTGAAGAAGATCGGACTTTCTGGGTGGACCCGAACTGTACCACCAACCAAAGCACAACAACGCCGGGCTGCCCTGCCATAGTGAGCGGAGGCACCATCCCCACCTACGGCGCGAATTTCCATACCAGCGCCCTGCCCTACGTCGCCCAAGGCTGCACCGGACCGATGTCATGCGAAGGCGGCCAGACCATGCTCGACACTCGGCCCTCTTGTACACCCACGGCAGTTCCAGGATGCAGCACGACCGCCGGACAGCACATCCCGGCGGTCTGCGACCTTGGCAATGGCGCCTGCCGGCCCGATTCGACGGGAAATGGCTTTATACCCGTCGATCCGAGCCAGGTTCACCTCGATCCCTCCAAACGCTATTACATTTCTGTCTTGCCTGGCGATGCGGCCAACCCGTTTCCGGGTAACACCGGCGCGCCAAGTTGCCCCGCGAATGGCGGAGAAGAGGTAGCCGGAAATCCGAATTGCGGCCACACCATGAGCGGCGCATCCATTCCTCCGGCGTGCAACGTTCTCGTGGCGGGGTGTAACTCTGCGAGTACCGCCGCCTTCGCGGCCGTCCAGGTGCTCGTGCTGCCGACACCAATGCCCACCGGTAAACTTACCGTGATCGTGTTCGAAGACGACTTCCCGCTCAATGGCGAGCAGGATGGCGGTGGCGGAAACGGCACGGTTGCACCGATTGAGCCGGGTCTCGGCGGCTTCAACATCATCCTTTGGGACACCTATGGTGGTCTCGGCGATGTGACGGGGCAGAACAGCTACGACGAGTTCAACCAGCCCTTGTCGAATAGTCTGGCGGGAACCATCGATCCCAGCACGGGATTCGATGCCTGCCCGATTTCGCCCGTGGTCACGACAAATGTTCTCACTGGTGACGGCTCGCAGGCGGGCATCACCGGCATGATCGTGACCTGTCCGAAGTACGAATCCGATAACCAGACTCTATCCCCGCTGGCTGGCCAGGCGGTCATTGCCAACCTCATGCCGGAAAAATTCAGTGTCCAGGCCTACCCCGGCGCGGACCGCATCGCTCGCGGCGAGCAGTGGGTGCAGACCAACACACTCGACGGGCAGCATCCCCACGATTCCTTCATCCGCATCGGCGAGCCCAGCTATTTCCAGGAGTACGGCCCGGCCGGTTATCACGTGTCCATCGGCTTTGCCAACCCAGCGATCATCAACGCACGCGCGAAGGATGTCTGCAGTGGCTTCGGCACCCCCGGCGCGGTCGGCCCGTGCAGCAACACCATCCAGGGACAAGTGGATGTCCAGCGCCTCAGCCGCACACCGGATCAAAGGCTCTATCCGAGCGGTACGCGCGATGCCCTCACCTGGACGCAGTGCTGGGTTAGTTTGGGAGACCCCGACGGCGAGGACTTCATGTTTCAGTTCTGCGACGCCAACGGAAACTTCAAGTTCAGCAACGTTCCCGGTGGACAGTGGAGACTGACAATCGGTGACCAGTGGAATGACCAGATCATTGACGGTCTCTCCACGCCCGCCAATGTAGGCGTGTTAGCTAATGGCACAAGTGCGGGGCCTTCATGCCCAGGGGCGGGTTCGAATTCATCATTTTGCAATATGGGGAATATTGGCGTCCAGCAGTGGCAGGCCAATGTGTACACCCGCACCTTCGTTGATGACAACCACAATGGAATCCAGGACCCTGGCGAGATCGGGATTCCGCAAGTCTATGCGAGGATTTACTACCGCGATGGGCACAACGCCAACGTTCTGTTGACGGACGGCGACGGCGTGGCCAACTTCAACGAAACCTTCCCGCTGTTCAACTGGTATGTCGTCGAAGCCGATACGACCCGCTACAAGACGACGGGTATCCACACCGTGTACGACGCGGGTGGTCCAGCCGACGGCACCTGCGGGACTGGTACCCGGCAGTGTGGAACTTCGACTGCTTATCTTAACCTTGCGAATACCCGCGAGGACGTTCCTTTGCCCCCCGATCTGTCCGTACCCGGTGCGGTTTATTGCGCCAAAGCGGATTGCGTGTCAGAGGCGGGTACCTATTTCCAGAACGGCACGGCGCATCCGAGCAGCGGCGTCGCCGGGTTATCCACCGGCCGCATCGATCCCCCGTGGGTTACCCAAGAGGGCTGGTCCGGAATGACGAGCCAGGGCAACTGGATTGAATTCGGCAAAGCGCCCTATGGAGATGGCGAGAACGGCGGCATCCATGGACGCGTGGCCTACGCCTCGACGCGTCCCTTTGATGATGCGGCGCAGATGATCCAACAGCCGTGGCAGCCGACTATCCCGAACGTCACCGTCAACCTCTACCAGGAAGGCTTTGCGTCGGATGGTGTAACCCCGACGCTTACCCTGGTCGACACGACCCAAACCACCAGTTGGGATGACTGGGCGCAAGGGTTCTACCCGAACTATACCGACCCGGCTAGCGGTACTGCCTTGCCCTACATGAACTGCCCCGGCCAAGGCACCTCTAGCGGCACCAACGCGGACCTCTTTTTCTTCACGCTATATAACCAGCCGAATTTCCTTGACTACTACAACGGCCTCCATAGCACTCCGGCGACCGGGCCGACACCGTTGCCTTACAACTCCCAGTACAAATGCTATGACTCCATGCATATCTGGAACCAGGTCCAGCCGGCGCCTTACGACGGCGGTTACTATTTCCCGAGCGTCTTGGGAATTGACCCAACGACCGGAAGACAGACCACGAAAGTGACCGGAGGCGTCGGTGGGAATGGCCCCGGCACCACTGGATATAAGTCCGCAAGCATGCCCGGCACGAACTGCACGATCTGCGTGGGCAACCCAACGACCAGCGTCAAACCCGCCCTTGGTGGAGACTTCGCTAATTACGACCCATTCCGCTCTGGCACTCCCATGCTGCCACCCGGCAAGTACGTGGTGGAAGTCGTTCCGCCACCGGGCTATGAGATCGAGAAGGAAGAAGACAAGAACCTCTTGATCGGCGACAACTTCATCGCGCCGGCCACGGTGCAATTCACCGGGCTCGGTGGGGACATCTTCATCATCCCCGACCAGGCTTCCGTGGCTTCCATGTACGATGAGAGCGGAGCCGGCTATAACCCCACCAACTACCAGAACGCAACGACGAACGAGGGCTATAACCCGACCCTCTCGCTCCCAGGTTTCCCGGGCTTTGTCGATCCGGCATGGCCGTGCGCGGGCGAGATGCGCGTCGTACCCGACTACCTCAGCATCTACCCCCAGGTCCAGGAAACGGCTCCATTTGCCGGAGCGACTCGTCCTCTGTGCGACCGCAAGGAAGTGACTTTGGCCAACCAGATGGCGGTGATTGCAAAGTTCTACCTCTTCACCTCGACGCACATTGCCTCGAAGTATACCGGCGTGATCACCGACGACTTCACCTCGGAATTCGATCCGTTCTCGCCCCAGTTCGGCGAGAAGTTTGCGCCGCCCAACCTGCCGGTTTCCACGCGCGATTATCTCGGAAACGAAATCTCCCGCGTGTATGCCGATCACTGGGGAGCCTATAACGGGCTAACTTTCTCGAGCTGGGAAGTGAACCCACCGAACATCACGGGATACTCACCGGCGATGATGACGCAGTGCATGAACGATCCGGGTCCGATTCTTGACACACGCGCCACCATCGTCAACACGGCGGGAGTGACGGTACCAAACCCAACGTACCAACAGATGATCAATGATCCTCTGTACAACGCGAACTACAGCGATTTCTGCTACGAACAGCCGTATATGCCCGGCTTGACGAATTACGCCGATACTCCGGTTGTGCCGACGGCGGCGTTCGTCGGTGCGGCCTACAACAGTCCCGACTGCAGCTACCCCGACGCCACGCCGGCGATCAGTGAAGTGGACGGCGACGGTCTCGGTCCCTGGGTCAGCAAGACAGGTGTGACCCTTACCATTACGGCCCTTGGCGATCAGCAAGTGAGTAACAGCGCTTACTCCGGTCCAGCGGCCACCGCGGTTCCTTTCAATTTGAAAACGGTCACGCACCACTATGGCTTTGGCACTCAATGTCTGAGCCCGGTAGCGGGGAGTGCGACTTGCAATACCTTGTCTTCAGTGACTATCGGCGGAAGGTCGGCCGCGATCGACAGCTGGTCTGAAACACAGATTCTCGTGACAGTGCCTGCGGGCGTGCCCCCCTGCGCGATCCAGCAGCAGAGCCAGTACCGGGGTACCCTGCCGGCGGGCCAGTCCGCGACTGCTCTGTGCGGGCAATTGGTCATCACTGCTGGCAACGGCAAACAATCGGTCGATAGCGTCACGGTCACCATCGGCGGCAAGACGCCCACTCACGTCAACGCCAATGGCTCGATCCAGGCCGCGATTAACGCCGCTAATCCGGGCGACTTAATCATGGTCGACCCGACTTGCACCACCACCGGGACGACCTCGACCCTGGCGACATGCTCGATCGCGGGGCTCCACGCCACACCGCCGACGCAAGTCGCCTCGGTAAGTGCTCACCAAGAGATGCTCATTATGTGGAAGCCTGTCCGGCTGCAGGGTGTTGGCGCACCTTCGTCGGTCATCGACGCCAATGCCTTTCCGTCCGGTAAGCTGCTGGATCCTTGGCGCCGGCACATCAACTGCGTGTTCGGCTTGACGCTGAATGGCGTGCCGGCGGTTGGAACAGGAGGCGCCGCACCCGCGTACGATCCAACCGGTCAATACCTGTGCCCTGACACGACCACCGGTCCCTGGACTGCCTTCACCACGCCGTCCGTGCAGGGTGTTCCGCAGATTGACCGCTTGCCGCTGGAGGCGGTCGTAGGCTGGAACGCCACGGTGAATGGTAACCTGGCCGAACAGCTGCAAGAACCCTCGCTGATGGGCGCCTACGAAGGGGCGGGAATTACGGTCCTCGGGAAGGGCATATGGACCTCGGCTGGAGAGAACATCTGGAGTGACACGGCAGAGGGAGGCGCGTTCCCTGCGGACGCCCTGCTCTTGCAAGACGTTCCAGCATTTCCAACCGCAGTCCCGGCCCAATATTCCTATTGCACCTCACCCGGAACCGCGACAGAGTTGGTTCCCAATCCGTACCCGAGCAACTTCGAGTGTAACCCATCGTCGATTGACGGGTTAAGCGTCCGAGACAGCTCCCAGGGCGGCGGTGGCATCTTCGTTCACGGCTGGGCGCACAACCTGCAAATTGCCAACAACCGCGTCTACAACAACGCCGGTACGCTCTCTGGCGGTATCTCCGTCGGCCAGGGTGAGTTCCCGGGCGCGATCACGATTTCGAGCGTCGTCGGCGGTGTGGGACAGCAGTCCGCCCTCAACGCGCCTCCCTCCTGCGAGAACAGCAATGTCGTCAATACGCACCTGCCGTACTGTCTGGACCTACACGTCAGCGTGCACAACAACATGATCGCGAACAACTCCTCGCTCGGCGATGAGCTGTTCTCGGGCACCCTGTCGGGCGGTGGCGGCGCCACCTTCTGCACCGGTGCTGACTACTACAAGTTCCAATACAACTGGGTCTGCGGAAACCTGAGCTCGGGTGAAGGCGGCGGCGTCGTGCACCTCGGATTCGTCTATGACGGCGACATCGAGCACAACACGATTGCTCTCAACCAGAGCACTAACCCCACCATCGCCACGAACGGCGGCGGAATTCAGATTATGGGTACACCCGATACCGATCCGACTTGCGGAACTCAAATTGACGCGGATTGCCCGCCGGGGCTGAGCGACGGCACCGGCCCGAATCTGGTGATCAACGCCAACCTGATCCAGGCCAACATGGCCGAGAGCGGCAGCGGCGGCGGCATCCGTCTGCAGCAGGTCAACGGGACGGAAGTTTCCGCCTTCCCCTCAACGCCGACAGCCTGGAACAATGTGTCCATCACCAACAACATGATCGTGAACAACGTGGCAGGTTGGGATGGCGCGGGGATATCGCTGCAAGACTCCTTGAATGTGGCGATCGTCAACAACACCATCTCGAGCAACGATGCCCTTGCCTCCTCGGGCGTGCTGACGCAAAGCATTGGGAATCCTGTGGCCAGCGCCCCGGCAGGCAACTGCGTGCAAGCCGGCTTAACGTCGTCGTGCCCGCAATCGGCTGGCGTGACCAGCACGCTGAACACAACGTTGCTGACCACGACGTTCACCGGCTTGACGATTACTTGTCCATTTGGAGAAGCGAATACCGGCACCGGCTCCTGCTTGGGATTCTCGAACCCACTGCTGCAAAACAACGTGATCTGGCAGAACCGCTCGTTCGACGTTTCCGTGAGCACCTCAACAGGTACAGGAAACCTGAACCAGCAGAATATCGTCACGCTGTTCCCCACACTTCCCCAGACCAGTTCCGGCCAGTGCGTCACCGGCGCCAGCTACTGGGACATCGGCGTCCGTGGCGACTCGGGGGCGGGCAATCACGGCTCCGGGTTCACACTCAATCCGACCTATTCGGTCCTGGACGACACGGGCTACGCCGCATCTAACCTGTCCACCAATCCGAGTATCGTCAGCCAGTATTGCAACGGCTCGCGCGTCCCGCCAGAGTGCTCGACTGCGGATGGCTGCGCAGGTCCGTATGGATATGGCGTTCCTCCGGGTATTGTCGACGCCTCAACCCCGAATCCACTCTTCAGCCTCACTCCAGCGGCTACGGTGGACGAGGGCAACAACTGGATCAACGTCAGCTGGGGCCCGCTCGCGCTGAGTAACGATGCGGTGACAGGCGGGTCGAATGGAAACTACGGTGGTGGGCCTCTGTTTGCCAACTACGCTCTGAACTCAGGTTCGACGGCCATCGACTACGTTCCGTTGAACTCAACGACTCTTCCGACGACC
>Ga0306921_10005897_pt1 | contig 12763 bp, 9 predicted proteins | sample sta12Cox44000080_FD_203760 | JGI IMG/M metagenome (GOLD analysis project Ga0306921, IMG submission 203760) | Lab enrichment of tropical soil microbial communities from Luquillo Experimental Forest, Puerto Rico - statoxic.12C.oxic.44.000.080 (v2)... | ecosystem: Environmental > Terrestrial > Soil... | reverse complement strand
CAGCGGCCGCCCGCAGGCGACGGCGAGATCGACCGGCGTGAACGGCCCCGGCCGCCCGCGCGCGCGGATGAACGGCGTGCGGCTGCCGTCGACGATGTAAACCGGGCGTCCGGCTACGCCGCGGCCATTGGTCGGGGCAACGTTGGCGATGAGATTTCTCCTTGCGAGAATTGCGTTGCGTTGAATGCGAAAGCGTTACCGCGCGCTCGGTGCGTCCCCTCCCCCGCTTGCGGGGGAGGGATAGGGAGGGGGCATGCAGCAAGATCGAGAGGGCATGCAAAAAGATTCATATGCCCACGCTCACCCCCTCCCCACCCCTCCCCCGCAAGCGGGGGAGGGTGCAGACCGAGTCCGCGGCTCGCTCACTCCACTCCACGCGAACGGTAGCAGCATCTGCATCTGCGTCTGCATCTGCATCACCTCCCTCCCGCAACGGAGGAGCGAGCGGCGCGGGCGTTGCGCTTGAAGGGGTTCCATTTCAGCGGGACGGGGTCGGCGGACTGGCGCGGCGAGAGCGCCTCGGGCGCGAAATCGTCGACCGCGACGGCGGCGGCGACGGCGTCGGCGGCGGCGCGCAGCTGTTGCGCCTCGGCCTCGGTGATCAAACCGTCCTGCCGCGCTTTCTCGACGTCGCGCGCGTGCGCCTTATGCAGGCGATCGCGCAGCGGCTGCGCCGCGACCGTGAGCGCGAAGGCGCGCTCGAGGCGCGCGAGGCCCTCGTCGCCGATGCCGTGGAAGATGTCGACGGTGAGGCGATCGCGCGTGGCCGACGGGTTGAGCAGGATCTCGGCGCACCCGCGCGTGAGCCGGTCGGACGGACCGCGTTGGTTGAGCCCGAGCGGCAGCACCAGGAAACGAAGGAGCCACGCCACCGGCCGGCTGGGGAAATTCTCAAAGATCGCGTCGAAGCGCGCCTCGATGGTGGCGAAGCCCTCTTCCATGCACCACGCCACCAGCGGCAGGTCGGCGCGCTGGCGGCCTTCCTCGTCCCAGCGCTTGAGCACGGCGGAGAGGAGATAAAGCTCCGAGAGGATGTCGCCGAAGCGCGCGGAGAGCATCTCCTGGCGCTTGAGCGCGCCGCCCAAGGTCAACAGCGCCATGTCGACGGAAAGCGCGAAGGCCGAGGCGTAGCGCCCGAGCTGCTTGTAGAAGCCGCGCGTTCGCCCCGCCGCCGGCGCCGGCGCGAAGCGGCCGCCGGTCCAGGCGCGTCCCCACGCGCGAAACGCGTTGGCGACGCTGTGCCCGAGGTGACCCCAGAACGCGCGATCGAACTCGGCGAGCCCGCGCGCGCGGTCGGGATCCTCGAGCGCCGTCATTTCCCTGAGCAGGTAGGGATGGCTGCGGATCGCGCCCTGCCCGAACTGGATGAGGCTGCGCGTGACGATGTTGGCGCCTTCGACCGTGATGCCGATGGGCACCGAGCGATAAAAGCCGCCGAGATAGTTGAGCGGGCCTTCCTGCACGGCCTTGCCGGCGTGCACGTCCATGGCGTCGTTCGCCACCACGCGCAGCCGCTCGGTCGCCTGCTCCTTCATGATGGCGGTGACCACCGCGGGCTTGTGGCCGTGATCGATGCCGGCGCAGGTGAGGCGGCGCGCCGCGTCGACGAGATAGGCGGTGGCGGCCATGCGGCCGAGGCGCTCCTGGATCGCTTCGAAGCGGCCGATGGGGACGTGGAACTGCTCGCGGATGCGCGCGTAGGCGCCGGTGGTGTGGGCGGCAAACGCGGTGCCCGCGGCGGAGAGCGACGGCAGCGAGATGCCGCGCCCGGCGGCGAGCGCGCTCATCAGCATCTTCCAGCCCTTGCCCACCTGCGCGACGCCGCCGATGACGTTGTCGATCGGAATGAAGACGTCGCGCCCGGTGGTCGGGCCGTTCTGGAACACCATGAGCGCGGGCAGATGCCGCCGCCCGATCTCGACGCCGGGCAGGCTCGTCGGCACCAGCGCCAAGGTGATGCCGATCTCCTCGCGCTCGCCGAGGAGGTGGTCGGGATCGTAGAGCTTGAACGCGAGCCCGATCACGGTCGCGATCGGGCAGAGCGTGATGTAGCGCTTGTGCCAGTTCAGGCGGATGCCGAGCACCTCCCGGCCCTGCCAGATGCCGCGGCACACGACGCCGGAATCGGTCATGGAGGCGGCGTCCGAGCCCGCCTCCGGGCTGGTGAGCCCGAAGCAGGGAATCTCCTTCCCTTCGGCGAGGCGCGGCAGCCAGTAGTCCTGCTGCGCCTTGGTGCCGAAGTGGAGCAAGAGCTCGCCCGGCCCGAGCGAGTTCGGCACCATGGCGGTGACCGCCGCGGTAAGCGAACGCGTGGAGAGCTTGCGGATGACCTCGGAGTGGGCATAGGCGGAGAAGCCCAAGCCGCCGTAGATCTTCGGGATGATCATCGCGAAGAATTTGCGGCGCTTGAGAAAGTCCCACGCTTCGGGCGGGAGATCGCGCAGCTCCCAGGTGATGCGCCACTCGTCGAGCATGCGGCAGAGCTCGTCGACGGGGCCGTCGAGGAACGCCTGCTCTTCGGGCGACAGCGTCGCGGGCGGGACGGCGAGAAGTTTGGCCCAGTCGGGATTGCCGCTGAAGAGATCGGCGTCCCACCACACGTCGCCGGCTTCGATCGCCTCGCGCTCGGTGTCGGAGAGCGTGGGCAGCACCTGCTGCGCCCAGCGGAAGATCGGCTTGGAGATAAGATCGCGGCGGAGTGAGGTAGCGCTCATCGAGGCCTCGGCCCGGGTGGTGGATGTGAAGTGCTTATATGGATGCGGCGGGTTGCATGGCAGGTTCAAATGCAAAGCACATTATGACGACGACTGGTGACATATGGGATTACGAGGATGGTGCCACATCGGCCTCGGCGGCCCGACACGTTGGAGTTGCATCATTCCCTGTAAAGAACAGGCCGGAAACAGGGAAGAGGAACCGGCCGCCATTTCGCACAGCCACAGGTTGGTGCTTCTCGCCGCCCTCATGCTGAGGAGCGTCGCACGTCTGCCCTCATGCTGAGGAGCATCGCGGCGCGACGCGAGCGCAGGCGCTTCCGCCGCCCAAACGCGCCGCGATGCGTCTCGAAGCATGAGGGCGCGGCCGTCCTCATCCTTCGAGACGCGCGTACGCGGCTTCGCGTTCGCGGAGCGTCTTCGGCATCCGCGCTCCTCAGGATGAGGACGAACATCGCGTGCTGCAAAGCTCCCATACAAACAGCCGGGGCACGCGCTGGTTGGTCCGATCCCTGTATTTTCCTGTTTTTCTGCAGATTCGGAATCTTCCATCCCCGGTCTCACGATCTCAAGCACACACACACCTCCTCGTTCCCGCGGCGCATTTTTGCGCCCGGGGTTTTGCGACTTTGCTTCACTCACCCCGAATCGAGGGGTGGGCGGAGCGCCGAGAAACGTTCGGGTGCTCGGCGGAACACCCGTGGGGCCTGCACATGACGCGGCAGGCCAGGCGCTTGCGAGGCGCCTTGCGTCCCATGACGCGGGACGCTCGCCTCTCGGCGCTCCACCGTGGCGGTTTTTCACCCGGGGCCGCGCTTCCGTCTCCTTTGGCGCCCGCCGTCCTACAACGGCGGGCAGTTGCCTTCGGATCCGTGCAGCGAGCTCCTCGCAGCCAGGTCGTAGTGCCTGGCGGGCGGGGTCCCGGGCCTCCCGAGGCGAGCGGTTACAAGCCGCCGCCGCAGGACGCCACTCCCCGCTCCGCCTTCAGGATGTCTCCGGAGACGCCCCTCAATGAGCGAGGATGCGAATCTCTAGCATGAATTCGATATGTAGTCAAGAGTGTAGTTGGGATGTAGTCAATGCGGAGGGCGTCTAGCCCGGCACGAATTCGGCCACCGTCGGGATGTCCGGCAGCACCGGCGAGCACGTCGCGGTCGTCGCCGCGAGCGCGCGAAGTTTGCCGCCCACCGTCATTGCGGTGCCAAGTACAATTCCAGTGGCCAGTCCTGAGATGAATCGCAACATGATGTTTGCCCTGAACCGGCTCTCACTGGCGCTCCTGCACAACCTCGATTTGATGCCTGTCGTTACCGACCAGTAGCGCAATGGAATACGTCTTTGCAGCGTTTGAACCGCCCGAGGCGGGAGGCTCTAGGTGAAGCTGACCCCCATACCATTCACCGGGGAGTAACGTATTATCCTTGATCACGGAACGCTCAAGGTTCGCTAGGTTTGCTTGTCCTTGCGCAATCGTGGACTCGACCATGGCCTCGTTTTGCGCAGCAGCGTTGGATTGAGCGATGGCGTTCGCTGTCGGACTGTAGCCGGTCGTCTGAACTTGATATGTGCCGCCGCGCGGCGTGGTCACCGTGCTATCTGTTCTGTAGTAGCCAGCCTGGGAAGCCGAGACCGCGTTCGCGCCGGCTGCGAGGCCAACTAGAAGGGCGCGCGCAACTTGGCGGTTCCGCTCCTCGCCAGCCAGGTCTTCGTACGTGACCACTTTAATTCCGACAATCTGATCCCCGACGATCTGCGTAACCTGAATGTTCGCCACTCTGAAATCGAGCGGAGTTGGCCCCATGTTGTTGATGCCGACGACGAATACCGGACGGTTGCCGGATCTGAATTGCCGGGCGGCCGGTCGAACTAGAACGAGGGAAGTTTTGCCACGCGAGACAAGCGCGGCCTGCCCGTCTCGCATTAGCGCTTGTTGCTGAGGCTTGGCGACAAAACGTACAGTCTCAGAACCGGCACAACCAGCGCAAACGGCCGCAGCCGTCAATATGACAGCAATTCGCATGATCACCCCCCAAACCTGTGTCACCGCATTGGTACGAGGGCGCGAGCCGGGATGCCCCAGGTCGCCCCCGGAGTTTCTCATGGGAGAAATGCGGCTTTAAAAGTCTCAAATGTCCATTTTGGACAGTTCTTTGGCTGCGTGTTGGATGTTGTTGATGTGATGAAGCAATACACGGCGTTGGTTCGGAACATTTGATTTTGCGGTGAGATAATAGACATTGCCTATACGCTCAAGATAACCGAGCTCGATCAGCGCGGCGAGACGTCGCAACACAGTCGTGCGAGGCATTTCCGCAACGCGCGCGAGACGGCTTGCGCTTAGTGGTTTCCCCTGCACGTGACCTATAAACAAGTGCATCATCAGGAACAAAAACTCGCTAGCCTCTTCGAGTGTTAGCTCGGGCGTGTAGGCGTTACGCACGGTGCGGAGGAGGCCAAGAACTAAACGGGCCACCCTTGCGCGTTCGCGGCCGTAGAGAAGCGTGACTGGCATAGGCGTCCTCGCTGGGTGCGCGACGATTGCTGCGCCGAAACGGCTAAGTGAGTAATCACTGCTAATTTTAGGGCTGTCCATTTTGGACTAATAAAAAATGAATTGCCACAATTGCGGCGGGAACTGCAGTTCCTTGTCCCCAACAGGGGATAAAGGGGGCAGGCAATCTTAAAGTTTGTCCGCAGTGTCGCCGGTCACGACCGGCGAGCCATCCTGGTCACTGCGGTAGATTGTATCTACCTCCTGACGCTGTGACAGGTGACGGGTAGGACTCATCCGGGGGGTGATCATGCATTCCAATTTACGATTGAATGCTTTCTCGCTGTGGGCAGTGCTCGGGCTAATATTTGTCTCGGGAGCTTTTCAAGCTTCTGCGCAGGAAAATCGGGCTGCTAGACAAATTACAAGCCTTCAGTGGCGATCCTATCCATCCATCGGAAGCTTTGGATCAACGGCGCAGATTAAACTCACGGGCGACATTCGGTTCCTCGATGCGCCGAACACACGCCGCTTTTTGGAATTGACTGACAATCCTCCGCGCGACAATGAATACACAATTGCGCCGCCCTCACTGGATTGGTTCGCGATTTTTGCTTTCGATCCAATCGGCTTCGTAAAGGACGACGAGCGTCTCGATCCAGATGAATTGCTGCGTATCCTTCGGCAGCAAAATGAGACTGGAATTGCAGAACGGCATCGCCTCCATCTCCCAATCCTAAAATTAGACGGCTGGGCGGTCCCTCCGCACTACGACGCAACAACCCATTACCTGGAGTGGGGCACGCGGTTTCTCGCCGAAGATTCTCAGCCAGTAGTAAACTACACCATTCGTATCCTTGGTCGCTCTGGCGTGATGAATGCTATCTTGGTCTCTGATCCCGGAAGCTTAGACGCAGACATTCGAGCGTTTAAAACTGCGCTGCGGAGCTTCGATTTTGTATCTGGCGAACGCTATGCTGAATTTCGTCAGGGGGATCGAATGGCCGAGCACGGACTTACAGCTCTGATCGTGGGCGGCGCAGCGGCGGCGGCGGCAAAATCAGGCGCGATGAAGGGTTTTGGAAAATTGCTAGGGATCGGTGTGTTCGGAGGGCTTGCCGCCGTAGGTGCAGCGTTTAGAAAATTATTCAGAAGGGGAAATTCCGCCTAGTGACGTCCGGCCTCTAGCCTTCCTGGCAAGTCATGGACCTTCTACATGGCACAATAGTGCCCGACCAAACGATTTGGATCGTCTGCGCCCTTTTCTATGTCTTTGATAATCTCCGGTCCCTGGGAAGCAGACAGTTGGTTCTTTCAGAGAGGTTAAATGGACAGTGGACGCCACTGTTCCCGTTGCACCGCTACCGATTAGCCGGTCGAGCTTTAGTTGTACTCAATCCGTTACTGCCTTGGTTGGCTGCGGTGCAGATGGATTGGTTGACTGAGGATGCCTTTGGCATCCAGCGTTTGCGTCGTAGCAAGAAGCTACTCGGCGCCTATCGTCGCCGATTAATGGAATTTCGAGCATTATCTGCTGGGTTGATCGTTGCCTTGTTTATCGCCGGACCATTGATCACTCATTGGTTTGGGTTGGGGCTCGCGCTTATCTGTATTTTTCCCTTCTACCTCGCCGCGCTTGCCGTGCTCGTCGGCAAACTGATCGTCGAGAGGCGTTTCTGGCGCATGAGTTGGTCACAACTCAGCAGCCTTATCTTTCAATGCGCGGTTTGTCCGGGTGTCTTCATTAATATCTGTCGAAGGGTCTCACTGGGTTACGCCCGAGTGCCCGGAGACGTTCTCGCTTATGCTCTGGTCCATGGCGGGCGTAATTTGGCTACCAAAATCGAACGACGGCTGCATTTGTGCCTTGATGACCTAAACGAGCACGAGGAACTCACATTAGAAGATCAACCCCACATTGAGCTGTACATGTGTCAGTTAAAGCGGGTGATTGGTCGTGAATGAGCTAGTCGTCCTTACTCTGTATCTGATTGTTGGCGCAGGCGTTGGATACGCCCTGATAGCTGCGGGGCGCGAGCTTCTAATTGGATTTAGAATTGCGAAGACTGAGTTTGCGGCATCCCAGTCGGCGAGCTCGTCTAAGTTCGATGCATCGCAAGGAAAGGAAGACCCTATCCCACCCAAAGATGAAGAGAGAGCCCCTCGCCCTAAAAATTGGTACGAGGTGCTGGAAGTCAGTGCATATGCGAACATAACGCAGATCAAGGCAGCTTACCGAAAGAAAATCGCCCTCTATCACCCGGATAAGGTTGCTGGGCTCGGAAGCGAGCTGCGACACCTTGCGGAGATACGCGCGAAGGAGATTAATGTCGCTTACGCGTTGGCTTGCAAGTTACGGGATCAGGCTAAGTGACAAAAGGAGGACCCGAAGCGCCTTGCAATCCTTCGCAGCCTGCCCTTTTTAAGCCAAAATCTTTCTGGGGAGTGGGCAGCGGATCCATTAGATAATAGGGGTCGGTGGCAGGCTGCTTAGCTAGGGCACAGGGGCGATGACCAATCCGCCACAAGGCGTTTCCGGTTCGACCGCAACTGAAACACGGAATTCGTCAGATTCTCAAGGAAGACCCAGTCCTCACCGCCACCTTGTAAAATTGGGCGCTTGATTCGGCTCGTCGCGATCTCGTCGATTTGTCGCGTCGTAACCGTCTGTTGCATGCCCCGCTTGGCGGAAAACGTCCGTGGTGCATGGCCATTGTCGGGCACTCGCCCGATGAGCTTTTTGATAAGCTGTATAGGCAAGAAAATTTTCGCGGGTACGCATTCAGCGCCCGTGATGGTTCTGATGAGGAGCAAGCGCAATCTAATGCGCTCGCACTTCAATTGAATGTCCCGCAGGTCTCAACTTCGACACGGAGGCCACGACTTCAGACGCGGCTCGCCCCTGACAAGCTTGAAAGGCGTCTTACAAAGATTTTTCGCGAAGAGCGAACGCTAGAAGAAGAGCAAGGTCTCAGCACTCTTTTTTTGGCTCTCGGGTTTCTCAAATGGTTCGACAGCGATCAGGCTGAAGAATCTTTCGCACCTTTGGTTCTAGTCCCCGTGACGATGATCCGCGTGTCTGGTGGAGACGGATATTTGCTCCGCGGAAGGGATGACGAGATCGTCGCAAATATTTCCCTTCGCGAAAAGCTAAAGACCAATTTCGGAATCCAGCTTCCGGACGTTCCCGATGACGAGCAATGGAAGCCATCAATTTACTTCGACAGCGTCGATTGTGAGATCAGACGACAGCCACGATGGGAAATTGATCGTGAGGCGGCAGGGGTTGGCTTCTTCACGTTTTCAAAGTTTATGATGTGGCGCGATTTGGACGCAACCGCCTGGGCAAACAACGCTTTGCTCGATCACCCGCTCCTCAATGTACTCCTTGGTGAGAATGCCAACTTTGAGACCCTTCCGCCACTTGTACCCGACGATGAGCCGATCGACGACCGCATCGATCTTTCCAAATGCACCCATGTCGTTGACGCCGATAGTTCGCAAGCGATTGTAGTTGAGGAGGCTCGTGGCGGACGTAACCTTGTAGTCCAAGGACCTCCCGGTACAGGTAAATCGCAGACTATTACGAACATCATTGCGTCTGCGGTACACAACGGCAAGACAGTTCTCTTTGTTGCGGAAAAAACGGCGGCGCTAGAGGTTGTCTATGATCGTCTGAGGAAAGCGGGGCTCGATGCACTGTGCTTGGAAATGCACAGTCGAAAAGCACACAAGCGAGAAGTGCTCAAAGCGCTCGAACAGGCCCTTCGATTTTCCGGGACGTCTCGGTTTGATGCAAATCTTCCTTCCAAACTAGCTTCTTGCCGGGATCAGCTCAATCGATGGTCAAACGTAATTCACAAACCGATCGGCCAAACGGGACGCAGCGCATTTCACGTTATTGGGCTGCAATCGAAGCTTCGCGGCGATCGGGTTCGCTTGCTTGATAGTCGGCTTGATCAAGCCGCCGAGTGGCCTGCTGCTAAGCTGTCCGCGGCTGAAGCCGCTGTAAGTCGTGCTACCGATGCAGTAACGCGACTCTTGGTGATCCCAAAGGATCACCCCTGGTGTGGAACGAATGTTGGCTTCCAGAGTCCATTCGATCTGGATCGCCTTATTCCGAAGCTGAATGCGGCTGCCGAAAAGCTCGAAGAGTTATCGATAGCTGTTAACAAGGTCTTTGCATACATTGTTGAAAGCAGGGAGCCATGTATTTCGGATGCGTTCGCGACGGTGAAAGCGTTTCGCCACGTCGCAACCGTTCCACAACAAACCCGAAGTGTTCTCATCAACCCTGCTTGGGCGCGCGACCTTGCTGCCCTTGAGAGGGCAATTGACGAGGGCGAACGTCTGACGGGATTGGTTGACAAGGTCGAAGGCCATTTCAGACGCGAGGCCTGGACGTGTGATACTGGTCAGCTACTCCTGGCACTTCGCGCCGATGGCCCCTCATTCTTACGTCGATTTAGCCGTCGTTATCGGCAGGCCAATGCCGATCTCCGCGCTTTCTGTCGCAGCAAGCCCCCGAAGGCTTTGAAAGACCGGATCGCCCTCCTTGAAGCGCTTCAGAAAGCGCAGGAACACCACGCAGAGTTCAGCAAGAAGGCGGCCAGCTTGTCTGCTGCCTTGGGATCAATATGGGCCGAGCTGAGGACGCCGTGGGCAGATGCGCGGGCACTGGTCGCCTGGGTGCGCTGCGCGGGGGCCGAACTCGGAGGTGCCCGCCTGCTCATCCTTGCTGCACGAACCCAAGACCTTCGAGTGTTTCTGGAGTTCGCTGACAGGCTTGAAGCAGCAGCAAATAAGGCACGTCACGCGTTCGAGGAACTTCAGAATGAAGTTCGAGCAGATATTCAGGGGGCGTTTGGAAGCGCTGAGTATGATCGGGTTCCAATCACGCAATTAGTAAATCGCGTGTCGATCTGGATAAAAAATTCAGGCTTGATTAACGATTGGGTTGTGGCACGCGACGCTCTTTTGCATCTCCGAAACGAAGGACTAGCAACCATTGCCGAACGCCTGTTCGATGGGACAATTCATCCGAAGGAAGCCCGGCCAATAACCGAACTTCTCATATCTGAATCCCTTTGGCGGAGAGCGACCTCAGACACTCCCGAAGTTAGATCTATTGATGGGAATGTTCGCAGCGAGCACGTATCCGAATTCCGCGAGCTGGATCAGCAGCGAATAAGGGCGGCTCGGAATGAGGTGCTAGCGGGCTATCTCGACCGACGTCCCAGCGGGTATGCCGGGGAAATGGGAATCATTCGAGCTGAGATAGAAAAGAGACGGGGGCATCGCGCGATTCGCAAACTCATTTCCGATGCGGGGTCAGCGGTTCAGCGTTTGAAGCCGGTGTTCCTCATGAGCCCATTGTCGGTAGCTCAGTTCCTTCAACCCGGTCGGCTTAGTTTCGACCTCCTTGTCATCGACGAGGCCAGCCAGGTCGCCCCGGAGGATGCGCTTGGGGTTATCGCGCGGGCCAAACAAATTGTCGTTGTCGGTGACGACAAGCAACTGCCTCCGACCAACTTTTTCAAGATGGTCAACGCTGGAGATGACGACAGCGAGGATGACCTTGAAGAAACCATCAGGCCGGATAGACCGAGTGATTTTGAGAGCATTCTGACGCTTTCGCGCACGCGAGGTATGTCCGAGCGCATGCTCGCTTGGCACTACCGCAGCAGACACCCATCTTTGATCGCACTCTCTAATAGTGAGTGTTATGCGGATCGGTTACTTCTTCCTCCGAGCCCGTTCATCCAAACTTCTGAATTTGGACTGTCTCTCGTTCAAACCCCGCGAGGCTACTACGACCGGGGAGGGACAAGCCGCGATCTGGTTCAAGCTGAAGAGGTTGCAAAGGCAGTTGCTCGACACATCAAGCTCTGTCCCAGCAAATCACTCGGCGTCGCGTGTCTTTCTGCCCAACAGCGCGATGCTGTGGATGATATGATCGATAAACTCGGCATTCGGTCCGAAGTAGAGGGATTCACGCCAAAAGGAGAACGCCTATTCGTCAAGAATCTTGAGGCAGTCCAGGGCGATGAGCGTGACGTGATTTTCATATCCGTTGGTTACGGCGTTGCACAAGGCCAATCCAGACCGTTCCTCAACTTTGGCCCAGTGTCGCGTGACGGTGGCGAACGCCGACTGAACGTGCTTGCTTCCCGCGCCCGCGAGAAATGTGTCGTGTTCTCTTCAATCACTGCTGCTGACATTCCCGCAGACAGCGAGGTGCGCGGAACTCGAATGCTCCGTGCGTTGCTCAGTTTCGCAGAAACGGGAAAGCTAAGCGCGGGAACCTTGCATGGTGGCGGTTTCGATAGCCCGTTCGAAGAATCTGTTGCCCGCGTGATCCGCGAAGCTGGATTCCATGTCCATTCACAAGTGGGCGTATCAAGTTTTCGCGTCGACCTAGGTGTTATTGATCCACCGAGGCCGGGCGAATACATCTTGGGGGTCGAATGCGACGGTGCGGCATACCACAGTGCCCGCTCTGCGCGCGACCGTGATCGTTTGCGCCAAGAGGTCCTAGAGGGGCTTGGATGGCGATTGCACCGCATATGGAGCACTGACTGGTTCCGAAACCCGCAACGCGAGTCCGATAAACTTCTCGCTGCAATTAAGGCTGCAACGGACAAAGCGGGCATTCCCAAGATTGAAGTCATCCAAGATGACGATTTGCCGGAAACGGAAGGACACAACAGCGTGTCCGAAGCTGAACTGGCAACTGCAAACGACCTTGATGAGCTGGTCATCCCATCGAATGCAGTTGAATATAAGGAATGCAGGCCGACGGTGCCGTTTCGCCGCGATCTTCTAGAGCTTTCTGTCCATGAGATTGCGCGAATTGCGTTAGTGGTGGTTGAAGCCGAAGGGCCAATTCATACTGAAGAGGTCGCGCGGCGTATTCGGGAAGCTTTTGGCCTGCAAAAGACAGGTAAGCGAATCCTCGCGCACGTCAGGACCGGCTTGAAGAATCTTTCTCGAAACGTGAGCGTTGTCCGGGATGGCGAATTCTGGTCGGCGGTTGGTCGGGAGCTCCCAGCGGTTCGCAATCGGCGAAACGCGCCCCTTCCACTAAGGCGAGCTGCGATGATTGCGCCCGCCGAGTATCAGCTAGCGATATCGACAATTGTTTCGGAGGGGGTGGCAATTTCGCGTGGGGATTTGGTGGTTGAGACGGCACGGTTATTTGGATTCGACCGGACCGGGTCAGACCTCAAAGAAGCTATCGATCAACAGTGTGAGACGCTTATCAAAATGGGGCGATTGCACCTGGATGGAGATGTTTTGCGGTTGGGCGCGCCTGGCACGCTGCAATAGGGCGCAAAGTGGACCAGAAATAAGCTGCACTTAACAAGCTGGATTTATGAGTACGCCCTTTAAGGCTTTAGCTCCCTCCACTTCCTTGGGGCCTATGCAACCAGCAAAAGCAGTGTCCGGACCTCCTGACGTCACGACGGCAGGATGACGGCCTTGCCGGTCGTCTGCGTGTCGAAGAGCCGGTAGGCTTCCTCGGCCTGCTCGAGCCGCCAGCGGTGCGTGAAGAGCC
>Ga0306921_10005895_pt1 | contig 12764 bp, 11 predicted proteins | sample sta12Cox44000080_FD_203760 | JGI IMG/M metagenome (GOLD analysis project Ga0306921, IMG submission 203760) | Lab enrichment of tropical soil microbial communities from Luquillo Experimental Forest, Puerto Rico - statoxic.12C.oxic.44.000.080 (v2)... | ecosystem: Environmental > Terrestrial >... | reverse complement strand
CACTGAATGCCTGATATGCAGACCAAGTTCGTTGAGGCTAACGGGTTGCGCTTCGAGGTGCTGGAGGAGGGCACCGGAGACAGGTTAGCGCTCTGCCTGCACGGCTTTCCGGAGCACGCCATCTCCTGGCGGCACCAGATACCGGTGCTGGCAGGAATGCGCTATCGCGTCTGGGCGGTCAATCAGCGCGGATACGGGCGCACCACCCGGCCCACGCACGTCGCAGACTATGCTCTGCCGCATCTTGTGGAGGATGTGACGGCGTTGATTAATGCCGCAAGCGCCAAAAGTGTCGTGCTGATTGGGCATGATTGGGGGGCGATGGTTGCCTGGTGCTTTGCCGCCGAGCAGCTCCACCCATTGGAGCGGCTGGTGATTATGAACGGCCCGCATCCGGTGTGCTTCCGTACGGCGCTTAGGCACTGGCGGCAGATGCGAAAATCCTGGTACGTCGCGTTTTTCCAGCTGCCGAGACTGGCGGAACGGATCCTGACAGTGAATGGCGGCGCGATAGTGCGACGGATGTTCGGTGGTGTGCAGCTGCCGCCGGACGTGCTGGCCGTCTACACTAGGCAGATCACTGAGCCTGGCGCTGCGACGGCGATGCTGAATTGGTATCGGGCTATACGACTGCGGAACTCGCGAACGCTGAACCTGGCGCGGGTGATCGACGTGCCAACGCTGGTATTGTGGGGCGAGCGGGATGTGGCGCTGGACCCGATCTGTCTAAACGGCACCGAGCGCTATGTACGAGATCTGACAGTGCAGCGGCTGCCTGCTGTTTCCCACTGGGTGCAGCAAGACGCACCACAGGTAGTAAACAAGTTGTTGCAGGAGTTTTTGGCTTAGCTTTGTTGCAGAAGGTTCGGACAAGTACAGCTGAGCTCTTCTATGTCTCGGGGCGGCGATCGTCGCCCCAAATTTAAGTTGGCACTGTTTATACCCTTCACCTATCGGCATGCCAAGCGAACAAGAGAACGGGGCTGAAGGGCGGTGGACGGCCCGACTATAATTCGGCCTCGGCATACCGATCGAGTTGTCGAGCGGCTGTCAGAGGAGCCGCCGCTCACCGGCCGGATCAGGCGGCGTCGCACCATGGCAGCGCTTTCGGCGGTGCGAGCGCATCGCGGAACCGACGGTTCGAATCCGCTTTCCTCCAGCAGAGAGTCTTCGAACATTCAGTTCCTTCGTCGACGATTGCGACCAACAGCCCTGTCGATCGGGGCTCGAGCGCCGGCGGTGGCGCAATACGGAAGTTCGCCTGACTCACCGGTGGAGGGAGGTGGATGCGAACCTTCAGTCCCGCGTAAGCGGGAGAACCGGTTTTTTCGAGACCGCATTCACCCCGTGACTCAGAAGGGTTCCTCTTCACCGTCCCGGCGTGGATAGACCTTCACGTTCGGACAGACCTTGCAGAGGAGCCGCGCCAACATCGCCAACTGCTTGTCGGTGGGGTAGCACGACTCATTGTACTCAGCCATCGACCTGACGAACCTCTTCTCCCGCGTGGACAGAACGCTTCCCATCACTGTGCACAGTATGATCGCCGCCCCGATGTCCCTCGCGTCGTCCAGATCGTAGACGTCACCATCGCGTGAGGGTCTGTCGTTCGGCTTGACGCTGCCGTTCGACTTGGTGCCGTTCGGCGTGATCTGGCCCAGGACCTCGTGCCACGTCGTCTTCGCTTCGTGAACGAGTTCATTCGCCCTTCGAGCCGCTGACAACGCCTCGGCGTCAAATGAGCTGCCGATCATCCCGAGGAGCTTGGCCAGGCGTTCGCGATCCAGGCTCACGCTGCCTCCCCCTTGTCACCACGGCCATTCCACCGCGCGGCGGCGTCGAGCGGCGTGACCAGTCGGCCGCGACTCGCTTCTCGAACTCGGGTCGTGACGATCATCCGACCACCCCTTCGCCGTTTTTGACCATCTGCGAGACAGCCCGGTCCGCTCACACCCGCGGGAAACGCCCGACTTCTCGACATGGGGAAGGCGAATTCCCGCGAGACGCTGACTCGACGCTGGAGGAAAGCGGATTCGAACTGGTGGTCCCACCATCCTTTTCGCAGTTGGCCGCGCAGGCCGAGAGACCGCTCTCGATCAACGCGGCGGGAGAGCCCGTCCCTTCCTGGTCGTCCAAAGCTAACGACATGTGGTCGCCCGGGCGGCGGCGCCGTCCGTCACCACAGCGGCCACATGACGCGCGCAAAGACCCGCTGCCCGGGGTTGTCAATCAGCTCTGAACTTTGATCCCAGATCAGCGTGCAATATTGATCCCTTGATCGGCGTCCGGACAGGTTTGTCCCGGTACAGAGGGCCCGCGGAGCAGTGCGACACTCCAAGTCTCAGGCAGCGGCCGAGCCTGGGCCACGCTCAGGGCGGCGGAGCTGCGGCCGTCGGAGATGCACTTGACAGCCGATGATAAGGCCATACTTAACTCTTACATTAATTAAGTGATCGAGCAAATACGCATGCGATCCGACGGCCTGAGTTCGACATTTGAGGCGCTCGCCGACCCGACACGGCGCGCGATGCTGGCGCGGCTCGCGGCCGGCGAAGCCTCAGTCAACGAATTAGCTGAACCGTTTTCGATGAGCCTTCCGGCGGTCTCGCGCCACCTCAAGGTGCTGGAACGCGCCGGGCTGATCTCGCGCGGTCTGCAGGCGTAACGGCGGCCGTGCCGGCTCGCGCCGGAAGCGCTGAAAGAGGCGACGGAATGGCTCGATGCCTACCGCCAGTTCTGGGACGAGAGCCTCGATCGACCCACCGAGCACCTACGGGAAACGCTCGGCACTCGGCAAGCTGACGTTGGAGATCGGCTATGAGCAGCTCGGAATCTGGTAACGTGCTGTCGGGTGTCGCGCTCATTCGCGGACCTCTCGGGAACCGATTTTCCGGCCAGATCATACCGTGATCGACGCGGGCGATCACAGGTTGTCTATGGGCTGATCATCGTAGCGGCCGCGAATGACCGCTATCGACCGGCGGTCGCCCGGTTCCGTTCGTCCGTCGAAGGACCGCAATCGGCGCTACCTAGCCGTTGCCACGCCTTCCAGCGAAGGTCTCCTAACCGAGCGCACAGCCGCCGCTCAGCCTTGGGGGCAGGAACCGCTCTTTATGCCCCATTCCGGTCGTTCGCAGATGCCGATCCGCGTGGTCTCGGGAGAAGGGAAGCGGCCATTCCGAGTTCCGGCGACGCGGATCGCATCCAACCCGGAAATGGCACAAAGGCCCGATCACTTTATTAGCGAAGTGATCGCGGCTATGCTCCTACTCGGCCGGTGCCAACACAAGAGACGCAAACTCGCGTCGGAGGTTCGAGGGCTGGCATGACGATCGATGTTGCCCTCTGGCTACGCGGCCTCGGGCTTGAGCAGTACGGACCTGATTTCGCCAAGAACGACATCGACGGCGCCGTTCTTCCGGAGCTGACCGCGGAAGACTTGATTGCCTTGGGTATCACGTCGGTTGGGCACCGCCGTCGCCTGCTATCAGCGATCGCCGCCCTTCGCGATCAGCCGTCTGACGCTGCTGCGCCCGCGTCTGCCGCAGCTTTCACCGTAGAAGCCGAGCGACGGCAGCTGACAGTCATGTTTTGCGATCTGGTCGGCTCGACGCCGCTGGCGACGCGCTTCGACCCCGAGGATCTGCGCGAGATTGTCGGCGCCTATCACCGCTGTGTCGCCGACACGGTCGGCAGGTCCGGCGGCTTTGTCGCCAAGTATATGGGCGATGGCGTGCTGGTCTATTTCGGCTATCCACATGCCCATGAGGATGACGCGGAGCGCGCCCTGCGTGCGGGGTTAGCGCTGGTCGATGCGGCCGGGGCGATCGAGGTAGGCGACACCAAGCTCGCCGTACGTATCGGCATCGCTACGGGTTTGGTCGTCGTCGGTGATCTGCTCGGGTCCGGCGCCGCGCAGGAGCAGGCAGTGGTCGGTGAAACGCCGAACCTCGCCGCGCGGCTCCAAGCGCTGGCCGAGCCGGGCGCCGTCGTCATCGACCTCCAGACGCGGCGCCAGACGGCCGGCCTATTCGAGTACGACGACCTCGGGTCGATCGAGTTGAAGGGTTTTGCCCAGCGGGTCCAGGCGTGGCGAGTGATCCGGGAGAGCAATGTCGCGAGCCGGTTCGAGGCTCTGCGCTCGCAGACTACACCACTGGTCGGGCGCGAGGAGGAGCTCGATCTGCTGTTGCGCCGCTGGCGGCAGGCGAAGGAAGGCGAAGGCCGGATCGTGCTGATCTCGGGCGAACCGGGGATCGGCAAGTCGCGGATCACCGAGGCGCTGCACAGTCGGCTCGCAAGTGAGGCACATATCCGCTTGCGCTATTCTTGCTCGCCGCATCACCAGGACAGCGCGCTCTACCCGGTGATCACCCAGCTCGAACGGGCGACCGGCTTTGCGCGGGACGACGCCCTTGAGGCGAAACTTGCCAAGCTGAAGACCCTGCTCGCCCCCGCTTCACCGCGGGCCGAAGACCTTGCACTGCTGGCGGAGCTGCTGACACTGGCCGATCCCGAACTCCAGTCAGCCATCCGCGATTTCACCCCTCAGCGCAAGAAAGAGCAGATGTTCGAGGCTTTGCTTCAACAACTGACGGCGTTGGCACGCCATCAGCCAGTGCTGATCGTCTTCGATGATATCCACTGGATCGACCCGTCGTCGCGCGAGCTGCTCGATCTATGGGTCGATCGGGTGCGCGAATTGCGGGTTCTTCTGATAGTCACCTTCCGGCCGGAGTTTCAGCCACCGTGGGCAGGTCAGCCGCACATCACAAGCGTAGCGCTCAATCGGTTGGACCGGCGCGAGGGTTCGGCACTGGTCCAGGCGGTCGCCGACAATGCGGCATTGCCGGACGAAGTGGTGGCCGAGATATTCGAACGGGCCGACGGCGTACCGTTGTTTGTCGAAGAGCTGACCAAGGCGGTGCTCGAAGCCGGCGAGCGGGATGGCCGGATCGCCGTGCTCGCCGCGACCCCCGCGCCGGTGCTCGCGGTACCGGCCACGCTGAATGCCTCGCTGATCGCACGCCTCGATAGGCTCGGCTCAGCAGGAAAGGAAATCGCTCAGATGGGCGCCGTGCTTGGCCGCGAATTCTCCTATGAACTGATCCAGTCGGTCGCGGGCTGGCCCGCTGCCGAATTGAATGTGGCGCTCGACCGGCTGGCTGGTACCGGGTTGATGTTCTGCCGGGGTAACCCGCCGCACGCGATGTACCAGTTCAAGCACGCACTGGTGCAGGATGTCGCTTACAGCACGCTATTGCGCGGCAAGCGACAGGAGCTTCACGCGCGCGTAGCCGCGGTCTTGGAAGAACAATTCCTCGATATCCTCGAACGGCAACCCGAGCTGTTGGCGCACCACTTAACCGCGGCCGGTGCCACCGAACGCGCAGTCGGGCAATGGCTGAAGGCCGGCAAATACGCCGCCGAACGCGTGGCCCATGTCGAAGCAATAGGTCATTTCGGGCGGGGCCTTGCGCTACTAGGCTCGTTGCCCGGGAGTCAAAACCGGGACCGGCGAGAAATCGAGCTCCAGCTCGCAAGAGGCATATCGTCGCTTACGGCCGAAGGGTTGGGCTCATCCGAGGCTGCGGAGGCGTTTGCGCGTGCAAGGGAGCTCTGCGAGACAACCGGCGACACAGATCGCCTATTCGTCGCCCTCTGGAATTCTTGGTTGAACACTTCGCGGCGCGACATCGGAGCAGCCCGTCGCTTGTCGGATAGACTCTTAATACTGACGAAAACGCAGAGCGACAGCGCGCTCCGGCTGGAGGCCCATCACAGTGCCTGGTTCACCCGCTTCTATGCCGGCGAGCCGTCGCCGGCCCGCAGCCATTGCGACGAGGGCCGCGGGCTCTATGATTTTGAGCGACATCGGTCGCTTGCGCTTTCTTATGGGGGGCACGACCCCGGAGTATGCGCACGCCAAACCGGCGCTTGGAGCGAGTGGTTGCTCGGTTATCCCGATCGGGCGCTGGCGAGCATTCGCGATGCCGTGCATCTCGCTGAGCGGCTTGGCCATCCGCTGAGTCTCGATATCGCGTATCTGTACGAGGCGGTCATCCATCTGTTTCGCCGCGAGCCAGACATAGCCCTGCAGCGCGCGCATGCGGCCGAGGTATTGGCAGCAGAGCAGCGCCTCGCACTGAACCTCGAGCCGAACATTCTGCGCGGCGGCGCCTTGCTCGCCCAGGGAGCGATTGATCGGGCGGTCGCCTCGATGCAGGAGGGCATCGCTGCCGCAGCCGTATGGCAGCTGTATCGGCCATACCATCTGGCCCTTTACGCGGAGGCTCTGGGGCGTGTGGGAGATTACGACGGGGCCCTCACGGCGCTCGCTGATGCGCTAGACGGGATGGAGAGTCGGTGAGCGTTGGTGGGAAGCGGAAATCCATCGGCTCAAAGGGGTGTCTCTACGTTCTCAAGAAAGGTTTGCCGAGAGCGAAGCAAGCCTCGAGCAATCGATCCGCATTGCACGCAGACAACAGGCGAAATCGCTTGAGTTGCGCGGTGCCACCAGCCTCGCGCAGCTTTGGAGCGACCAAGGAAAGCGCGACCAGGCGCGCCATTTGCTGGCGCCAATCTATGCCTGGTTTGCCGAGGGCTTCGACACTTCCGATCTGAAGGACGCGAGGATGCTTCTTGACGAGCTCGCCTGAGCGGCTTCAGTTGCGGCGACGGAAAGACGGGCACTGCAGCCGACGCCTCTTGGTTTGAACGCGTCGCGCGGATACCAATCAACGGGAAATCTTCCGGCAATGCAATCGCGCGCGGCCATATCTGCCAAGATTGCCGGCGCGTCAGCGCAAGGAACACCCCTTGGACGGCCTGCTAATCTCCTGTGGGTCACGGACGCCCGATGTCTTCATGGACGACGAACGACAGCTTCCGGCCGAACCTCCTCGTTCCGTGGCGAGAGCGGGAATGTCCGGAATCGGCGCATCCTGCCCATTCCCGCTCGCTCCGGCGGAAGTCGGCTAACTGAACGGACACCGGCCATTCAGCCTAGTGGGCGGGAACGGGTCAAAGTGCCCCGAAGCTGCCCTTCTGAGAGCGCGGGCCAAACGCGTCAGAAGGTCGGGAAGCTGTCATTGGTTGGCCCTGCGTTGGTCGCCGGAAGTGTGCCATACCGGTCTTATTAGCTTCTCCGCGATCGAGGAATTTGCCTCTGGCCTTGCGTAGTGCCGAGCCGCAGCCGTGCCGCTGTAAGACAACCTGATGTGGGGAGTCCGTAGTGAGGCAATAGCCTGCACTCATTCGTCGGGCATCCCGGCTCGCCGTAGGCCGAGATAAATCGTGCTCTCGCGCAGCGCTAAGAACCGGGGGTTTCCCCACGCGCAATATTCGCGCAATCGCGCGAGCGAGTTGAAGTCCGGTCTGATCTTAATCCCCTCGGCCAGAGCCGCTTTTGCCTCGTTCCGCTCTCCTTTCAGCCCGAGCGCGGCCGCCAGCAGCATGTGGGTAAAATAAAGTCGAGGATTGCTGGCGCACGCTTTTCTAGCGAGTTTGATTGCGGGTTCCACATTACCCAATAGCAGGTGGGCTTGGCTCAGTATGCTGTAAGCAGTTGGCGAACCTGTGTCATGCGGGCCGAGCCGTATGCTCTTCTCTATTTCGGGGATAGCGGTGTCCGGCTGGCCGAGGCAAGTTAGCGTCATACCGAGCTGGCAAAAGGCAGGCGCGTAATTGGGGAGGAGCGTAATCGCGGCTTCCAGCTCGATCCGCGATTCGTCTAGGCGGTTCTGCAGTCGCCGAAGAAGTCCGAGGCCCTGGCGCGCGCGAAAGCTGTTTGCATCGCCCTCGATTGCTTCGAGCAGCAACAGTTCTGCTCGCGCTTCATCTTTTCGAACTGAGGTGCTCCAGCCATCGCCTATATTCCAGGTCAGGGTATTCGCAACGCCGATCCGGGCGGCGACCGAAGCCGGGTCAATCTCCAGCGTCTGCTCGAAAATCCTCAGAGCATCTCGTCGCGCCGCCGTGGAAATGGGCCGGACGAGAGCGGCCCACCCGCGGATCAGTAGATCTTGCGGGTCGAGATCGAGAGCGCCCTCCCGCTCGATGCGCAGGCTCTCCGCCTCCACGACTTTGAAATTGATCGTACGCGCAAGGCGGCCCGTGATCTCGCTCTGAGATTGTGAGAGAGTGGCGAGATCGCTGTCGAACCGGTCTGCCCATAGGTGTGCGCCGCTTTCGGCATCGGTCAGCTGCACATTAAGCCCAAGCAAATCGCCGGTGCGCCGAACACTGCCCTCGATGACATAGCGGACACCGAGCTCACAACCGACCTTCTTCACGTCAACGGGCTTGCCCTTCAACGTAAAAGCCGTGTTGCGGGCTATTACAAAGCCGCCGGAGATCCGGAAGAGATCTGTTGTCAGGTCGTCGGTGACTCTATCGGCGACATCTTCCGCCCCGGATCATTCGAGAAATTGGCAAAGGGCAACACGATCATTGAGAGCCGAGGCACGCGGGGCGGGCCAGCGGACTGATCAGTATCTTGCCGCTCCCGCGCCTTGCCGACGAAACGGACGCCCTTCCCAATGATGGTGCGGATTAGTCGCTGTTGTTCACCGCTGTCGCCGATAATCCGTCGCGCGGCGTTTATCCGGCTGGCAATCGTGGATTCCGAGACGATTCGCCGGCCCCACACCGAGGTCAGGAGATCGTCCTTGCTCACTACTCGGTCGCGGTTTCTGATCAAGAATGCCAAGAGATCAAAAACTTGGGGTTCCATCGAGAGCAGCGCCGCCCCTCGGCGCAGCTCACGGCGCTCGGTGTCGAGAACGTAATCTTCGAACACGAACCGCATTTCTGGCTCGCGCGGCATGCTCTCCGAAAGGCGCGATTATGAACTTGGCGCCCGACAGCCGCGAGAAAAATCAAGACGGTCTCAATATCGTCTCAATGCTGTCTCGAAGCGCAGAGCGCCACAGGCCCTTATCATCCCACCCTGAGGTAGGCACAGGGCTCCGATCCTGATGCTGGGTCGACGTCAGCATCGGGAGCAAGGCGGGGCGCGAACAGCCCCTTCGCACAAGTGGCGCTTGAACAGAGGGAGGAAGTGTCATGGACAGCATCGGCCCCACGCGGCGGCAGCTTTCGGGTCAAAGCGGCGCCCTGGTTGCCAGCGCCGCCGTCTGGAACAACCCCCTGCTGACGCAGGCCTTCGCGGCCCAACCAGGCGAAGAAATTATTCCCTGGTCGGATCAGCCGTCGCTCGACCCAGAAGTCGCCAGAGGCGTTATCCAAAACTTGCAGCGCTGGGAAGATCCAGACTTGCTGACGCCCAACAGCCGGTCCTTCAACATTGCGCACTATAATCGGCCGAAAATCGACGAGCAGGACTGGTCGCTTGAGATCACCGGTCTCGTCCGAAAACCGGCCCGGTTTCGCCTGAGTGACATCAAGGCGAGGCCGCGCGACGAGCTTACCTGCACGCTCGAATGCTCGGGCAACAACGGTCGTCCATCGTTTCTGACCGGCATCGGCACCGCGCGCTGGGCCGGGACATCGCTGGCGGCGATGCTGCGTGAGGCGGAGTTGCTGGACAGCAGCATCGAGGTCGTCTTTGTCGGCGCAGACACCGGCGAGGAGCAAGTGCGCGAGATCAAGATGCCGACGAGCTTCGCACGCAGCATGGGGGTCGGCGATGCCATGAGCCCCAACAATCTGCTGTGCTACGAGATGAACGGCGCGCCGCTGCCGCCGGAGCACGGCTTTCCGCTGCGGCTGATAGCGCCCGGCTGGTACGGGATCGCCAACGTCAAATGGCTGAGGCGGATCGAGGTGCGTGCCACGCGTCTCGAGAACCGCTTCATGGGGCGCGACTACGTCACGATTCGCGAAGAAAAGCATGACGGCAGGACCGAATGGGTCGAGACCTGGTCTGCCGAGCACAGATCAAGTCGGCACCGGCCAGAGTCGTTCGCGAGGACGGGCGTTACAAGATCGTCGGCATGGCCTGGGGTGCGCCGATCGCACGCGTCGAGGTCAGCATCGACGGCGGTCCCGGCAGATCGCGGCGATCGATCCGACCCGCCAGGAGAAATACGCATGGCGCTTGTGGTCGTTCGACTGGCCCGCTTCGGCACCGGGCGAGCACGCCATCACCGTGCGCGCCACCGGCATCGACGGCAGCGTGCAGCCCGCGCCGACGGACCCGCAGATTGCAGGCAAGCACACCTACTGGGAAAGCAACGGACAGATTATCTGACACATCCGCCTGTCCTGACTCCGTGGTGACTGAGCCGGTGTCCTGCAAGGAAGGGAGCAAGCCATGAAGACCCGGGTTTCCATGTTCGCAGCAGCCGCCACAGCCGCGATGATCGCCTCGGCTCACGCCCAACAAGCTGCGGACGACCATCTCGGCACCGTGCATTTCCCGGTCTCGTGCGGTGCGGTGCAAGGCGAGTTCGATCGCGCGGTCGCGCTGCTGCACAACTTCTTCTACCCAGAGACGGTCAAGGCCTTTCAGGCGATCATTAAGGAAGACCCGAGCTGCGCCATGGGCTATTGGGGCCTGGCAATGAGCGAGCTGCCCAATCCGTTGGTGCCACCATTTCCGCCCGCTAACCTGAAGGCCGGATCGGAGGCGATCCAGCAGGGCAAGGCCGCCAAAGCCCAGACGCCGCGCGAGGCCGAATATCTCGCCGCGATCGAAGTGTTCTACAAGGATTACGACAAGATCGACCACAAGACCCGCGCCGAGCTTTATGAGCAGGCGATGCGACGCTTGCACGAGCACTACCCGGAGGACTCCGAAGCCGCGATCTTTTATGCGCTCGCGCTCAACGGCGCAGTCGACTTCAATGACAAGAACTACACCAAGCAGCTGAAAGCCGCCGCGATTTTGAATGAGGAAGCGAAAAAACAGCCGAACCACCCGGGCATCGCGCACTACCTGATTCACAGTTACGATTTCGCGCCGCTGGCGGCGATGTGCGTGTCGACCGCGCAGCTCTATGACAAGATCGCGCCGGCAGCGCCACACGCATTGCACATGCCCTCGCACATCTATTCGATCCTCGGCATGTGGGAGGATTCGATTCGCTCCAACCTCGCCGCAAAGGCTGCGGCCGATGATTACGCCGCGAAGAACTTTCCCGATAAGACGCATTTCAGCATCTCGCATGTACTTGACTTCATGATGGTCGCTTATCTGCAGACGGCGAAGGACCACGAGGCGAAGCAAGTTGTTGACACACTCCCACAGCTCAAGCCGTTCAACGTCACAATCCTCGGGAGCGACACGGCTCTCGCGGCGATCCCGGCACGTTTTGCTCTCGAGCGTGGCCAATGGCAGGAGACCGCGCAATTGCCGGTGCGCGACAGCCAATATCCGGCGGCGCAGGCGATTACCTATTTCGCCCGCGCGCTCGGTGCCGCCCGCTCGGGTAATGCGGCGGGAGCGCGCGGTGAGATTGCCCATCTCGACGAGATCGAAACCAAGCTGACCGCCGCGAAGAATGAGTATTGGGCGGACCAGACCCGCATCCAGAAGCAAGCTGCAGCGGCGTGGGTCGCCTTCATCGACGGGCAGCGCGACGGGGCGCTCGCGGCAATGCGCCAAGCGGCCGATCTCGACGACGCCAGCGAGAAGAACGTGGCGATGGAGAACAAGCTGGTGCCGATCCGCGTGCTCTTGGGGGAACTCTATATGCAGGCCGGCATGCCCAGAGAGGCACTCCGCGAATTTGAGGCGTCGGACAGAGTCATGCCCAACCGCTTCCGGACGATTGCGGGGGCCGCCGCGGCGGCACGCGCTATCGGTTCTGCCGATACGGCGAAACGCTATTACCGCGCGCTCACCGTCCTCACGGCGGGGAGCGACGGCGATCGTCCAGAAATCTCACAGGCGAGGTCGTATCTTGCGCAAAACTGAGGAAGGGGGGATCAGACGGACATCAAAGACGATAGCGCGGCGAGCTGTGAACTAGCCGGCTACCGTCCGGGTGTTGGGATCATGCTGCTCAACCGTGACGGTCTAGCCTTCATCGGTCACCGCATCCGCATGCCGGCGGGGCTGGCGAGGTGGCAGATGCCGCAGGGCGGCATCGATACTGGCGAAACTCCACGTCAGGCGGCATTGCGCGAGCTGAGAGAGGAGGTCGGCACCGGTCGAGCCTACACCCTTGCCGAAAGCCGCGGCTGGTTTGATCACGATGTACCGGAGGAGATCGCCCAAGGGACAATGGGCGGGCGCTATCGCGGGAATCGCCAGAAATGGTTTGCGATGCGGTTCACTGGCTCCGACGCCGACGTCAAACTCGCCACCGAACATCCGGAATTCGATGCCTGGAAATGGATCAGACCCGAGCAGTTGCCCGAGTTGGTCGTGCCCTTCATGCGCAGGCTGTATCTCGACGTTCTGGCCGAGTTCCGGGGTTTTTGGTCAGAACGCGTTGGCTCGTAGGATGGGAATTTCTGCACATTGTCTGCTCCTGATCGGGCTTGCCTCTTCGCTCCACGCCGCAGCCGCCCGCGCCGGGGGCTTGGTTTGAATTTCCGAATCTCGCGGATTTTGTCTAGCTTGCCTGCGCGAGAGCGAGCCAATGAGCACCAGCCGCACAGCGCCGCGCATCACCATCTGCGGCATCCCGGAACTCGGCGAGCACTCCGCCGCCGCCGGGGTGACGCAGTCTTATCGTTTCTTGGCCCGAACTCGCCTGATCCGCCCGAGCTTGCCGAGTTCGCGCCGCACCGGCGGCTGATCCTGCGCTTTCATGATGTCATCGAGCCGCGGCCCGACCACATCGCCCCGACCC
>Ga0306921_10005890_pt1 | contig 12767 bp, 12 predicted proteins | sample sta12Cox44000080_FD_203760 | JGI IMG/M metagenome (GOLD analysis project Ga0306921, IMG submission 203760) | Lab enrichment of tropical soil microbial communities from Luquillo Experimental Forest, Puerto Rico - statoxic.12C.oxic.44.000.080 (v2)... | ecosystem: Environmental > Terrestrial >... | reverse complement strand
ACCGGTCGATCCAGTACTGTCCCCACCTGCGCCGCGGCACGCGAGGTCGAGAAATGCGCCAGCAGCACGGCGTCGCAATCGGCAAAGCGCGGCGCAGCCTCGGCGATCAGCCGGTCGTGTTCCCCGCGGTCACCCGCCCTCAAAGCGGCCATCGCACCCGGCACGCAATAGGTCTCGATCGTCGCCCGTTTTCCGCGGGCCTCAGCCATCGCGCGGAACTCCTCCTCCATCGAGCCGACGCTCGGCGCGAATGTCGCCAGCATGCCGATGCGCCGGCCTGCCTCCAGCGCCGCCCCGAACATGGCCTCATTGGGCTTTAGCACCGGGATCGGCAATCGCGCGGCGGCGGCCTCGATCGCCTCGCCAAAGGCCGAGCAGGTAAACAGCGCGCCGGCGGCACCGGTTGCGGCACCGTATTCCGCCAGTGCGCAGATGCGCCGTTTCATCGCCTCGGTCAGCACGCCGTCCCGCTCGCGGTCGAGGCTCAAGGAATCATCCAAGATGTTGGCGCATTCGGCTTCGGGCCATAATTGCCGAAACGCCTCCTCTACCGGCGCGACCGCGACGGTGACGGCGTGGATCAGTGCGATGCGTGTTTTCATCCTGGTTCCTACGCGGATCGATCGGCCGACGCGGTCGTGATCAAGCGCACATCCCGTCGCTGGTCAAGAGGCCGCTGGTCAAAAGATTGTATTCGATATAATAATGTAACCCTGGGTAGCTGAAATCGGAAGGTCGCTCGGTCGTGAAGGGATGGGTTTACGCGCTTGCCGTTCTTGCTGTCGTTGTTGGGCCTGCTCTGGCTTCGGCACAGCAACTGACCAAGTGTGTCGCCCGGCCAGGCGATCACCGACAAGGAGGGCAAGACCGGCGTCATCCTCGCGGACGACAGCAAGCTGTGCCAGGTGAAATACGCCGATGGGCAAGTCTATAGCTGGATTTACTGGAATTTGCGTCCCACGGAAGCCTCCGGCAAATCCGGGCTGGTGACCGCGCAGGCCCCGATCACCAAACCGCCGCCGGTCGATAATCCAGAGGCGGTGAGCGTCCTCAGACCGTCCTCCAACCGGACCCTGGTCTATCGGGCCGACCGGTACGGCAACTTCATGCTGACGGCTGCTGTTAATGGGGCGCCAATCCGGGCGGTTGTCGATACGGGAGCCAGCCTTGTTGCTCTCACCCTCGAGGACGCGCAGGCCGCTGGCATCAGCCGCAGCGAGCTGGTGTTCAGCGGGATCACGCATACCGCTAATGGCACTGCGCGTTTTGCCCCCGTGATGCTGCGGGAGGTTCGCATCGAGCAGGTGTCGATCGAGAACGTGCCAGCCGCGGTAATGGAGAATCTGTCTCAGTCCCTGCTCGGGATGAGTTTCCTGAAACGGCTGAAGAGCTTCGAAATGCGCGAGGGCGCGCTGACGATCAACTGGTGAGGGCCGCGGCCTCGGTCCCCGCCCGCAGTCGGGTCCCCGGCGGCTTTCCGTCGGTTTCGGGAAGGAACGGCGCAGCCACCAGGCCGAGAACGAGAGAAAGGCCCTAAAGCGGAGGAGGATGGCGACCTATTGTGCAGATTCGCAGCTAGTCGGCTGCGGGACCGGCCGAGGGCGCGGCGGTTTCTAGCCACAGCGCGTGTGGCAGCGGCTTGCCGTTGGTCTCCGGCATGAACAGCGCGACCACCGGCCCGATCAAGAAGAACAGACCAATGATCGTCGCCGCCGGTCCGAAGCCGCCGAGGCTGACGATCAAGGTGCCGGCGATCAGCGGACCCGTCCAAGAGATGAAACGCGGCCCGTTGAAGCAGAACGCGATCGCGGTGCCGCGCATGCGCGTCGGGAACAGTTCGGGCAGCCAGATCGGCGCCCACGCCCAGATGCCGATCGAGAAGAAGCCGAAGACGGCGACGCAAACCAGCAGGATGGTGAGGTTCGGCGCCCAAAGATAGACCACCGGTGTCAGCACCAGCGATGCCAGGTAGAACAGCATCACCGCCGCCTTACGGCCGAAGCGGTCGGCGAAGAAGCCGAGCGAGACAAAGCCGAACACGCCAGCGCCAGCTGACAACAGACCTGCCCAGGCCGACAAGGTCGGAGCCGAGAAGCCGGCCTTCGCCGCGACCGAGCCGACATAGGTCGGAATGAATGTCGCCACCCCCCAGAACGCGAAGGTGACCGACAGCATCATCAGAAAGGCGCCGATCAACCGCCAGCGGACCGAGGGCTCAGTGAACAAATCGACGACGGTGGACCGGGTCAGCTGTGCGTCGACGCCCTCGAGCTGGGCGCCGCTCTGCTGCTGCGCATGGGCGAAGCGTCGGCGCTCGTTGGCCTCTTCCCAACGCGGCGATTCCGGAATGTTGCGACGGATCCACAACACGATCAGCGCCGGCAACACCCCGACCAGATACAGCCAGCGCCAGGCATTGGGGCCCATATCGCCAATACCAAGCCAGACCAGAGAGGCGATGACACTGCCGACGCCGGCGCCCATCTGCAGCAATCCGCCGCCTTTGCCGCGCGCATGGTCGGGCCACATTTCCGAGACGATCGAGGCGCCAGTCGCCCATTCCGAGCCGATCCCGACGCCGACGAGAAAGCGCAATACGAGGAACGATGGCCAATCCCACGCGATGGCGCTGAGCCCGGTGGTCAAGGAATAGGCCAGGATCGCCAGCATCATCGTGCGCTTGCGGCCGATGTAATCGGCGATGATGCCGCCGACCACGCCGCCGGTCGCCCAGCCGGCTACCGTGCCCGCCAGGATGTAGCCGGCGTATTTGGGAATGGCGGCGTATTGCGAGGGGTCGAGCAGCTGATGCAGTGCGAAGCCGACGGTCAGGAAGATGGCGTAGATCTCGAAGCCGTCGAACAACCAGCCGAGGTTGGAGGCGAACAGCACTTTCCACTGCGCACGGTTGAGCGAGCGGTACCATGGTAAAGACGCAGTGGCGGCGTTTTCGTCCATCCCGCGGGCCTTCCTGTTGTGCGTCGTTTCCCGTCGACTAACGCGGCGGGCTTATTCGCTGTCGAAGAGATTGTATACTCTCGCGCCGGAGACGCACAACACGTCCGCGTGAGTAGTTGAGCGCGCTGTCAGCGGGCGTTTTCCCTCGGGGCTAATGCGCGCCCGGGAAGGTCGGCGGCATGATCTCGACCGCCGGGCGTTTGCCCCAATCAAGGCTCGGTACGCGCTCGATGGCACGGCGCTGCGCCTCTTCGAGGCGCGCGACGGCATCGGCATAGTCGAAGGCAAGGGTCTTGCCGTCTTTCACGACCTGCCGCCCGTCAACAAAGACGTGGCGCACGGCACGCTCGGCGGCCGAATAGACGAGACTGCGGATCGGGTCGTAGAGCGGCCGCATCGCTGGATGCTCGGCGTCGACAACCACGAAATCGGCCTTGGCGCCGGGCGACAGCCTGCCGATGTCGTCGCGGCCGAGTGCGGCAGCGCCGCCGATCGTCGCGGCAGTGAAGATGTCGGCCGTCGTCACGGCATGGGCATTCTCGGCGGTGATCCGGGCGAAGATCGCCGCGGCCCGCATCTCCTCGATCAGATTATGCGGAAAGGTGTCCGTACCGATGCCGAGGTTCACCCCGGCGGCACGGTAGGCACCAAAATGCTCCAAGGTGATGCCGCGACGCGAAAAGACGGTAGGGCAATGGGCGACATTTGTCCCGGTCGCCGCAAGGCGGGCGAGGTCGCTGCGGGTCGGCCAGTGCAGCCAAGAATGGTGATCGAGGAAAATCGCGTGGCCGATAATCGCATTCGGGCCGAGCAGGCTCAATGTCTCCAGCCATTCGATCGGCGTCTGGCCGTGACGTCGCATGATTTCGTGGAACTCGACAACGCTCTGCGCGGCGTGAATTTGCAATGGCAGGCGGCGCTCGCGCGCTGCGCCGGCGCTGTCGCGCAGCAGCGCCTCGCTGCAGGTGTCGATCTGCGCCGGACAAAGCATGCCGGAAAGCCGTCCTGACGGGTGTTGGCTCGCTCGGTCGATCGTTCGCAACGCCTGCTCGAAACCAGCCCGTCCGGCGGCCTCGGCCCATTCATAGCGCACTTCACGGCCATTGGTCGTGTACCAGCGTCCGGAGCGGTACATCGGCGCGACATAGGCTCGGATCCCGCTTCTCCCGATCGTGTCGAGCCAATCCTCGCGCTCGGCCGAGAGGTCGCACAGCGTAGTGACGCCGCTTTGCAGCAGCTCGCATAAGGCCACTTCATTGGCCGCCCTCCTGCCCTCCCCATCTGCCGCAAACAACGGCAGATATTCGTAAAGCGAGCTCATAAAGAGCTGGCGGCTGCCCACTTCGTCGGTCAGACCCTTCAGCATCGGCTCCGACGACGGGTGGGCATGGAGATCGATCAGCCCAGGCATGACGAGACAGCCGCGCCCGTCGATCTCGACCGCCTGCGGATCCGGCGGCACCGCACCGACCGCCATGATCGTGTCGCCGGTGAAGGCGAGGTCGGTGTCGCGGCGGTAGACATGGGCCTCCGCGGACGCATCCCAAGCGACGATCCACGAGGCGCTGCGGATGATAGTCGGCGCTTTATCCATGGGATGTCAGTATCAGGCTAGCGCCTGGCTTCACAAACAAAAAGGCCGGTCAGCCGGACAGTCTGCGATCCGCACTGCCAGGGACAGGACCGACCTCCCGCGCGCGAGGACTACCGAGCCGCCACGACCTCACTTCGAACTGGCGGACCTCAGACCCGCAAGGTGGCCGTCGTTTCAGTGCGTTGTGATAGAGTTGGAGCGCCCATTTATCGGTATGAGCATTGGTTTCCTCAGGCGTGCTCCTTACTTTCGTCCACCGCCCCTCTATCCCTTGCCCGCGCCTGCTCTTGCGCTGACACCCATTTGGCGTGCTCCTGCGAGATGAGCCCTTCGATACGATCGGCGAGTAAGGCAATCCGTTTCTCTCGGCTCTCCGCATTTCCATAGGGTCCGGCTGCCGCCAGGTAGAGGTATTTTTCGTGCTTCAGCGCCTCGCAGGTTGAGCGATAGGCAATCCAGTTCTGCTGATCTTGGTTCAGTTGCTGTACCGCCTCTATTATGAGTACGAGGAGACCAAGTATTGCTGCAGCCCATTTAAATTGTTGCTCGGGGATCGGAAATACGGATAGGAGCGGAATTAATCCGGCGATAATCACCTGAGCCAGCTTCAGAATCTTGTAGCGCCGCTGAGCCGCTTGGCTCTTGCGGTCATACCAGCCGATCTGATCCTCCAGGCGTTCCTGCGTAGGAGACTGCTGATCGTTGGCAACCGCAGACTGAGCTTGGTGCTCCACGATGCTGCTCTCCCCGATGCAGATGCGCCATGCACTTGTCTATCCCAATTTTAGGGACCCTATATTACTGCACTGTCAATGCAAGTTCTGTCACCACACGCGATAATTTTATTTCAACCTCCGCTCCTCTTGGCTCGAGAGCGGTACATCAAGCTTATTGAAGCGTCTGCGCGCGGTTACCGGTCGATGCCGCCCATGCGGGCTCGAACCCGTCGGCGACCTGCATCGCACAGGCGGTCTCGGCGAGGCGCTTGGTGACGGCGTCGTAGACGCCGTCCGGCGCCGGGATGCGGTTGGCGCACACGCAAGTCTGCGCGGCGTTCGGGTATTTCGAGGCGATCGCACCCTGGCTCCGCAAGGGCAGCTCTCGACCGCCATCTCAGATATCGGCGTCGTCAAAGGCGATAAGCGGCGCGTTGCCGCCCAATTCCAGCGACAGCCTTTTGACCGCGCCTGCGCACTGCTGCATCGGCAAATTGCCGACCTCGGTCGAGCCGGTGAGGGTCGGCTTGTTGGGGCTCCCGGCTTTGTGCCAAAAAGCGGCCCGTCAGGTTTTGATGGCTACGCAGCCAAACAGTACCGAGAGGGAAGGCAGCATGAAGCTCACGATCCGCCCAGTCTCGCCGGACCTGTGGCCTGTGCTCGAGGACCTGTTTGGCAAAAACGTCAACGTCGGCCGCTGCTGGTGCATGTATTGGCGGATCGGCAGCGCCTACCGCCAGCGACTGCACGAGGAAAACAGGGCGGCGTTTCGAGAGATCGTGGAACGCGGTCCGCCCCCGGGCCTGCTCGCCTTCGATAGCGGCTTGGCCGTGGGCTGGTGCCAGCTGACGCCGCGCGACGCCCTATCGTGGCTCGACCGCACATGGCGGCTTAAGCGTGTGGATGATCTGCCCGTCTGGTCACTCTCCTGCTTCTATGTGCGCAAGGGCTATCGCAGGCGGGGTGTCACGTCGGTGCTGATCGCAGCGGCTTTGCAAGCCGCAAAGCGGGCAAAGGCCCCCGGACTCGAAGCCTATCCTCTCGATGCGGAGCAGACGCCGAGTGCTTCGGGTACTGGCTATGCCTCGACCTTCGCGCGCGCCGGGTTCAAGACGATAGCCCGCCGCGTGCCGCCTCGCCCGATCATGCGTCACGATCTAAACGGGGTTAGTACACCCTGAAAGCATCAGCACCCGTAGGGTAGGTCGAGTGCAGCGAAACCCTTCGCCATCGGGCCGGAAAGGCGGGTTTTGCTCACGCTCTACCCACCCTACAAGGCCTCATCCGACGATACTTACCGGTCGATGCCGCCCATGCAGAGATATTTGACCTCGAGGAATTCCTCGATGCCGTATTTCGAGCCCCTCGGCGACCCGCCAGATGCGGCCGGACCTTCTCGATCGGTCGTTACGAGGATTGACTTGGACCAGATGGTAGTCCAACTTCTTACTGGTTAATGGATGGAAGAGCGATATTTACCTGGCTAATGGACGGACGAGCGATGCGTATTGCGGTGACCAACGCCAAGGCGCAATTGACGGAGTTGATCCACCGTGCCGAGGCCGGGGAAGAGATCGTTCTGACCCGGCATGGGCGCGCGGTGGTGCGCTTGGTCCCTGTTGAAGCGGCCGTCGCCCCCGCAGCACGCAGAAAACTCCTTGAGGCGGTTCGGGCCTCGGGTGCCGCCAAGGCACAGGGCGGGGAAAGTGCGCCGGAAAGCCAGGATTTCCTTTACGGCCCAGACGGCCTGCCCGGATGATTGCGGTTGATACTTCCGCGCTGATGGCAATCGCCCTCGGCGAGGCGGAAGCGGATGCCTGCATCAGGGTTCTGGAAACCGAGGCGGAGGTCGTCATTTCCGCCGGGACCGTGGCGGAGGCTTTGATCGTCGCCGCCCGGCGCAATGTCGGTGAAGAAATGACCCGCATGATCGATGGGCTCGGCCTTGAAATCGTGTCGGTAACTCCCTCGTCAGCGCGCCGGGTTGCCGCAGCCTATGCACGCTGGGGTAGAGGTACGCACCCGGCAGGGCTCAATTTCGGCGACTGCTTTTCCTATGAAGTGGCGAAGGAGCATTCCTGCCCCTTGCTCTTTGTCGGCGACGATTTTTCAAAAACCGATCTCGAAAGCGCGCTGTAGCGGCGCGGCGGACCGACGCGGCGATTTGCGCCGCGACCTTCTCGACCGCCTTCATGTCGATGAGCGGGCCGATCACAGCACCCGGTTCGAAGCCGTCTGCGACCTTCATGGCACCGGCGGTCTCGGCGAGGCGCTTGGTAAAGGCGTCATAGACGCCGTCCTGCACCAGGATGCGGTTGGCGCACACGCAGGTCTGGCCGGCATTGCGATATTTCGAGGCGATCGCACCCTTGACCGCCATCTCGATATCGGCGTCGTCAAAGACGATACGCAATTGAGTATATTCTGGAAAATTTTGGGTATTATATCTGTCCGCGTGGCCAATAACGTTGTCGCATTTCTCAGTTTCGTTATAAATTTCAGTATCTTAATGGACGACGTTCCATACTGGATCGACCTATCTAGAGACATGCTTATACATTTATCATACGTGTGACTTGACAGACGGACCTAATTCACGTATATTGTCAAGCTTCAGAAAGGAGAACAGCTGTGGAAACGAACATTGATGCGCAAAAATTTAGGTGTCAATCAAAGGCGATGGCGTCACAATAGAAAAGACTGTGCCGGAGGATGTCGCCCGGCAATTGATCACGCTGATTATGGGCGGAGCTGCTTTGTATGAGCCTGTATCACGACGGGAGACGTTGGTATCTACGAATGGCACTGATGGCTCGAGCCATCCTCCGCGGCCGGGAGGTCGTCGAACGTCTCTTCGAGAGTTTCTCGAAGAAACTCAAGCAACTCGGAACCCTGACAAAATTACCGCCATCGCAGAGTATCTCGTCCGACACGAGGAAGTGGAGCTTTTCACCAGAGATGAGATTAAGGGGCGGTATCGGTCCGCCGGTGAGGCCCCTCCCGCTAATTTCCCAAGAGACTTCGCCTGGGCGGTTAGAAACGGATGGATCGCAGAGGACTCTAAGTCGTCGGGTTCCTATTATGTGACTTCCAAGGGCCGCGCTGCGGTCGAGAATAAGTTTTCGGACGAAGTTAAGAAAGCCACCGCGCAAGCTTCCGGCCGCAGACGTTCGCGAAAGGCTGCGGGCGCGGCACCCGCAGAGAATGACCCTGAATGATCCGAAAATCACACGTCGCGCGATTCGGCGAGATACGAGATTCTGCGGTCGGCGACCCTCATACCCTCCCTGATGATCGACTAAGGGTTCTATGGGTGCTTGCAGTTGCCAAGGACGATCCGGAACTCGCGTATATGACACCAGCTCAAATCTCGGACATCCTTTGTGATAGAGAGGGTATTCATGTGCCGCGGCAACGCGCCGCCGGCATCCTCCAGAAGGAAAGCAGGACCGTCGCGAGGAAACGCTATCAAGGTCGAAATCGATACAAGATTATGAAGCAAGGGATCGAGGAAATAAGGCCTGCTTCGCTCTCGTCTATCTATGTCGATCCCGAGCTGGCACTTACTCAGATTCGGAGAATGGAGGAGATTCTTGCATCGCTCAAAGGTGATCTAAAAATCTGTGATCCATACGTAGAAAACAAGACGATAGATTTCCTCGCTGAGTGTAGGTCCTCATCCTCTATAAAGCTCTTAACCTCGAACGTGTTAAAGGAATCAAAGCTCCGGCGTGATCTCGCGGCGTATGACAAGGAGCACACGCGCAAGATCGAGGTTCGCATCTCGCTGAACGGCGTGCTCCATGACCGCTATATCCTTCACGAGGAAGGCATGCTGCTGCTGGGAACGAGTCTAAACGGATTCGCAAAAAAACAGTCATTTCTGGTGTCGCTCGGACCTGATATCAGGGCCGCCACTGAGACAGCCTTCAACCGGATGTGGGTATCAGCGACGAAATTTTGATCGCAGCTCTAGACTTGGCTCGAACACGCAACAATGTTCTTAGAAGGGTCTTCTTGCATCCGCAGAGAGCGACCGCGCGCCAGGGGCTGCGGGCTTGGTAAGTTCCTCATCCCTGGCGCATCCCCTGACCTTTTACCGGTCGATACCGCCCATGCAGAGGTATTTGACTTCGGGAAGTTCCTCGATGCCGTATTTCGAGCCTTCGCGGCCGATGCCACTCCGTGCGGCCGAACGGCGCGATCTCGGTCGAGATGATGCCTTCGTTGATGCCGACGATGCAGTATTCGAGCCCCTCGGCCACGCGCCAGATGCGGCCGATGTCGCGGCTGTAGAAATAGGCGGCGAGCGCCCTCCCTTCCCTGGCGAGAAGGGAGAAGGGAGGAGATTTTTGGCCATCTCGATCGCCTATCGGTCCTAGAACCATCAGGGGCGTCGCGACTCGAAGAGCATCGTAGGATAAAAAAGGATGGACCTGACGGCAGGACTTGAACCTGCGACCTCCCCGCCCCTACTCTCACGTGTCAGCACGACTTCGGTCGCAAACGGGGGCTCTATCCGTCTGAGCTACGTCAGGGGAACTCCCTTATTATCTCCTTCTCGGTACGCGCTTCCGCGAGTGTGGTGGGCACCTCGTTAATCAGCGATATGCGCCCGGAGGGCTTCCGAATACCGGATGTCACGGCGAGCTAGTTGCTCAAGCTCCCTCCGTAAGCCGGCCAAGTCATGGTAGTAGCGAACCGTGCCGTCATCCTGCCGTTCGCGCACCTGCTGAAGATAGCCCTTCTTGCGTAGCCGGCTGAGACTTCGCTGAACCGAGCGTTCCGACACCCCCATTCGCTTCGCTATCGTGTAGGGTTGCAAGTAGGGCAGACTATCTTCAAACCACCAAGCCTGATTGAGATTGGCGATGACGACCACGTCCATCGCGCTGAGTTTCAACAAATGTTGTCCTCGTATCAAAGCGTCAGGCAGCACCTGAAACCCGGCCCTGATAGCGTCGCCCCACTTCGCTTGCGCCTCGGAGGGCGATGACGTTTCCTCGCTACGTTGAATATTCGTGACGTTACTACGCTGCACCGTGGGTTGCCCGTTCGCTAGAGAGTGCGTTCCTTATAATTTTTTTTCGTAGGAGAGTGCAAGACTTCGTCTTATTAGGGTGACGAATTTGACGTTTTTTTTTACGCTCACCGCACTCCATCCAGCTAGCGAGGGAATTGATCGCTAGGTAACGGTGGTTGAAGAAGAGGTCTCGGGTAATTTTGATGCCGCAGGCGCTGCGCCCGCACTGGTCGGTCCTGGCGAACTCGAACCTGGCGTGAATGTGGAGGTCGCGCGCCGATGATGAGGACGCGAGATCCTCATCATCCCCCGCGCGCCCGTACGACCCTTTACCGGTCGATGCCGCCCATGCAGAGGTATTTGACTTCGAGGAATTCCTCGATGCCGTACTTCGAGCCTTCGCGGCCGATGCCGCTTTCCTTCATGCCGCCGAAGGGGGCGATCTCGGTCGAGATGATGCCTTCGTTGATGCCGACGATGCCGTATTCGAGCGCCTCGGCGACGCGCCAGATGCGGCCGATGTCGCGAGCGTAGAAATAGGAAGCGAGACCGAATTCCGTGTCGTTGGCCATCTTGATGGCTTCTTCGTCGGTCTTGAAGCGGTAGAGCGGCGCCACGGGCCCAAAGGTCTCTTCCTTGGTGATGACCATGTCGGTCGTCACATCGGTCAAAACCGTCGGCTCGAAGAAGGTGCCGCCGAGTGCCGACCGCTTGCCGCCGGTTACCACCTTGGCACCCTTCTTGACCGCGTCGGCGATGTGCGCCTCGACCTTCTCGACCGCCTTCATGTCGATAAGCGGCCCGATCACCGCCCCCGGCTCGAACCCGTCGGCGACCTTCATCGCGCCGGCGGTCTCGGCCAGCCGCTTGGTGAACGCGTCGTAGACGCCGTCCTGAACCAGGATGCGGTTGGCGCAGACACAGGTCTGGCCGGCGTTCCGGTACTTCGAGGCGATGGCACCCTTGACCGCCATCTCGATATCGGCGTCGTCAAACACGATGAACGGCGCGTTGCCGCCCAATTCCATAGAGGTCTTCTTGACCGTCGCGGCGCATTGCTCCATCAGCAATTTGCCGACCTCGGTCGAGCCAGTGAAGGTCAATTTCCGGACGGTCGGGTTGCTGGTCAGCTCACCGCCGATCTCGTTCGACGGCCCGGTGACACAGGAAAAGACACCCTTTGGCACACCGGCGCGCTCGGCCAGTTCGCACAAGGCCAATGCCGAGAACGGCGTGGCTGTCGCCGGCTTCAGCACCATCGTGCAGCCGGCCGCCAATGCCGGCCCCGCCTTGCGGGTGATCATCGCTGCCGGGAAGTTCCACGGGGTGATCGCCGCGCAGACGCCGATCGGCTCCTTCGTCACGACGATGCGCTTGTCGGAGGCGTGCGCCGGGATCGTGTCGCCATAGACGCGCTTGCCCTCCTCGCCGAACCATTCGATGAAGGCGGCGGCATAGGCGATCTCGCCGCGCGACTCGGTCATCGGTTTGCCTTGCTCGGCGGTCATCAGGGTCGCGAGGTCCCCCTGGTTCGCCATCATCAGGTCGTACATTTTGCGCAAGATCTGGGCGCGCTCCTTGGCGGTCTTGGCGCGCCAGGCCGGCAACGCGCGGTCGGCCGCCTCGATCGCCTGGCGGGTCTCCTCCGCACCCATCCGCGGCACGGTGCCCAAGGTCTCGCCGGTCGCCGGGTTGGTGACCGGGATCGTGCCGCGGTTCAACGCGTCCACCCATTCGCCATTGACGTAGCATTGCTGGCGGAACAGCTTCGGATCCTTGAGCTCCATCGCGCACCTCGCCTCACTTCAATGATTAAGGATAGGTACGGCCAGCGTGTACTTTTGACAAGGCGCGGACGGTTCGTGCGAGATGGCCCCTCACCCCGTCCCTCTTCCCACAAGCGGGGCGAGGGAAGGGGGGCCGCGTCGGCCTACTCGACGGTGACGCTTTTGGCGAGGTTGCGGGGCTGGTCGACGTCGGTGCCTTTGAGGACGGCGGTGTGGTAGGCGAGCAGCTGGATCGGGATCGCGTAAAGGATGGGGGCGACAAACGGGTCGCAGCTCGGCACCGCGATGCCGAAAGCCAGCCGGTCGGCGAGACGGGCGACCCCGGCGCTGTCCGAGATCATCACGACGCGGCCGCCGCGCGCCATCACTTCCTCGACATTGCCGAGGGTCTTTTCGAAGAGCTCGTCATGGGGCGCCAGCACGATGACCGGCACGTTCTCGTCGATCAGCGCGATCGGCCCGTGCTTCATCTCGCCCGCCGCGTAGCCCTCGGCATGGATGTAGGAGATCTCCTTCAGCTTGAGGGCGCCTTCCAGCGCCAGCGGAAAGGCGCTGCCGCGGCCGAGATAGAGAACATCACGCGCTTCGGCAATCTCGGCCGCGATCTCGCGGATGCGCTCGTCGTGGTTCAACACTTCACTGGCGCGCGATGGGATTTCGGTCATCACGCCGACCAGCTCCGCCTCGCG
>Ga0306921_10005889_pt1 | contig 12767 bp, 13 predicted proteins | sample sta12Cox44000080_FD_203760 | JGI IMG/M metagenome (GOLD analysis project Ga0306921, IMG submission 203760) | Lab enrichment of tropical soil microbial communities from Luquillo Experimental Forest, Puerto Rico - statoxic.12C.oxic.44.000.080 (v2)... | ecosystem: Environmental > Terrestrial >... | reverse complement strand
TCGGCATCGGCCCCGCCTCCAAGATCGCCTTCGGCGTGAGCCATGGCTTTTTTCCCATCGTCATGACCATCGTCGCCGGCGTGCAGAACATCAAGCCGATCTTGCTCACGAGCGCGCGCGCCATGGGGGCGAGCCGCTGGCAAACGCTGCGCTACGTCGTGTTCCCGCACATGATACCGAGCTTCTTCGCGGGCATGCGGCTCGCCATGACCGGCGTGTTGCTCGGCGTGCTGCTGGCCGAGCTTTATGTCTCGACCGCGGGCATCGGCTATTTCACCACGCTGTTCACGCAGAACTTCGACCCGACCCGGCTCTTGGGCCTCATCTCGGTGCTCGCCGCCATGGCGATCGTGCTCAACGAGATCGTGCGGCGGGCCGAGGTGCATTTTGGCCGCTGGCACACCGACTGAGGGGAGTGGTCGATGGCGGGAAAGCTCAAGCTCACGGTCGCGTGCGGCGACTACGAGATCGTGCGCGCGCTCAAGGACGGCGCGGTCGAGGCCGCCGGCCTTGATCTCGTCATGCTCACCGACATGGGCCCGCGCGAGCGCCACTGGCGCATGGCGCGCAGGGCCGAGTTCGACGTCTGCGAGGCCAATATCGGCGCCTATTTCATGGAGCGCGACCAAGGCGCGCCGCTCACCGCCATCCCCGTGTTCCTGCACCGGCGCTTCCGTCACGGCTTTCTATTCGTCAACGCCGCGGCCGGCATCCGCGCCCCCAAGGACCTGATCGGCAGACAAGTGGGCGGCACGAATTTCCAGCCGGCCTCCAATATCTGGATGCGCGGCATCTTGCAGGAGGACTACGGCCTGCCGCACCGGCAGGTGACGTGGGTGGTCGAGCGCAGCGAGGACGTGGCATTCACGCCGCCCAAGGATCTGCGCATCGAGATGATCGCGCCGGGGAAGAAACTCGACCGCATGCTGGCAGAGGGCGAGATCCCCGCCATGCTCTCGCCCGAGCTGCCGCGCTTGTTCCGCGCGGGCGACCAGCGCATCGTGCGTCTCTTTCCTAACTACAAGGACCTCGAGCTCGCCTATTTCCGCAGGACCGGGATCTTTCCGATCATGCACGTCACCACCATCAAGCAGGAGATCGTCGACAAATTTCCCTGGGTGCCGACCAACCTCACGAAGGCCTTCGAGGAGGCGAAGGCGATCGCCTATCGGCGCATCGCCAATCCTCGCGTGGTGCCGCTCGCCTGGGTGCGGACCATGCTGGAGGAGCAGGAGGAGCTGCTGGGCCGCGATCCCTGGGCCTATGGTTTGACTCCCGCCAACCGCAAGAACCTCGAGACCGTGCAGCGCTACACCTTCGAGCAGGGCATGATCAGCAAGATGCTGCCCCTCGATGCATTGTTCGCGGACGCCGATCTCGGCGACGCCGGCGGATCCGATGGGATTTGAGTGCGGGGGATTTAAGCGAGGAGACCAACAGGAGAATCACTAGCTGACCCCGCCAACTAACCCGAGTAGTTACGACATGACCGCGCTCGAACGGCTCGGCAGCCATGTCGCCGCAAGCGGACGCGAGCGCGCCAGCGATGCCGCGCGCGAGCTGGTCGAGCTTCATCTCATCGACACCGTCGGCGCCTGGATCGCGAGCACGCGCTCCGTCGAAGGTTCAAGCCTGCTGCAGTTTCGCGCCGCGATGCGCGCACGCGGGGAACGCGCATGGGCGCTCGATCTCGCGACCCGATGCGCGCTCGCGCGGCTGAGCGAGATCGACGACATCCACCTCCCCTCCATGACGACGCCCGGCGCCATCGTCATTCCCGGCGCGCTCACCTTGGCGGCCACGCTGCCGGCGGTTGGGGCGGACGACGTGATCGCGGCGATCCTCGCCGGCGTCGAGGCCATGACCCGGCTCGGCCGCGCCGTCGACGGGCCGGCCATTCTCTATCGCGGCATCTGGCCCACCTATTTCGCCGGGCCCTTCGGCATCGCCGCCGTGGCCGCGCGGCTGTTCAAGCTCGACGCGCAGGCGAGCGCGCATGCGCTAGCACTGGCGCTCACGCTGGCAGCGCCCGCCGTGGGACATCACAACGCGGCCACGACCTCGCGCTGGTTCGCTGTGGGCAACGCCGCCCGCAACGGGCTCAACGCGGCCTTGGCGGCGCAGCAGGGCTTCACCTGCGATCGCAAGCTGCTCGAAGGTCGTGTCCTCCCCGATGTCTTCGGCGTCACGCCCGACGTCGCCGCGCTCACCGACGGCCTCGGCGAGCGCATCGCCTTGACCGAGGTCTCATTCAAGCCATGGTGCGCCGCGCGGCAGACCATGGCGGCGACGCAGGCGCTCAAGGACATCCTCGCGAGCGGGGTCGCGCCCGCGGCCATCGACGAAATCACCGTGTCCGTGCTGCCGCCTCACCTCAAGATGATCGATCACGGCGTCGTCGCTGGCGACCGCGCCTCGCATCTCACCAGCGTGCAATGCTGCATGGCGCTGGCAGCGTTCGCGCCGGAGATGGCGTTCGACGTGCAGCAGACGCCGGCGGACCTGCCGCCGGCCGTGCGCGGCTTGATGGCCAAGATCAAGGTCGAGGCGGACGCGCGCCTGCTCGCCGACTATCCGGCGACCTGGCCAGCGCGCGCGCGCGTCGCCGTGGGCTCGGCGCGGCACGAGCGCGACGTGACCCACGTTCCCGGGGATCCCGCGCGCCCGTTCGATCGCGAAAGCGTGCGCAAAAAGTTTCTGCGCTTCACGCAGCCGGTGCTCGGCGCGGACAAAGCCGCGCGCATCCTCGCGCGTTGCAGCGGCGTGCTCGCAACCGGTGCGTTTTCCCAATTGATCGACGAAATCGAGCAGGCTTGCGCGGTGGACGCCTGTTCGCGCTGAGGGACAGGGCAGAGCGACAGCGGAAGCCAGGATTCTGTCTCCACTCGCAGGTGATTCCCACCGCGCACTCACCCGCGGGGCTCGCCGCCTTCGCTACGATACCGCCTTCGTTGGTAGGCAGGCTTTTTGACTCGTCGTAGCTCGTTGCCCTAAGTTGGTCCGGACGCGCCTTGTTTTGGAGCGATCAACCATCTCGGATCGAGAGCACGCCATGCTCAGGCGCATCATTCCGGTCGCTGCCCTCCTGATCCAGCTGGCTTGTGCGGCTATCGCATCCAGCACGCCCGCACGGGCAATTGACGAGATCGAGATGGGCTCGGTCGGCGGTCCGACGGCGTTGCTTTGGCCGCTTTACATCGGCACCGCCACGGGCATGTTCGCCGCCGAAAACCTGGACATCAAGCAGATTTTTGCGCCCTCGAGCGCAGGGGTTCAACAACAGTTGGCAGCCGGAGCGTTCCAGATCTCCGATTCCGGCCTCATCGATCAGGTGCGAGCGATTTTCGAAGGTGCGCCGATTGCACTCGTCCGCATTGAAGGGCAGGTGCCGCCCTATGCGCTGCTCGCTCAGCGGACGATCAAGACCATCGCGGAGTTGCGCGGCAAGACCATCATGGTTGGGGGCGAAAAGGACATCACGCGGGTTTATCTCGAGCGCATGTTGACGCCCAACGGCATCAAGGCCGGCGAATACGATTTGCTGTATGCGGGATCGACGCTGGCGCGATTTGCCGCGCTCCAGTCGGGCGCGGTCTCGGCGGCCATTCTGTTTCCGCCTTTAAACTTCCGAGCAGAGGCCGCGGGCTTCACCAATCTCGGCTTTATCGTCGATTACGCCAAGAATCTTCCGTTCTCGGGGATTTCGGTCAATACGTCGTGGGCGGCCCGCAACAAAGAACGTCTTGAAAAATTTCTCGCCGCCTACACGAAGGCCGTTGTCTGGTTCAACGACGGCAACAATCGCAGTGAGGCGGTCAGGATTTTGGTCGAGGCGAGTAGGCAGTCGCCGGAGGATACCGAGAAATCCTACGATATGTACCGGAAGATCGATTTCTTCGAAACGAAAGGCGAAGTCTCAAAGAAGAAAGTTGCCGAGATCATCGACATTCTGCGAAGCGACATGCGCGATAAGCCGCTCGACATCAATCTGCTTTTCCTGCCGAATGTGACGCGGGTGACCGAGTAGCCCGGGGCGTATCGAGCGCACACCGTCCTCAAGCGGATGTCGCTGACTTAAGAACAGCCATCATTCCGGGCTCCCTCGCTACGCTCGGGCCCGGAATGACGATCGAGAAAGTGGCGCTAGCTAGATGAGTGCCTCGCGGAATTGTTGGGGGCAGCGCAATGTTGCTTGCTAGGTGCGCATAAACCCTCCTACCTCGGTCTCAGCCCACGCAAGCGTCGTCTCCATTGCCTCGCCCCGCAGATGACGCACCGTCATCTTGGTCATAATGCCCTGCGTAAAGATCTGCGCCGCGATCTTGGGCGGTGCAGGGGCCCCCGCAATCGACAAGACCTGGTGGTTGTGCGGGTTCGGATAGTGGTAGAGCGTGCCCTTCGGCGGCCCTTCCTCAGCCCAGGTCCTCAGCGTCGTGAATTTGGTAAAGGGCGGCAGGTCGAAACCGCCGCTCGCCGCCACAAGCCGCTCGATGGCCGCAGGCTGCGAGAGATGCACAAGCAGGCTCTTGGCGGCCTCCTTGTTCTTGCTGAAGTTCCAAACGCCCCAGAAGAAAGGCAGGCACGGCGCGAAGCGTCCTTTCGGCCCTGAGGGCATGCCGTGCGTCCACAATTGTTCGGCGATTTGTGGCGCATCCCGTTTGGCGACCGCCCAGGCGCTCGGCGGGTTCAAGATCAGCGCGCCGCGGCCCGAAATGAGCCACTTGTTATTGGAGGTGTTGTCCCACGCTGGCGCATCGGGCGGGAAGAACCGGGCAAGCCGGGTATAATAGTCGAGCGCCTGGCGCACGGCGTCGCTCTTGACCGTGATCTTCCCGTTGGCATCGACGAGCATGGCGCCGAAGCACTGGAAGATGACACCGGCGGCAACAACCGAATCCTCCGTCGGTCCGAGCCCGATCCCAAACGGGAATCCGGCCTTGTGGCACGCCTCCGCGGCCTTGAGGAACGTATCGAGTGTCCAGTTATCAGCCTTCGGCGGGGCGCCGGCCGGGTACATGGCTTGAACGTCGATGCCCGCGTATTGCTTCATCAGGTCGATGCGCGAGCACGGTCCCTGGATCTGGTTGCCGATCGTCGCCGGCACCGCAAGCCAACGGCTCTCAGCTCGACCGAGATAACCCACGATGTCGTTCACCGGACCATTCTGCTTAATCAGCTCGATCATGACGTCGTCGACCGGCTCAAGGCTGCTCGCGTAAGCGTGTGGCAACCAACTCGTCATGTACAAAATGTCGTGGCCCGACTTGGCCTGCGCCTCGGCGGCGAGGGTGAGCAGTGCCTTGTTGGCGGTAAAACGGTCGATCTGGACCTCGACCTTTTCCTTCGCCGCCCACTCTTGGATTAACGCGTCGGAAGTCTTGTTGGCGTCGGGTACAAAATGGTCCCAAAAGCCTATCGAGAGCTTGCCGGCCGCATGCGCGGTCTTGACGAACGGAGCTGCAACCATTGTCGTTGATGCAGCTGCTGACGCCGCCATGAACCGGCGACGGGTAAACATCTTTCCCCTCATGGTGTTTGCTCCCTTCTGTGCCAGGGCAGCAAGCGGGCAAGAAAGCCAGCGGCAAATAGGGCAATTCGCAGCCGACTTATCCTGTCAAAGCTGCTGCGCCGAGATTGGCAGCCTGCACCCACTGTTCCGCTGTATGCAAATCAATTTGTGAAGGGGTGTCGTTGGCAATGTCAGATGCCCACTGCGGAAGCCGACGTCCTTTATAGCTCGGTCCGACCTCTGGATTGTTTTTCTTCGCGTTTCCTGCTTCGTGATGCAGCAGGTCTTGCAGCCAACGCGGGGCCGACAGCGTTCAACGCCATCTGCTTCGCCCGCTTCGCGATATTGAGCCCCACCTTGAACTTGTCGAGACTTTGCTGATCGCTCTGATGGGAAACGACTTGGTCGCCCAAGTTGGTGATCAAGGATCTGAACAACGTTTGCACGTGCGCTTGGTACGCGGCTTCGATCGCAGCCGTCTCCTGACTGTTGCTGGGGTTCGGCATAGTTCCCTCCTATTGCATACGCGCTGGAGCCAAAAATTCAGCGGGCGCTCGTCGTCTCCTGGATGCGAACAGCACGCCGAGCTTTAAGTCAATTCAGCGTCCGGCCGCGAAGGCGAGCGCCTCCTCCAGTCGATCGTCGCCCCAGAAGATTTCCGCACCGATTGCGAAGGTCGGCGCGCCGAAAATGCCGAGCTTGCGCGCGCCATCCGTCGCCGCCTTCAACAGACGCTCGCCCTCCGCGCTCTTGGCGCGGGCGATGATCGGCGCTGGTAATCGATCGAGCGAGGCAAGAACGCGCTCGATATGATCATCAACGCCCGGCGCGCGCCGGGCGATGAACCAGTCATGAAATGTCGCGCGCGAGTAGTCGTCGCACCATTGTTCTTGCGCGGCGATGAGGCCCACCCGCAAGGCGAGGAGATCGGGATCGGCCGGGTACGGCGCCCGGCCGGCGAACGGGATGTTGTGGCGGCGCGCGCGCCGCTCAACGTCGTGCCAGAAATAATTCATCTTCACGTCGTTCTTCGTGAATGCGGTATTGTTCTGCTCGATCAAGATTTCGCGCAGATTGAACGGCTGCCAGCGCACCGCGACGCCGGCCGCGGAAGCCAGCGCGCCGATGCGCATGACCGAGAGATAGGAGTGGATACTGCCGTAGAAGAAATAGAAATCGAGATGGCCCGCCATGGCTCACCTTCACCCTTAGCGAGAACGGCACGGACATAGTCTCTAGCATGGCGTGGTGGCGCACGTGCAAGAGGACGTGCGTCGGTCACGATTGACGACCGGCTGCTACGAGCGCGTATTCTGGCCCGATGCCAGCAAGCAATAATGCGTGATAAGATTTGCACGCTCCGAGCAAGTCCCATGCGCAACAGCACCATCCGAGTCGCCACCTTCGCCGGTCCCGGCGCCGAGCCGGTCATCCGCTCGGTGCCCTGGCCGCAAGTCCCCGCGAACGCCGCGCTGATTCAGATCGGCGCCTGCGGAGTGTGCGGCACCGACCTTCATATCCTCAAGGGCCACTGGCCGAAGCCGTTGCCGTGGCCGTTCACCCTCGGCCACGAGCTCGGTGGCGTCATCGTCGAAAAGGGAGCAGAGTTCACCGAAGATTTCATGGGCAAGACGCTCGGCGTCGGCTCGAAGGTGATGATCCCGCCGCTGATGCCCTGCGGGCGTTGCTATTACTGCGTCCACTATCCCGAGCACGCCAACAAGTGCCTGACCCCGGTTTATTACGGGCGCTATCTCGGCTTCGACAAGCCGCCGCATTTGTGGGGCGGCTTCGCGGAATACGTCTATGTCGACCTCGACATGCTGCCGGGGACGAAAATCTACAAACTGCCCGACGACATGCCGCTGCGGCTCGGCGCGCTGTCGGAGCCGCTGACCTCCTGCATCCGCGCGTTCAACCGCGCGGCCCGCGCCGGCGGATTCACCTGGGGGGACACGGTGGTGATCCAGGGCTCGGGACCGATCGGCATTCTCGCCATCGCCGCCGCGCGCGAAATGGGCGCCGCGCGCGTGATCTGCGTCGGCGCGCCCGAAGCGCCGCGGCTCGAGCTCGCGCGCAAATTCGGCGCCGAGGCGACGGTGAACATCGAGGAGGTCAAGGATCCGGATGAGCGGATCGCGCGCGTGCGCGACATCGTCGGCGGCTTTGGCGCCGACCTCGTGATGGACTGTTCCGGCCATCCGAGCGCCGGTCCCGAGGGCATCGAGATGCTGCGCGACGGCGGCACCTATGTGGAGATGGGCCAGTTCACCGATGCCGGTTCGATCGCCACGTCCTGGCACCGCATCTGCGCCAAGGACCTCAACGTGCTGGGCTCGTGGGGCTTCACCGCCAACGACTTGCCGCTCGGCGTCGCCATGCTCGACCGCGCCCGCGACAGATATCCCTGGCTCGACATGCAGACGCTCTACCCCTTCGACGAAGACGGCGTTTCCCGGGCCGTCAAGGACGCGATGGCGATGAAGACCGTGAAGTCGACCGTCGTGCCCTGGCCGGAGCTGGTGTGATCCCGGCCGCACGCCGTCCGCTCGGCCCCGCGAACGCGTTCCGATCGGGGCGTGTATTTATCTAGCAGTGGGCGACAATGATGTTTGGCCGTCAACGACCATACTGTCAAAATCGATGTCCATCTTTCCATCGACGATAGGGTCGCGTGGCAACATTTCCGAAGGCGGATACCACGGCTGCTTCTCCACGACGCCATTCTGGACCGCTTTTGCGACCAATTTTCCGATCTCTTCACCGTCCAAAGGCACCAGCTTCTTATCGCTGTCATACCTGTAAAGCTGGGGACAATAATACAAAGCATGAATCCTTGGGTCGTATCCGTCCAGAACGAGGAAGTGTTCGGGTTTAAGAAAGATATTGTATTTCGTGACGATTTTCTTTTCCAAGGTGGCTAATGCAACGCGAAGCTTTTCAGCTGATGGGCCGACGATCGTTCCAGCCTCGAGCAGAATGATCCAGTCCTTTTTTGCGATGTTGTCTGGATGGACCGGGATGTAGTGGATTGGCACGTTTCTTCGAAAGATACCCATTGTCTTACGTCTCTACTCGCAAGTTGCACCAGGGCCGATTACCCCAGCCTACACAACAGCTTACGCCGGCACAACCGGCCAGTTGAGAGCAAAAAATGAGGCCGCTGAGCAAAATCGATCAGGATGGCGTGCATCGCGGCGATGCTTATCCCTATTTGCCCACGCCAAGCACCGTTTCAACCGCATTCATGACCAGTGCTTGAGGATTTTGAAGACAATATCGTTCCATGGTTTTCGTATCTGCGAGAAGCTTTTGCATATCGACGACCGTGTCGCCTCGCTTGCCGTGATAGTAGCCGCTTAACCAGATCGCGACGTTTTGCGGAGTGGTGATCTTGTAACCGGCGAATTGGTCACAGGTAATCTTGGAAACGTCCAACATGACCTGCGCCCGCGCGGCCGGGACCGCATCGAGTGCGAATATCAACGCTGCGACAACACCGACGAACTTTATCATGACTTTCTCCTGCGAGCCTTCGTATTTTTTCCAGTTCGGCTATCTGAAACCGGCGCGATAGTAGACCGCCAGTCCTTCGATCTCGGCCGGCGTAAGTTTTGCGGCGATCGTCCGCATGCGCCCGTACACATCGTTGCGCCGATCACCCGCGGCATACGTCTTGAGTTGCAGGACGAGGTATTCCTTCCCTTGCTCGGAAAGAATGGGGGTCTCGATCGGACCACCCGAGCCTGGCCTATGGCATGACGCGCAGGGCGGGATATTGCGGCTGGGATCCCCCAGCTCGACCAGGCGCACGATGGCGGGAGGCGATTCCGCGAGTGTCGCCGGATCCGCGTTGCGCTTCGGCTGAGCCGCGTAATATGCGGCAATATCGGCGAGCGTGGCCTCATCGAGAGCCTTCGCGATCTCGGTCATCAGCGGATGCGTTCGGCTGCCGGTTCTGTAGTCATTCAGCTGCTTGTAAATTGCCGCACCCGATTGGCCGGCAAGATTTGGATATTCCGGAGCTCGCGACACGCCCTGCTCGCCGTGGCAAGCGACGCAGACCTCCTGTGCCTTGGCAAGACCCCGTTCCGGTTTGGCCGCGGCGAGAATTTGTAAGAGGTCCGGCGTCCAGACCACCTTTGAGACCGGCGTGGGCGGGGTGCGGTCAGGAACCTGCTGCCTCGCCGGCGATCCGGGCAAGATGCCGAGCGCCCGGCAGATTGCGGTATAGGCGTCGATTCCGTCGCTCCTTCCCTGAACCACGGGAATGATCAGCACGCCCAGAAGAACGCCGATGAGCGCGATCACCAAAACGGCGATGGTGGCCCAAGTGCGCCAGGGCCGATCGAGAGCATGAGCGTCGGAATCCAAGGATTGCGTCATCGCGCGCTCCTAATACATCCGATGCACCATCGCGGTGGGCGGCGGCGCGATCGCAAATTGTGCGATCGGGTACCCATAAGCCAGCAGCATCAGGACAAGAACCAAGACGTTCCAGAGCCCGAAGCCGTTGAGCGCGGCTGGAACGCGCTGCGGCGGATCCACCGCCAGCGCGTACAGCGGCCGTTGCATCGCCGGCAATAGGCTGCGGCGAAGGACGGCGAGGTTGCGCGCGAACAGCAGCGCGGAGGCGAGCAGCACCAGGCCGCCGGCGAAGGAGACGATGACCAGCGGCCCCCAGCCCGCAATGATCGGGTCGGCATAGTTGAAATTGGCGACGCGCCGCCATTGCCCGTGCAAGCCCAACCAGTGCCAGGGCAGCGTCATCACCATCATGCCGATGAACCAGAGCCATAGCTGCAGCCGCAGCGGCACCGTCGACGCGTGCGCGCGCCCGGTTAGCCGCGGCCAAATCTCGTAGGCGATCGCGAAATACATGATGACGACGGAGCCGCCGAAGATCAGATGAAAGTGCGCGGTGACCCACGAGGTGTTGTGCACCATCGCGTTCATGCCGTAGCCCATGTTGATGAGCCCGCCGAACCCGCCGAAGCCGAGCATCACGAAGGAAAGGCCGGTCGCAAGCACCATCGGCCGGTCCCATGGCAGTGCCGCGATCCAGCCGAAAACCCCACGTCCGCCGCGCAAGCGCCCGGCGATCTCCAGCGACGCCGTGATGCTGAAGATCGTCAGCAGCGTCGGTACTGTGACAAAGCCGGTGAGCAGGACCTGGATGAACTTCCAGCCATTGCCATGCTCGGGATCCATCAACAGGTGATGCATTCCCACGGGCAGGCTGTAGAGCAAAAACAGAATGAAGGTGAGGCGGCCTATCGTGTCGCTGTAGAGGCGCCCGCCCGCCGCGCGCGGCGCCATCGTGTAAAAGGCGATGTAAGCCGGGAGCAGCCAGAAATAGACGATGGCGTGCAGCGTCCACGAAAACAGCGTCCGCGCGAGGCCGGCATCGATGGTCTGCACGAAACCCAACGCCGCCGGGATGACTTGAAACAGCAGTTCGGCCGCCACGCCGACAGTGGTCCAAAGCCACAACACCGCGTTTGCCACCGTCGCGAACATGGCCAGCGGCACGGGGCGGCCTGGGTTTTCGCGCTTCCACGCGCGCATCGCGACGAGCATGAGAACGCACCATATCCATGAACCCGCCACCACGAGCACGAGCCCGATATAGAACCAGGGGCTGCCGGTGAGCGGAGGGTAAAACGTATAGAGGACCGAGGCGTGACCCATAAGGATTGGAACGAGCGCCATCAACACGCCGACAAACCCCATCCAGAAGCCGACCCACGCCCACGGCTTGCCGGGGAGAGGACGACCGAGCGCCGTCACGGCGACGAAATAGCCGAAGCCCATGATGAAGAAGGTGGTCATGACATAGGCCATCGAGACGCCATGCGCCGTCACGGAAATGAAATACTGTCCCGGCGTGCCGACGTTGGCGCCCAATGGGCTGCGGACCCACATCTGCCAAGTTCCAAGGAAGGCGGCGATCAGAAATGCTCCGAACGCGACCCAAAAATGCGCAAGACAAAGCCGTTCAACGTTGCGCACAGGAGACCCTCCCGTCCCGATCCGGCTTGAATTCGCTTTCCGACATCACTTGAACGGTAGCCCACATGTCGCTGTGGCCGAGACCACAATACTCGTGACAGGGCATGAGCAGGTCCGCGGCTTGGGTGAATTCGGTGTACACCTGCGCGACGAAGCCGGGCACCACCATGGTATTCACATTGGTCCCGGTAATGAGCAGACCGTGGACGACGTCGGGCGCCGCGAAGCGCAGGGTCACGCGCCGTCCCCGCGGGACCGCGATGCAACGCGGAACGAACATGAATTGCGTGGCGATGACCCGCACAGTGACGCCGCCGTCCGCCCCGACCGTGGTTCCGAGATTTTGCTCGGCGAACTCGCCCGACAGATGCAGTGTCTTGGGGTCGATGAGCTCAACGTTGCTGGGCGGGTTTATGTCTCTGGTCAGCGCGGTGAACACGATCATGCCGAGAGTCGCGACAATGAGCACGCCGACGCCGAACGCCCACAGCAATTCGGTGCCGAGAACGCGTCGCTCGTGTCCTTCAGCCGGTTGGTCGGTCACGGGCTAGCCCACCCCACCCCGCGGAAGGAAGATGAGGAGATAGATCGCCAAATAGCCGATCACCAGCAAAGCCACGGCGAGCCCGGCCACGACAGCGGCGCCGAGAGGCACGACGCGCATGACCTGGGTGAGCGCGGCCTCATCGACTTGATCGGTGTTTTCAGACGAAGCGTCAGCGGCGGAAGGTTGATTAGCGGTAGTCATCGGCGTGCCCCCACATCGTGTGCACCAGCTAATCTCTGCAAGACTCAATTCTACACCCGGGTCGTCAAAAGACCAGGGACCTTAAACAACGCGCCGTTGCTCGCGGGAATCGCGAGGCGTGGCCGTGCTCCGCTCAGCGATTGACCCACACCGTCATGCCGGGCTCGAACGCGGCCGCATCGCGTTGCGGATCGAGGCGCAGCCGTAGCGTGTTGCGATCATAATCGCCGACCGCGCGCTCGGCTTGCCAGGTTGCAAATGTTCCCAGCGGCAGGAGCTCGGTGACGAGTGCCGGGCTCGTTTCGCTCGTGCCCATCCTTTTCACGTCGACGATCATTCCGACCCTGACGCCGTGCAGGTCATCTTCCCGTACGTTGAAGGACAGCCATTGCTTTCCAGCTTGCTCGATTGCCAGCACCGGCTGGCCGGCGCGGATGTTCTCGCCGACCTCGGCGACAATCACGCTGACCACGCCGTCGGCGGGCGCGCGCAGAATGG
>Ga0306921_10005888_pt1 | contig 12769 bp, 9 predicted proteins | sample sta12Cox44000080_FD_203760 | JGI IMG/M metagenome (GOLD analysis project Ga0306921, IMG submission 203760) | Lab enrichment of tropical soil microbial communities from Luquillo Experimental Forest, Puerto Rico - statoxic.12C.oxic.44.000.080 (v2)... | ecosystem: Environmental > Terrestrial > Soil... | reverse complement strand
AGGGCGAAACAAGAGGAAGATCCGGGATGTGATGGAACACGTCCCCGGAATCGAGACGGCAGATTACGAGACGGTGGAAACGGGCGGATCAACCGCCGAGCTGGCCAAGCTGTTCGCCGGCGCGACAGTGGTGTGCAACACAGTCGGGCCGTTCATTTATCACGGACCGACTGTGGTCGAGGCGTGCTTGAAGGCCGGGTGCCACTATCTGGACATCGCCGGTGAGCAGGCTTGGCATCGGCAACTCGAAGAGAAATGGAGTGGAAAGTTTGCGACGAAAGGTTTGGCAATGGTGGCCGGAATGGCGTTCATGTCGGCGCCGAGCGATGCGGCGGCCCGGTTTGTATTGGAGTCGGGCGGAATCGACAGCCTGGAAATTTTGACGATGTTCGACGGTATGCCAACCTTCGGCTCGACCCAGACGATTTTCGCGGTGATTCAGACCGACGGCTATTATCTCGATCAGAACAAGTACAAGCCGTGGCAGCGCGCGGTTGGCTACGAGGCCGTAGTGCCTGGATACCTTCGCACACAACTGGCGCTGAGCTGGGGAGGATTTCCCCATCCGGTCTGGTTCAAGGATCATCCCCAGGCGGCGAATGTGAAGTCATTCGGCGGGCTGCTCAACCGGCAGATCATGGAGAATGTTCTGGCGACCGAAAGGCTCTTCGAGGAAAGGATTCGACCGCTGCCGAAAGCTGAGCGGGAAAGGAAGCTCGCCGAGATGGCCAACGCGGTACAAACGGGAACTCCGCCGCGCGAAAACTCGCACGAGCAGCGAACCATTGACGTCATTCTAGGACGCGGTTCTCTCGAATCGGCGCAAGTAGTGCTCTTTGGGACCTGCTGCTACAAGCAGACCGGACTGATGCAGGCATTTGCGGCACACCATCTGGTCCACACGGCCCCGAAAAAGTTGGGATATGCTTCGCCAGCCGAGGCTTTCGGCCATCGCGAAATTTTGAAGACCCTGGAAGCGCACGGATTGTCCAAGCTGAAGAGTTATTTCTGACTTTGTCGCGCCGCGCCAGTGGCTAAATCACTCACCCGTCGTAAAATAACCTGATGGCCAGGAGCAAGCGAAAAGCGGTTTTGGTCAAAACTTGTGCGCAGCTGCTGGTGTTATTTTTGTGCACCGGATGGCCTGAGCAGGCCCCCGGCTATGCCGTGCTGGCGCACGAGGCGATCATTGACAGCGCCTGGGAAAGCGATCTTCGGCCGCTGATTTTGAAGCGGTTCCCAAATGCCACCCCTGAGCAGCTTAAAGAAGCGCACGGTTACGCGTACGGCGGCGCGATTATTCAGGACATTGGTTATTACCCACACGGCAGCCATTTCTTCAGCGATCTCACGCATTACGTGCGGAGCGGAGATTTCATCATAGCCTTGCTGCGCGACGCCCAGGACATTGATGGCTATGCCTTCGCGCTCGGAGCACTTTCTCATTATGCAGCGGACAACGAAGGCCACCGCCTGGCCGTCAATCGGGCAGAGCCCCTGCTCTACCCGCGGCTCGAAGAGAAATACGGCGATTGGATCACCTACGAGCAGGATCCGCTGGCGCACGTCAAGACCGAGTTTGGATTCGACGTCTTGCAAGTTGCGCAGGGCCGCTACGCGTCAGACGCTTACCACAGCTTCATCGGATTTGACGTTGCGGTCCCGCTGCTGGAGCAAGCTTTTGTGGAGACGTACGGACTCAATCTGAAAGATGTCTTTGACAATGAGGATAAAGTGATTGGTTCCTACCGGCGCGATGTGAGCCGCGTGATCCCCAAAGCGACGCGCGTTGCATGGGCGCTCAAGAAAGATCAGATTCAGAAAGACCAGCCGAGCATGACCAGACAGAAGTTCCTCTACCACCTATCGCGAGCCAGCTACGAACGCGAGTGGGGCAAAGATTACGCGCATTTAACTTTCGGCGATGAGTTTGACGCGTTCCTGATCAAGATCATTCCGAAGATCGGTCCATTGAGGGTGTTAGAGTTGCGCATGCCGACGCCGGAGGCCGAACGAATGTTCGAAGCAAGTTTCAATTCGACCATGGACCGCTACCGACGTTTGCTCAAGAGCGTCGATTCAGGACATCCGGAGGTGCCAAACGATAACTTCGATACCGGCAATGAAACCGGACCGGGCCAGTACTGGCGCAACGATGATACGCGAGCCCGCTTGCTCGATACTCTCGCGAAACAGAATTTTCAGGGGATTTCACCCGAGCTTCGGGCGGACATTATGAGTTTCTATGAGCATCCCGATGCTCATTATGCGACCGAACGGAAGCCAAAGGAATGGGTGCGGGTGCAGAGCGAGCTCACTCAGCTGAAAAGCACGAGCGAGCCAACCTTGACCCGCCGCGGCGCCATTAGAGCCCCAGCTTGAGCCCATGGTCACGCTCGCTAGGTCGTAAAAAGCAGCTTTGTTCGAACAAACAGTGTACAATTTCGCCCCGCAGTTCGCGTGGGATAGAAAAGCCGGACGAAATAGGCCGGTAAACCAAAACGCTCTACTGGATGGGAGAAGAGGGTTATGAGCAAGCAGAGCTTTGAGGATGTCGTAAAAGCTGCAGGGAATGTGGTGACCATGCTCCGCAATTCGGAGATTGGAGCGTACGTCTACCCGGTAGTCCCGTCGGAATATTCAAACTGGCGTGACGAGCAGCGCGCCTGGCGCGAGACTGCGGTTCTTTTCGACCAAAGCCATCACATGGCCAACCTGTACGTAGAGGGACCAGATGCCCTTAAACTGCTTTCATATCTCGGGACGAATAGCTTTGCAAATTTCCCGGTCAATCGCGCAAAGCAGTTTGCGCCTTGCAGTTACGATGGATACGTGATCGGGGATGGAATTTTGTTCCATCTCGAACCGAATAGTTTGGTTTTCGTAGGGCGCGCGCCGACGGCGAACTGGCTTGAATATCACGCCACGACGGGCGGATACAACGTCCAGGTCAAGCGGGACGATCGGTCGCCGTCGAACCCGGGCGGCAGGGCAGTGATCCGCACCGTGTACCGCTACCAAATTCAAGGACCCAACGCCTGGAAGGTCCTCGAGAAGCTGAACGGCGGGCCGATTCCGGAGATCAAGTTCTTCAACATGGGCCACATCAAGATCCATGGGCGGCAGGTCCGCGCACTTCGTCACGGAATGGCAGGTGCGCCCGGATTGGAGATTTGGGGCCCCTACGAAGAGCGGGACGAAATACGCGCTCTGGTTGTCGCGGCCGGCAAGGATTTCGGGTTGAAGGAAGTCGGCTCGCGAGCATACGCGTCGAACACGCTCGAATCGGGTTGGATTCCTTCGCCGCTTCCAGGTGTATACACGGGCGAGAAGATGAAGTCGTATCGCCAATGGCTCCCGGCGAACGGCTACGAGGCAACCGGCTCGCTTGCCGGCAGCTTCGTCTCCAGTAACATCGAGGACTACTACACCACCCCGTTTGAACTTGGGTACGGAATCTTCGTTAAGTTCGATCACGACTTCGTCGGCCGTGAGGCTCTGGAGAAGATCGACCAGAAGACTCAGCGCAAGAAGGTGACCTTCGCGTGGAACGCCGAGGATGTCTTGAAAGTGTACAAATCGCTGCTCGAGCCGGGCGACCCCTACAAGTTCCTCGACCTTCCCATTTCGAACTATGCTTCATCGTCGTACGACAAGGTTGTTGCGAAGGGCGGGAAGGTTGTTGGCCTCTCGATGTTCGCGGGCTACAGCTACAACGAGCGCTCAGTCCTCTCGCTCGGTGTTGTGGATCACGACGTGGAGATCGGCAGCGAACTCACGTTGGTGTGGGGCGAAGAGGGCGGCGGCACGAAAAAGCCTACGGTAGAACGCCACAAGCAGCTGGAAGTGCGCGCGACGGTTAGCCCCGTACCGTACTCGAAGGTTGTGCGCGAGACGTACGAAGGGACCTGGCGCAAAGCTGCCATCAAGTAGGGCGGCCCGCGCGCGAGTGAGAAGAAACCCAGCGCGCATACGCCGCTACGTCAAGGTACGAGCGGCGAACGGCCCACCGCACAAGATACTGCCGCCGCAATTCCCTTGCTACTTTAGAACCGGTACCTGGGACCTGCCTGCGGCTCGCCCCTGTGCGCCGTTTTCGTTGGTCGACACAGCAGGCACAGTGAAATCGGGTCTCTATCCATCAACCCCGGTATCCCAACTGAGTGCCGCAGCTGCGGATCAACTGGGAAGCAAGACAACCGCCATAGAGCAAAGTCGCGCGGTCTGGCGAGAGATGTGCTGAGTGTGCTGATGCCGGCTGTCAGCAGTTGCCGTGGTAGTGCTCTCAAAACCCTGACTATCCGTTCCGTGGGCTACGAAGGAATCGAGGTTATACTTATAGAGCTTCTAACGAGGTTTTGCTTCCGAGAGCAAGTCCCAGTTTCACCGTCGACCGACGCTGCAGGACCACACCGACTGAGCGAAGAAGGAGACCACAATCATGCAAGTTAAGTATCGAGCCGACCAAGTGGGGAGTTTGTTGCGCCCAGCTGACTTGCTGGCGGCGCGAACTGGCGTGCCCGACGGAGGCCACCTGAGGTCCATGGAAGACCACTACATTTTGAAGATGCTGGCCAAGCAAAAAGAATTGGGATTCCAGATTTTTACCGATGGCGAGCTGCGGCGCCGCAATTTCATGAGTGAGCTTACAGACGCAGTTGATGGCTTCGATCTAGAAGATTCGATCGCACGCGATTGGGACGCCTCACAGGAAAAGCCTAAGGTCGCGTCGGTGACAGGAATCGTAAACAGAAAACTCAAGCGGATGCACCCGCTGACAGAACGCGAGCTGCCTTTTTTGAAGCTGCACAGTCCCGGCGACATCAAGATCCTGCTGCCGAGTCCGACACAGTTTCCCGCGATCGCGTTCAAACGCGGGGTGACCGACAAGGTTTATAGGGACCATTCAGCGCTGCTTTGGGACATCGTAGAAATCATGAAGCAGGATATGGCGCAGCTTGCAGCCGAGGGGGTGAAGTACATCCAAATAGATGCACCACGTTACAGCTATTACCTTGATCCGAAGTGGCGCGACTGGATCAAGAAAGAGATGAATCAAGATCCCGAAGAGGCGCTTGATGAGGCGATTGCAGCGGACAACGCGTGCTTTGACGCTGCGCGAAGAGAGGGAGTGGCAGTTGCGATTCACCTGTGCCGCGGAAACAATCGCAGCCACTGGTACGCGGAAGGCGGTTATGACGCGATCGCGGAAAAACTCTTCAATTCTTTGAGAGTTAACCGTTTCTTGCTGGAGTATGACGATGAGCGGGCGGGGACGTTCGAGCCCTTGCGGTTGGTGCCCAAAGATAAGGTAGTCGTGCTGGGCCTGATCACCACGAAAAAGCCACAGCTCGAAAAATCCGACGATGTGGTGAGGCGCGTCAACGAAGCGGCAAAGTATTTTCCGCTCGAGAATATGGCGGTCAGCCCGCAGTGCGGCTTCGCTTCGACCGCAGAAGGAAATCTGCTCACCGAAGAGGAGCAGTGGGCGAAACTGAAGCTAGTAGTGAACACAGCGCGCCGCGTGTGGCACTGATTCGCTCGGCAAAAAAGTTCAGGTGTAATTTAGATTCTCGAGGGGCTGCCGGCTCGCGACTCCAGTGTGGCGCAGCGCGCAGGTGAACGTCGTGCCGGGTACACTCGGTTCTCAGATAAAGTCCGGCCCGCATTTCGCGGTAGAATCCGGTTTCTTTTCATGATCCTCCATCTAAACCATACGCGGCGTGATTCGGCAGCCGCTAGTACCAGCGAAGTTGTGGGTACGTTCCTCACCTTATTTGAGGAGGGGCATCTAACCTCAGCGCAGTTCGCGCGTCTGCAGATTTATCTGGACTGGCTTCAGTACAAGCAGAATTTTCGCGAGCCAGTCACGGTGGTGCAGACTGCTGAAAGCGCAACCGGCGGGCTGTCCCGCATGGACGTGCGGATCGATTCAAGGCAGGTGTCGCCCGGCTCCCTTCGCGAATTTGTCAAGAAAGCGATCCGCCCGGCGCATCTGGGCGCGGCCGGGGCCCAGGAGCGCATTTATCTCGAAGATTTTCGCTCGCTTCGAACGAGCATTGTATGGAGCTTCAACCAGCTTTACTGGCAGCGGCTGAAAGACTGGGAACACGCCACTGGAAAAAGTTATGAAAGAGCGTTGCCTGGCGGCGTATCGGACGGGCACAATCCGCAGGCCATTTCCGATTCCGCTAAGGAATTTTGGAAGCTGCTCAAGGAACTTGACACCTACCACCAGCTGCCTCCGGAAATTTTTATACTGGAGATCGGAGTCGGTCTCGCAACGCGTGCCGGAATGTGGCTGGACCGCTTTTGCGCGCTCGATCAGGAATTCGGAACCCAATATTATCCTCGTTTGCGATTCCTTCTCGGAGACTACTCGCTTTCGACGCTCGACCGTTCCAGACCGGCCGTCAAGAACCATATCGACTTGTGCAGCTTCATTGCGCTCGATGCGCTCGACCCGACCAAAACCCTCTCTTTCCTGCGGCACAAGGTGCTGCACGTGCATTCCTCGAATGTGTACGACAATTTGCCCGATGAGGAAGTGGTCTGGCGTGACAACCGTTTGTACTGGGTGCAGGTGCGCGCCTACATCCCGACAGAGGAAGCCGCAAGTATCGCGGCCAATTGCGGAATTTTGCCGGCTGACACGGTTAGGACCGTTAAGCGGCTGCTCGAAGTGGGCGCGGATACTCTTCCCGAGCATGAGAAGGGCATGGCTTTCTGGATGAGCACCTGGAAGGCGATCCGGTTCGAAGAGCGGCTGGTGGATGCCCTGGATTTGGCGGATGCGGAATTGCCGACCGGACTGAGTTTTCAGCAGATGGAAGACATTCTCAAAGACGCTCCAGGCGAGTTGCGATTTCATCTCAGTTCCGGCGCGTTGGAGAGTTTCCGCAATACCCTGCCGCTGCTTCACCCGCGCGGCTACCTGCAGGTGCAGGACATTTTCGTCACAGACTTGGCCGATTATTGCATGGGATTCTACGGTCCGGGAAAGCTGGACGGCTCGATTGTGAATTGGGTTAACGGAGCGCTGCTGCGCGAAGTTGCACACCGGGGAGGTTACGATTTGCACTTCGTGCCATTTCAATACCGAGCCGGCTCGAAAACCTCAATCCTGTACACGACTCAACGGGAGTAAACGCATGACTGTTCCCATTCTGCCCACGACCATGGTCGGCAGCTATTCGCTGCCGAGCTGGCTCGAGAGACTGAAGACCGATCACTTCGCCCGGCGGATTAGCCGCCACGATTTGGACGAGATTCACGATTGTGCCCTCCGGTCCGCGATCAAGGATCAGGAAATGGCCGGGCTCGACATCGTCACGGATGGAGAGCTGCGACGGGACAACATGATCGACTATTTCGTCGAGCGGCTGCCGGGAATTCACATCGATCGCTCATCCAAGAAGTTCTACTACGACTTTTACGACAGCGAAGTGCTGGGGAAAATCCCCATGGCGGCGCTGGGGCTGGTCGACGATTTCAAATTTCTGCTGGCAAACACCGAGCGCGAAACGAAGTTTTGCATCACCGGGCCGCATTCGCTCTGCAAAAGGCTGCGAAACAAGTACTACCCGAGCGATGAAACGCTGGCCACTGACATTGCTCGCGTGATGAACATGGAGCTCAAAGAGCTGGTGAAAGCGGGGGCGAAACTCATTCAGATTGATGAGCCGTACTACTCAGGCTTTCCTGAAGATCTGTCCTGGGGTGTGAAGGTGCTGAACGCGCTGGTGGAAGGTGTCAATGCGAAGGTTGCAGTTCACATCTGCTATGGAAACCGCTACGGAAAACCTTCCTGGGAAGGCAGCTACGGCTATCTCTTCCCGACGATTTTGAGAGCCAATATCCAGCAGCTGAGCCTCGAATTCGCCAGGCGCGGCGGCGAGGACTTGGATCTCTTCCGCGAATTTTCGCCGCCGTTTGAGCTGGGCGCCGGCGTCATTGATGTGAAAGACCAAGCGGTCGAGACAGCCGACATCGTTGCCGAGCGCATCCGAAAAGTAATGAAATTTGTTCCTGCGGAAAAGATTGTCGTGCTGCCGGATTGCGGGCTAGTCCACCTCCCCCGCGATATTGCCTTCGCGAAATTGCGGGCCATGGTGGAGGGAACCAAAATCGTTCGAAAGGAACTGGGGCCTTAAGCTGATCCTGCTTGAGCCATTTGGCTGCGCGTTGCCGGACGTGCCAGACGGCTCGCTATTGTCTGAGGGCCTCTCTGGTAGTATCCTTCGCGCTCTCGAAGGGGTGGCGAGTCCCGCTGGCAGGTGGATCTGGTCTCGAATTCCAGAAAACACCCGGAGAATTAGGCTTGGAAGCTTTTGTCCTAGTGCATGGCGCATGGCACGACGGGTCCGCCTGGGATTCGACCATTCGGCATCTGGAAGGCAACGGACACAAGGCGTTCGCGCCGACAATGACCGGGCATGGCAAGTCCGCGTCGCGCGATGTGAACCACGAGCAATGCAGCGAGTCTGTCGCGCGGGCCATCGTCGATCGTGGGCTCCGCGACTTCATTCTCGTGGGACATAGCTTCGGTGGCACGGTGGTCTGCAAAGTGGCTGAAAGAATCCCGGATAGAATTCGGCGTCTCGTGTTTCTGAATGCGTTCGTTCTCAAGGACGGTAATAGCCTGCTTGATGAAATCCCTCCGGAGCATGCCGCGCTGTACGAGCGACTTTCCGCCGAGTCGGCAGATCGCTCCATCATGATTCCGTTTTCGATCTGGCGCGAGTCCTTCCTCAATGACGCTGACCTGGAGACTGCCAAATGGACTTATTCGCAGCTTTCGCCTGAACCGTACCAGCCCTGCAAGGACAAGTTAGACTTGAAGAGATTTTATTCACTCGACATACCGCGGAGCTTCATTAACTGCATCGAGGATACCGCGCTGCCTCCTGGCGAATGGGGCTGGCACCCGCGCATGTCGAGCCGGCTCGGTGTGTACCGGCTTGTGCAAATGCCGGGCAGCCATGAAGTGCTGTATACAAATCCGTCGGGACTTGCTCAAAAGCTCATCGAGGCAGGCCGGGATTAGGGCGCAAACGTAAAATGGCTAAGCTGAAGACCAAGCCCGACCAGATCGACGTCGATTTCGCAAAATCGGCACTGCTAATTGTGGACATGCAAAACGCCTTTGCCAGCAAGGGCGGCACGCTCGATCTCGCGGGTGCCGATCTGTCCGACGTACCGCGGGTGGTGCGCACGATCGGCGGCGTGCTGGACGCGGCGCGGGCGGCGGACATGGTCATCGTGCACCTGCAAGTTGGCTACAAACCTGATTTGAGCAATGCGGGCGGCCCACGCTCCCCGAATTACCACAAAGAAACTGCGATGCGCCTGATGTGCTCCCGGCCCGAGCTGAAAGGAAAGCTCCTGACCGAAGGCAGCTGGGATTTCGCATTGATTGACGAGCTCACTCCGAAATTTGGAGAAATGGTCATAACCAAGAGTCGCTACAGCGGGTTCGCTGGAACGACGCTGGATTCGCAACTCCGGGTGCGTGGAATTCAATATCTGTTCTTGGCCGGGATTGCGGCGAATGTGTGCGTTGAATCGACTCTGCGCGACGCCTATTTTCTCGATTATTGGCCGATTCTGCTGGCGGATGGCACGTTGGCCGCGGGAGACCGGCAAATCTACGAGGCAACTTTGTTCAATGTAGAATCCTTTTTCGGCTGGACGATCATGTCGGGCGATTTGCGGGCGGACCTTGCGAGTGTCCCGCTGCGCCGGCGAGAATGATGTGTTGACAACATTCTGTCTTGCCGGATAGCATGAGGGAAAACAAGGATGAGCGGCGGCTCCAGCCTCAAACATGGTCTCGAAATTGGCTTTTTCCGGCGGTTTTATAGATTCTTACGGAGCAGCTTGTGTGGACGGTTGACATCGATGTCGGCGGCACGCTGACCGACGGGCTCTTTTCAGACCGCGCAAGAATCGTGTCGGTGAAGGTTGATACGACGCCGCACGATTTGACCGTGTGCCTCTTTGATTGCTTGGGGCAGGCTGCGGCAAAGCTCGATTTTCCCGACACGACTGCGTTTCTCGAGCAGGTCGATCTAATTCGCTGGTCCACCACGATTACCTCCAACGTCCTCGCCGAGCTGCGGGGCCCACGAATTGGGCTGCTGGTCACCGAGAGTCACGAAAAGAATCTGTATGGCAGCAGCGAGCAAAGTAGCGCGCTTCACAAGCTCCTGATGAGCGGTGACGTGATTGGTGTGAACGGCTCGGCTACCGAGGCGACCATCATGAACGCGGCGCGTTTTCTTCTCGAGCGGGGGGTGCGGAGGATTTGCATTAATTTGCAGGGCGCGCACCGCCATCCGGAACGCGAAATTGCCTGGAAACGGGTGATCGAGCAGCAGTACCCGGATCACTTTCTCGGCTCCGTACCGGTCTTGGCCGGAGGGGACATTTCCAAAAATGCGGATGACTTCACGCGCGCCACGTGCGCGGTAATCAACGCTTACACTCACGGAGCGCTCGCTGCTACGCTGTTCAAGGCGGAAGACGATCTGCGGCAAAATTCACAGTACACCGGCACGTTTCTGGTCAGTCATATCAACGGGGGCGTTGCGGGGATCGCCAAAACAAAGGCCATCGATACGCTCGAATCCGGGCCTGTGCTCGGAATTCTCGCGAGCGCATACCTTGCAAAAGTCTACAAGCCGAAAGGCGTAGTCGCCATGGATATCGGGGGCACCACGGCGAAGATTAGCATCTTGTCCGATGGCGAACCCATCTATCGCAAGCCATCGGACTTGATTGGAATTCCCGTTGAACTTTCACTCCCCTACCTGCGGTCGATTGCGCTCGGCGGCGGAAGCGTTGTAAAGCCGGTGGGTGGTTCGAAAAGCGTGCAACTCGGCCCGGAAAGCATGGGCTCATATCCTGGGCCATCATGCTACGGATTGGGCGGTGATCAGCCGACAATCACCGATGCATTCGTTGTGGCAGGACTGATTAATCCCGACTATTTTCTAGGCGGCAGCAAGGTGATTGATCGCGCACTTGCGCGAAAAGCGCTCGAGGAACAAGTCGCTCGGCCGTTGACCTTGTCCGTGCAAGGGGCCTGCCAAATAGTCATCGGCCGGGCATTCGAGATGGTCGCGGAAATGATCGCAAACGCGCGGACGGAACTTGAGCAAGATTTGTCCGAGCACGTTCTTTACGCCTATGGCGGAAATGGTGGACTTTTCGCCTGCGACGTAGCAGCCCGCGCCGGCTTAAAGACCGCCTATGTATTCTCTCTGGGGCCCGTTTTTAGCGCCTTTGGGTCATCCGTATCGGATATCAGCCATGTGTACGAGCGCGCGGTTTTGAAGTCGGACGTTTCCGATGAAAGCGTCGCCGAACTGCGACGGATGCTAGAAGAAATGAAGGGGGAAGCGACACAGGACCTGCTTGGCGAGGGGATTCGGCCCGAGAACTTAAGCTACATGGTGGAGTTCGAGATTGTCGGAGGGAACCGCCATGCGGTGCCAGTGGGCGTCCCGGAATCTGCGTTAGGTTCAGCGAGGGAACTACATCAGGCGATCGGAAAGGCGGCTGACCTGGCACAGGGGACTATTTCCATCGAGCTTTTCCGTCTGCGCGTGAGGAAAGAAATGGCAAAACCGCAAATCGCTGAGCAGCTTTCGCAAGGAGCGGATTCGTCTCATGCACGAGTTGGCAGACGGCAAGTCTTGTGGGGCAGTCGCAGCGGCGAGGCGGAAGTCTATCGCTGGGAGGTGCTGCGGCCGGGCAATCGGGTGGAAGGCTGTGCAGTGCTCGAAGGTGCAAGCACCACCTATTTTATTCCCGACGGCTGGACAATGACTATCGACCGGTACGGAAATGGAAAGCTGACCCAAAGCTAGGGACGCAAAATGCCATCCGAAACGAAAAACACGATTCGATTCACTGAATATCTGGACCTGGATATCGATCGCGAGCGATGGATCTGCAACCGTTGTGGACATCTGATCGGCTCAGCGCGGGAAAATTACAAGAAGGGTTGCCTCGTCCATCATCGCGATCCGCGGGAGATTCATCAGCCGCTGGTACACGCGAATTACAACTTCTCGCCCGATCCACTCTGGGTGCAGATCGTGGAGTTCTACTGTCCGAGCTGCGGCACCCAGATAGAGACTGAGTACCTGCCGCCAGGCCATCCGATTACCCACGACGTTGAGCTCGATCTAGACAGTCTGAAGGAGCGCGTTCGCAAAGGAGAATATGTTGTTCGCGGCCAGCGCCTCGAGGTGGCGGAATGAACTCGCTTGATATCGACGTCGGCGGAACGTTCACCGACCTGGTTCTTAATTTCAACGGCCGGACCCTGATCCAGAAGACGCCGACGACCCCCTACGATCTCTCCGTCTGCTTCTCGCGCGTTATCGAAGAAGGCGCAGGCGCGCTGAACATGAAGATCGACGACCTGCTGCCTGGCATCGACATGATTCGTTACTCGACCACGATCGCGATGAATCGCTTGATCGAGCGCAAGGGACCACGTCTGGCGCTGATCACCACAGAGGGACACGAAGATGTCGTCTTGATCGGCCGCGGCGCCCAATGGATTGACGGCACGCGCGTCGCCGAGCGCCGCAACCTTGCAATTCAGTCGAAGCCCGATCCTCTTGTTCCGCGAGACATGATTGTGGGAGTCAAGGAACGTGTCGACTCGCGAGGCAATGTAATACGGCCGTTGGTCGAAAGCGACGTTCGTGACAAGGTCCGATATCTCGTAAGTCGCGGCGCGCGTGGCTTTGTA
>Ga0306921_10005886_pt1 | contig 12773 bp, 14 predicted proteins | sample sta12Cox44000080_FD_203760 | JGI IMG/M metagenome (GOLD analysis project Ga0306921, IMG submission 203760) | Lab enrichment of tropical soil microbial communities from Luquillo Experimental Forest, Puerto Rico - statoxic.12C.oxic.44.000.080 (v2)... | ecosystem: Environmental > Terrestrial >... | reverse complement strand
GAGCTGCCGAGACTTGGGCAATCCTCCACGACGGGAAGGTCCCCGCGACGCAGCGCCGCAGCTGCTCTGTGCTGTCATGGCTTTTCTTTTGGTCAGCGCTGCCCATGTTAGAGGCGCTTGGCAACGTCTTGTCCCAAGGTCTTGGGATTTTAGGAAAAATCGATGAGATTCACCCAACATATCAGCGGTCTGGTGAAGGCGATCGCGCTGGTTTTGGCGCTGGCGCTGCCGATCGTGCTTGCTGCGTCCGCGGCAGACGCCCGCGTTAACGGCGGCTTTTCGTCGGGCTCGCGGGGCTCGCGCAGCTTCTCTGCCCCGCCGCCGACCGCGACCGCACCGAACAGCGCCTCTCCGTTCGACCGCAGCTATAGCCGGCCGGGCAATCCGGGCATGGCTTCGCCGCTCGGCGGTGGCTTTTTCAACCGGCCGGGCGGCAGCCTGCTCGGCGGGCTTGCCGCGGGCTTCCTCGGCGCGGGCCTGTTCGGCATGCTGTTTGGCGGCGGGTTGTTTTCCGGCATCGGCGGCTTTTCATCGGTGCTCGGTCTGATCCTGCAGATCGTGCTGATCGTGTTTTTGGTGCGGCTTGCGATGTCGTGGTGGCACCGCCGCCAGTTGTCGCAGCCGGCCTATGCCGGCGGCGGCCCCCTTGGCGCTGGTCCGCAATCGAGCTTACGCAGCGGCATGGGATTTGGCTTGGGATCGGGCAGTGCGCCGCTCAAGATCGAGCCGGCCGACTACGAGGCGTTCGAGCGGCTCTTGGTTGAGACGCAAGCGGCGTGGTCTGGCGAGGACATCGGACGGCTGCGCCGTCTTGCGACGCCGGAAATGGTCGCGTTCTTCGAGAGTGATCTCGAGCGGAATCGGACGCGCAATGTGGTCAACAAGGTGTCGGGCACCAGGCTGCTGCAGGGCGATCTCGCAGAAGCCTGGCGCGAGGGTGATAGCGACTATGCCACGGTTGCGATGCGCTTCTCGATCGTTGACCGGACCGTCGATCGTGCCAGCGGCCGGTTGGTAGAAGGCAGCGAGCAACCGGTCGAAGTCACGGAGGTCTGGACCTTCGTGCGCCCGCGCGGCGGCGATTGGGTGCTCTCGGCGATCCAGCAGACGAGCTAATCGTCCGCCGCAGGAGGCGAACCAGGACGGGCGTTGCGGTTTCGCCCGGCGCTCTTGTGCTTTGCGTGTGTCTCTTGAAAAATGACTTTGCCTATGTGTTGATGAGAGCCGGCGGTTTCGCCGCAAGCCAACAGGTCAAACAAGAGCTAGAACGGGAGGGGGCGATGGTCCTTAAGAGGGCGGTTTCACGCGCATCAGTGCTGATACTTGCCGCCACCGCCACTTTTGCAATCGGGCCGGCGCGCGCGCAGTCGGCTGCCACCACATTCTTCATCACCAGCGTCGGTCCTGGCAATGGCGCCAATCTTGGCGGGCTCGCTGGCGCCGACCAGCATTGCCAGGCGCTGGCGCAAGCGACGGGCGCGGGGCAAAACACCTGGCACGCCTATCTCTCGACGCAAGCGGGTGACGGTCAGTCTGCCGTGAATGCGCGCGAGCGCATCGGCAAGGGGCCGTGGCACAATTCCAAGGGCGTCGTGATCGCCAAGGATGTCGCCGACCTGCACAGCGCCGGCAACAACCTCACCAAACAGACCGCGCTCACCGAAAAGGGTGAGGTCAACAACGGCCGTGGCGATACGCCGAACCGCCACGACGTGCTGACGGGCTCGCAGCCCGATGGCACGGCGTTTCCACCAGGCACCGACCGCACTTGCAAGAATTGGACGAGCAGCACACAGGGTTCCGCCATGGTCGGCCATTCCGACCGCATCGGCTTGCGCGATGACGATGCGTCCAGATCCTGGAATTCGTCGCATCCCTCGCGCGGGCCAGACGGCGGCTGTTCGCAGGCGGATCTGAGGAGCACCGGCGGCGACGGACTGTTCTATTGCTTTGCGGTCAACTGAGGTCAGGCATTTCAGAGCTGGTGCGAGCGCAATCCTCCCGGAGCCGTTCGATACCGGATAGGGTGGCCCACACGATCCCAAATAAACTTGCGGGTCCCTCGATGAAATACGAGCTCTACTATTGGCCGGAGATCCAGGGCCGCGGCGAATACATCCGTCTCGCCTTGGAAGAGACCAAGGCTAACTATGTCGACGTCGCACGCGGTCCGGGCGGCGCCTCGGCGATGATGCGGATGATGGAAGAGGGCAGAACGCCGCCATTCGCCCCGCCGTTTCTGAAGGCGGGCCAGCTCGTGATCGGGCAGACCGCCAACATCCTGTTCTATCTCGGCTCGCGCCTTGGGCTCGCGCCAGAGACGGAAGCGGGGCGATTGTGGGTGCATCAGCTGCAGCTCACCGTCACCGACTTCGTGCTGGAGGTTCACGACACCCATCATCCGCTCGGGCCCTCGCTCTATTACGAAGACCAGAGGGCGGCGGCGAGAAAGCGCACTGAGGAATTTTGGAACGAACGGGCGCCGAAATATCTCGGCTATTTCGAAGACGTCCTTAAGGGAAGCAGCGGCGGCTACCTTGTGGGCCGCAAGCTCACTTACATCGATCTTTCGCTGTTTCAGATCGTGGAGGGGCTGCGTTACGCTTTCCCGAAGCGCATGGCGGCGTTTGAGGATGACATCTCGGGCTTGATCGATCTGCATGACCGCGTCGCCGCACGGCCCAACATCAGGGCCTATCTCGCAAGCGACCGCCGAATTCCCTTCAACGAGAGCGGGATCTTTCGGCGCTACAAGGAATTGGATCGCGGAGCCTGAGGTGCTCGGTGATGTGGCTTGGTTTTATTGCGCGGATCTGCCGATCTCGCAACGGCCTCGGCCTCATTGCGCGGCCGTTCATGGGGCAGCGGAAGGTCGGGCAGCAGCCAGATTTATCGGTTGCGGCCGTCGATCTGGGTCATCGTGACCTTGGAAAGCTCGATGCCGTCGATGCAGCTGACATTGAGCGCGATGATCTCTGTGCCATCTGATTTCCTGCCGCGTGCGAACACGTCGACGCCGCAGTCGGCGCAGAGCTGGTGCCGGATCGCATGCTTGTTGAAGAGGTATTCGCGCAGGTTGTCTTCGCCGGCGCGGAGCTGAAAGCTGTTCGGCGCAAGAAAGGTGAAATGCAGCCCTTTCTTGGTGCAGATCGAGCAATTGCAGGACGTGACCAGGGCAAGATCGCAGGTGCACTCGAACCGCACCAATCCGCAATGGCAACCGCCGGTGAACGTCCTGCTCGCGTTTGACATGACACTGCTCCTCGCGCCCCGTGATGCGCAGGGTCGCGGCCTTTTCCGGCAAGTTTGCGGCGCCAGGCTTACACGCCGGAGAGAATCTGGCGGACGCTTGCGCGACGCGAGCTGCTCGCCAAATGGCCGATGCCAAACGAGTTCGTACCCAGGGTTGGCGACCGCTTTAAACTTTCGAGCCAAGCCGTTGAGAGACTGGGACAGTGTCGCACAGCGTGAAGTGTTGGCCGTGGATCCACCAAAGCTGTAGCGCTACTGCTGGAACGACGGCGCTGATACCAATCGAGCCTGTGGCAAGCAACCTTAAGCTTAGGCCAGTTGGTCGACCCGCGTGCCCTGTCCGGGCGGCAGCGGCGGGGGCGGAGGCGGCTGATGGGCGGCGTTGGTGTCGCCGCTTGCGGCGCCACTTGTCGCGTTCGCCGTTTTAGGCGCGCTGTTGTCCACCGGGGTAATCGGGGCGGCGGAGGCTGGCGCTGAAACGCTGGAAATGGTCATTGAACACAGTCCTTTAAATATTGCCTAAGCTTGCAGCCGAACACGTCAATGCCGTCTGAAACCGATTGATAAAATGCGAGACATCATCGCCGCGCGCGAGCCATGGTGAACGCAAGGCTGACGCGACGACAAAACAGAGGCTCACAATGTTTTGCTATTGATCGAGGCCGCGGCGGACCACGATGGCCACGTCGGTCTTGGTGCGGGTGCATTCCAGGTCGAGCCGGTGGTAGCGCATTGAGATTTTATTGCCGCGCAAAATGCCCAGGCCCTTAAGGCAACGTGAGGTGCCTGTCATGGTGTTGTCCCTGGGGAGAGTAAAGATAATCGCCGCCGCCGAGCCGACCAGGTTCAAGAACTCCGGTTTGAGCTTGCGGTCCCCCTTGGCATAGAGCTCGTTGGTATATTCTGAGCCCCGGCACCCGAGCGAGAGCTCGTTTGCTGCTGGGTGCGACAGATAGACGATATTGCCGGCCTTGAAGTTGATCTTGAGGCCGTCGATCGAGCCCGCCAGCTGCGCGGAGATATCGTTGCAGGAATCGGCGCGCGCAGGTGCAGCGGCGATGGTGCCGAACAAGGCGAGTGCAGCGGCAAGCAGGATCGTTCGGCGAAACGGTCGTTGTGATGTCATGATGAAAGCCCCTTCGGCGGGTATTGAAGCCTCGGGCGATTAAGAGCGCAAGAGCGCGCTCTGGGGTTTCCTGCACAAGGCCCAGGCTGTGGCAAGTCGGTGATTTATTCGAGTTCCGTGCTATGTTGTTTTGATGCTCCGATTAGCTCGAAGAAACCTTGCGACAGGTTACCGCTGATGACGCTGCTTTTTGATCGACGCAGCGCAAGGAGGGGGTCTCTAGGCCCTTACAATGTGCGCAGAAATGATTCATAGTGCTCGCCACGAGCACGATGTTTACGATTGCAAAACTGGCCGCCGACCTTGCGCTTGCCGTAAAGACGTTGCCGCGTTGGGATCGGGAAGGTCGTCTAAAAGCAGAACGAATTGGGACTGGGAGACGAGTCTATTGCAAAGCGGCGCTTGATTGTTTGCTGCAAGGGTTGCCGCGAGCCGGCACAAGGACAGACGTTGCTTACTGCAGAGTCTCGTGACGATTGCGGCATGGCGCATGACCGTGACGCAAACGCGGCCAGAAATCTTGAACGGCTAGGCCTGGCCAGGGCCGAAGTCACGCGCGGGGACATGGGGCCTCTACTGGCACACGCAAGTGTGTTGGCAAGTGCCGTGGCTGAACCGCGAGCTTAAACAGGACGCAGCTATTTGCGGACATTGACAGCAGTTTGCCTTCAACCCACGAGCCACCCATGAACGCTCCCACCGCCTTTCCCGATCAGCAAAAGCCTGTTCCGCCCTATAAGCACACGCCCTTGTTTCCGCTGGGAAAGGACGAGACGCCCTACCGGAGGATTTCGACCGAGGGTGTGCGGATCGAGAGGGCGTTGGGCAAGCCGATGCTCGTGGTGTCGCGCGAGGCACTGCGGGCGCTGTCGGAAGCAGCTTTCGGCGAGATCAACCACTATCTGCGCCCGGGGCATCTGCAGCAGTTGCGCTCGATCCTCGATGACAACGAGGCGAGCCCGAACGACAAGTTCGTCGCGCTCGACTTTTTGAAGAACGCCAATATCGCCGCCGGCGGCGTGCTGCCGATGTGCCAGGACACTGGCACCGCCATTATCATGGGCAAGAAGGGCTGCAACGTCATCACCGATGGTGACGACGAGGCCGCGCTGAGTGAGGGGGCGCGTGACGCTTATTTGCGGCGCAATCTGCGCTATTCGCAGGTAGCTGCCTTATCGATGTATGAGGAGAAGAACACCGCCAACAACATGCCGGCGCAGTGCGAAATCTATGCCGAGGGTGAGGACGCCTACAAGTTCATGTTCATGGCCAAGGGTGGCGGCAGCGCCAACAAGAGCTTTCTGTTCCAGGCGACGCCGTCGGTGCTGACCAAGGACCGCCTGCTCGCGTTCCTGAAGGAAAAGGTGCTGACGCTCGGCACGGCCGCATGCCCGCCTTACCATCTTGCGATCGTAATCGGCGGCACCTCGGCCGAGCTCTGCATGAAGACGGTGAAGCTCGCCTCTGCGCGCTATCTCGATCAGCTGCCGAGCCATGGCTCGGCCGACGGCAATGCCTTCCGCGATCTTGAGATGGAGCGTGACATCCACAAGATGACGCAGTCGCTCGGCGTCGGCGCGCAATTCGGCGGGAAGTATTTCTGCCATGACGTGCGCGTGATCCGCATGCCGCGCCATGGCGCCTCGCTCCCGATCGGGCTTGGCGTGTCCTGCTCGGCCGATCGCCAGGTGCTGGGCAAGATCACGAAGGACGGCATCTATCTGGAGGAGCTCGAGCACAACCCCGCGCAATATCTGCCGGCGATCGAGCAGACGCTCGGTGGCGAGGTCGTCAAGATCGACCTCAACCGGCCGATGCAGGATATTCTTGCCACGCTCTCACAACATCCGATCAAGACGCGGCTGTCGCTTGCTGGCACCATGATCGTCGCGCGCGATTCCGCCCATGCCAAGCTGCGCGAGCGGCTGGAGAGGGGCGAGCCGCTGCCGGACTATTTCAAGGACCATCCGATCTACTATGCGGGACCGGCGAAGACGCCGGAGGGCTATGCCTCCGGCGCGTTCGGCCCGACCACTGCGGGGCGGATGGATTCCTTCGTCGACCAGTTCCAGGCGGCCGGCGGCTCGATGGTAATGTTGGCCAAGGGCAACCGCGCGCCCGCGGTGCGCGAGGCCTGCAAGAAGCATGGCGGCTTCTATCTCGGCTCGATCGGGGGGGCTGCGGCAAACCTTGCCGAACACTGCATCAAGAAGGTCGAAGTGGTGGAATATCCCGAGCTCGGCATGGAAGCGATCTGGCGCATCGAGGTGGTGGATTTCCCGGCCTTCATCATCATCGATGACAAGGGTAACGACTTCTTCAAGGACTTGAATCTGGGGTGAGGGTGCTGGGCATCGACGGATTCGCCAGAGGCTGGGTCGCAGTTTTCCTCGATGGCGAGCATCACGACGTGAGCTTCCACGGTGATATCGCCGCGGCGCTGTCGATTCCCTTCGATCGAGCTGCGATCGATATCCCGATTGGCATGACGGGGGACGGCGAGCGCGTCTGCGACCTCTTGGCGCGCGAAAGACTGCGGCCGCATGCCTCGCGGGTGTTCACCGGCGCGCGACGCTGGCTTTGGCAGGAGTTTTCTGACCCCGACCGGGCGAATCGTGAGGCGCTGCGGCGCCGCCAGACACGGGTATCGCGTCAGCTTTGGCATCTGGGGCCGAAGATCATGGCGGTCGATGCCTTGCTGCGCGCGACTGGCTCGCGCGATGTCCGCGAGGCGCATCCAGAGCTGGTATTCCTGCGCTTGAATGGCGGCAAGCCTTTGCAGTCGAAAAAATCGGAGCCGGGACTGAGGCTTCGCTTAAGACTGCTCAAGCGGCAAGGCGTGTGGGAAATCGACCGGTGGCTGGCCAAAGCGCGTATCGGCAGCGGCGCCAAGCGTGACGATGTGTTGGATGCGTGTGCGGTGGCTATCGCCGCACGCGACATGGCCGGCAGCGTTCCCGAGGGAACACCGCCAATAGATGCTTATCAGCTGCCGATGCAGATCTGGTTTTAGGGTTCGGCAGCTGCTTACGCCCGTGACCCCGTAAACGGAAAACTGCCCATCGGGCCGATGCCCATTTCGCCCGACATGCTGTTGCCCGCGACCTTGCCAGTAAACTCGAGCGTCAGGGGCATCGGATTGGTGATCGAGACCTTCCAGGCGACGTCGTCGCCATTCACGGTGCCGTCAAAGATTTCGGTGGAATTGCCGTCGGCGCCTTGGGTGCCCGTCAGCGTCGCGCCCGCGCTCGTCAGGTTCAAGGTCGCATTGCGCTCGCCCATCGGCGTGGTCATGACAAGGTTCCAGCTTCCGTCCACCGCCATTGATGTCTCCTCCGTACCCGCGCAAAACCGGAATGGTCTTGAAATCGGCAAGGCCCGCGCGGCGGGTATAGCCCATCTCACCGCCCGAGCCCAATTCATTTCGGCGCGCCAAAAGCGTCTCAGCCAGCAACGCTCTGGCTTGCGCGGATGCGATTGATGATGAGAATGCGAAACCCAGTGTATTGCACGGCGAAGGCCAGGATCTTGGCCCCCACCGCGACAACGGAGACGTAGAGCACCCACAGCCTGAGATCACCGCTTGCTGCGATCGCAATCGTGCCGGCGCCAAGCACGAACATCAGCCCGGCCCAGGCGTAGCCTGCGAAGGTGATGTAGTTTGGAATGGTCTCGACCGCGATCGGGGGCATGTAGCGCAGCATCCAGCCACGCTTCAGCATGACCGCGCCGACGGCAAAATGCGCGATCGCCGGTTTAGCCAAAACGAAACGGGGATCACGGGTCAGGATCGTCGCACCGCCCAGCACGATGACCAGCGCAAGGCTTGCCCAGGTCATGACGTGGAGCGGCGTGCCGCTGATGCGGGAATAGACCACCTGTCCGATTGCGCCGGCAATCGCGACCGCTGTTGCCAGCACGATGTTGTCGGTTGCAAGATAGATCGCCAGGAACACGATGGTGGAAAAGAAGTCGGTGCCGAGCCTGGCAAATACGTCTCTCATAATCCGTTTCCCGTGGTCGGTTTTCGTCTTTGGCCTGGATCAATGCGTATGGGTCAGGGCGTTTGCAGGCGGCTTGGCGAATTTCGGCTTGCGACACTCGGAGTACCATGTGGTGAAATACATCGCGCTGTTGCGCGCGGCGAACGCAATCACCAGGCTCGGCCAGATCGACAGTCCGGGGATATAGAGCACCGCCACATTGCCAAGCATCATCAACAGCGTGGCCAACGTCCAGGCGCCGGTGATGATGTAATTGGCGCGCAAAAAGCCGGGCATGGCCGCGGTCTCGGCCGGCACCGATTCAAGGGCGTATTGGAGGGTAAAGGGGTAGCGGATCAACATCGAGCCGAGCGAAATCGTAAAAATGCCGATGTCGACCGCGAGCTTCACCTTCGTTTGGCTCAAGGCGGGATCGATCAGCGCGAGATAGGTGCCGATGCCGGCAAACAGGATCGCCGAACCGGCCGCCAAAATTTTCACCGAGCGGCCTCGGGCGAGGTCGAAACTGATGGCGCCAAGGCAGGCCGCAGCGGCCCCGAACAGGCTAAGCGTGGCCGACGTCATCAACATCAGCACAGTGAACGCGCCATAGGGCGCTAGGATCAGGAAGATTGCCATTGGCAGCCTCGCTGGGCCAATCTTTACGCTGTCAAGATAAATAGCTTGACAAGGATGTTTCGGTCAAGCAAATCTTTACAGTGTCAAAATTAGTTGATCGCATTTTGGAATATGATTTTGAATCAGTAAGTTATGATCCGTCGTCGGGGGCATCGAGCGCCAAGGACGGCGTCCTCGCGCCTGTAACGTGCTAGCGCGCGGCGCCTGTCATCCGGGCCCGCGCCTTACGCGGACCCGTTGGCGGCTTCGCTCGCCTCGCGGGGTGCGAGGGTCAAGCGATCCTCAGTGCGCGCCCACAAAGTTGCCATGAAAGCCGTCGGGCACGCGGTGGCCAAGATGGATCAGCGCCAGAGGGCCGGCTTCGACGTCGGTGGCGTTGAAGACGGCGAGGTCGCTGTCGTTTGTTCGCGCGCGCCAGACCACTGCGAGCAGCCAGCCAAAGCCCTCGGCCGCCTGCTCGCTGCGTGCGACGAACACTGGCTCCGAGATGGTGTCGCCTGCGGGCAAGAGATAGTGGCCGAGCCGCTTGCCCTCGCCGTCGACATGGACGATGCCGGAGAGCGCACCGAACATCGGCAGATTCGGATTGGCGCAGGCGTACCAGCCGTGGCTGCTTTTGAGACCCGCGCGGCGGTCGTCGATGCGGGGAAATTCGCCGCCGAGATCATCGAGATAGGTCTGGCTGAAACGGTCGGTGTTGCCGGCGAGGTCAAAGGTCCAGCGGCAGAACCGCGCCCACGGCTTTTTCGGGTCGGTTGGCCGGCCGTCGGGATGGGGGAACAGCGGCGCTTGCTCGAACTGCATGACATCGGCGATGATCTTGCTGCCGTCCTCCCAGGCATTCATGACATGGAAGACGTAGCAGCTCTCGCCGCGGAACCAGACCATGTCCGCCGGTGAGCCATTGCGCTTCATCACACCGACATAGGCGCGCTTGTCCGGCTCCCAGGCGTAAGGCGGCTGACCTGCCATTGCGCGCGTCATGCTCCCGGTAATCGGGAGGATCGGAAACAGCACGTGATGTTCGGTGACGATGAAGTCGTGCACCATGCTGGCATAGGGCGCTTCGAACCGCTCGAACCGTGTCAGCTGGCCGGAGGCGCTGACCGATCCGTAAGCAAGGGTGGGGCTGAAGGGACCGGAGGCATTATAAGCGAAGAACACCAGCTCCCCAGTGAGCGGATCGACCTTCGGATGGGCGGTGAACGGCCCCGCGATGCGGCCGTCATAATTATAGTAGCCGCGCGTTGCCAGCGTGCCCGGTTCGATCTCGGTCGGCAGATGCGCTTCTTCCAGCGCAAGCAGACGGCCGGCATGGAAGATGATATTGGTGTTGGCGACCCCGCCATCTGTGGTCGTGGCCGGCGCATCCGCTAATTTGCGGCCGAAGCCAGCGAACAGGGCGCGACCGGCGTCATGTTCGGCCAGCCATTTCGGGGTGCGGACCCAACGGTTGCGGTAGGAGGCGCGGCCATTCTCGAGGTGAAAGGCGTGCAGCATGCCGTCGCCGACAAACCAGTGGGCACCGGGGACATCGAACTGCGGATTGGGGCCGTTGCGGTAGAGCGTGCCGTTGAGCTCGCGCGGCAGTTCGCCGGTGATCCGGAGAAATGCTGCGTCGCACTCAAAGGGAATTGGCGCGATGTTGGCTTGGTCCGGCTTTCCCACGACGCTTAGTGGCATGATCGGCTCTCCTCCCTGATCTTTACATCGTAAAGATACTGTTAAGCCGGTCCTCATTCCGCGTCAAGTGAAATCTTTACAGTGTCAAAATCGCGTCATATAAAGCATCCGTGATGCAAAAGACGGAAAAGGCCAAAACTTATCCGCGCGGCAGCGGCAATCGCCCAACGACCGCGCGTCCCGGCCGGAAGCGGCGGGGGATGCGCCCGGCCGCCGCGGGGGCGGATACACCTTACCATCACGGTGCACTGCGCGATGGGCTCTTGAAGGCGGCCGAGCAGGTTTTGGAGCGCGACGGGCTTGCAGGACTGACGTTGCGTGCCGTTGCGCGCGAGGCCGGCGTCTCGCATGCCGCGCCGACCCATCATTTTGGCGATCTTACAGGATTGGTCAGCGAGCTCGCCGCGATCGGTTTTCGGCAGTTCAACGCTGCGATGGCGGCCGCCTGCACGCCAGATACGCCGTATCCGGCGCGGGGGGGTGCCCGCGCCAAAGCCTATGTCGCCTACGCTCAAGCGCATCCCGGCATGTACGGCCTGATGTTCCGCAACGAGCGTCTCGACTATTCGCGGCCATCGCTGCACGAAGCCGCCGCAGCCGCGTTTGCGGGTTTGGCCAGCTCAGTCGCCGCCAGCCGTCAGGAACAGATCGAGGGGCAGGCGTTGACGCTGGAGCAGGCGGCTGCGATTGCGCGGGCCTGGTCGATGGTGCATGGCTTTACCATGTTGCTTTTGGATGGCCGGCTCACCGACATCTTGCGTCGGCTGCCCGAAGGCACCGATGTTGAGACGCTGCTCGGCGCCATGATCAAGCTGCCCATGGCCAACAAGTCGCATGGATGTTGAGAAAGTCCGGATCTGGCGTCGCGTGGCCGCGGCCGCTTGCCCCCACCACCTTCATTTGCTCTTTGCCGCAGACAAAGCCGCGGGCCATCTGTCGCCGGCTGTCTTAAACAGTGACCGCCCGCATCGCCTTGGCGATTGGACGGCCAGCTTTGTTGTTGTCGTTATTGTCGGCGATGTGCGAGCGCCAAATGATTGCGAACGGCTTGCTGCCAACAAGGCGCCGTGCGCCGGGTCGCTGCGAGTTGAGACCGGGTCTGCGCGGCGGGTTCCTCGGCCGCAGCCGCGCGACTGCGTCCGAGTGAGACGGTTTTTTGCGAAAACCGTCTTCGCTGATCAGCACGACACGACCGGCCTTGGGCGGTGCGCGTAGCACCTGACATTTCCGCGGAATCGTTCTAAAAGAAATCCGTCGCTGTTGTCGATCGCGTCAATCCTCCGAGCTCATGCCTGCCATCTCGCCGCATAGACCCTACCGGATCGGCCGTTCCCGCACGGGGCTCGGCCTCTTCGCCACCAAACCGATCAAGAAGGGCACCAAGATCATCCGTTATTTCGGACCGTTGTTGGATTCGCGAAAGAAGAAGGATGACGCCATCGAGAACAAATATCTGTTCGAGCTGAACAATCGCTGGACCATCGACGGCTCGGTGCGCGAGAACATCGCCCGCTACATCAATCACGCCTGCAAGCCGAATGCGGAAAGCGACGTTCGTCCTCGCAAGCGCAAGGTCTTCATTCGCGCGATCAAGAACATCGAGCCGGGCGAGGAGATCAGCTACGATTATGGAACCGATTATTTTAAGGCTTACCTGAAGCCGATCGGCTGCAAATGCGCCGCCTGCGAAAAGAAGCGCAGTAAGAAGCGCGCCGAAGCCCGTGCCGAACGGTTGCGGGAAAGAGAGAAGGTGGAGCGAAGAGCCAGGCGGCTCGCCGAAAAGCTTGCGAGGGCCAATGCGAAGCTGAAGAAGCTGAACGGCAAATCGAAGCTCGCCAACGGCAATGGAGCGCATGCCAATGGCCACGACAAGCGCGCCAATGGCAAATTCGGAAACAGCAAGCAAACGAACGGTCACGACCGCGCCACAGCGTGAGGCGTCGGCGCCTTGGCCTGATCAAGACCGCGAGGCAACCCAGAGCAGTTGTGTCTTTATTGCGCGCGAGGTTCGGGCCTCTGCCGCCGCGACGCCAGGGCTTCTCTTTAGCCCGAGCTAGTGCGGTTCGGTGAAACATACCGGTGGCGATGGC
>Ga0306921_10005883_pt1 | contig 12782 bp, 10 predicted proteins | sample sta12Cox44000080_FD_203760 | JGI IMG/M metagenome (GOLD analysis project Ga0306921, IMG submission 203760) | Lab enrichment of tropical soil microbial communities from Luquillo Experimental Forest, Puerto Rico - statoxic.12C.oxic.44.000.080 (v2)... | ecosystem: Environmental > Terrestrial >... | reverse complement strand
AACAGGGAGCATTTCACGAAACGTTGAACATCGCCGCGGTGTGGAAGCTGCCGGTCGTCTTCATTTTGGAGAATAACGAGTACCAGGCCTATACGCACGTGAGCCTTGAGGATGCGAATCACGTCGCCGGCGAGCCGCTTTCGAACAAGGCGCACGCCTACAGTATTCCGGGCGTATGTGTGGATGGAACCGACCCTTTGGGAGTCTACGACGAAGTCAAGCAGGCGGCCGATCGCGCGAGGACAGGGCAGGGGCCCAGCCTCATCGAATCGAAGTTTTACCGGTTCAGCGCGCACGGTAACGCAATCACCGTGCCGCCGGTGCCGACGCAGTTTCCGAAGCACGAGTCGATTGAGGTCTATGGCCGCAAAGGGGAGTATGAAGCAGCCAAGGGGAACGATCCCATTCTGAAATTCCGCCGCCAGATCATCGAGCGGTCGATTTTGACCGAGCCGGAGGCAAATAATATCGAGAACGAAGTGCGGGCGGAGATGGAAGAGGCCGTGCGTTTTGGACTGGCGAGCCCATTGCCCGCGCCCGAAGATGCGCTCAAGTATGTCTACGCCTAGGAGGGGAGAGCGATGGGCAAAGAAATGATGTACGGCGAGGCGATTGCGACGGCCATCATCGAAGAGATGCAGCGCGACCCCAGCGTCGTCTTTTACGGACAGAACATGGGGATGACGGAGCGCGATCCCATGTTGAAGATATTCGGAAGGGACCGTGTGAGGATCACTCCAATTTCCGAAACCGCGGAATTGGGCATCGCCGTTGGCGCAGCGATGACCGGGCTGCGCCCCATCGTCGAGTTGTGGATGAGTGAGTTCATGCTGGTCGCCTTCGACCAGGTTCTGAACGAGGCGCCGCGGCTGCGTTACATGTCGGGCGGCCAAGTGAAGGTGCCCGTCGTTTTTAAGGCAGGCTACGGATTTGCCGCAGGGTGGGCGGGGCAGCACTCCAATTGCCTGTATCACCTCGTGATGGGGACACCCGGTTTGAAAGTGGCGCTGCCCTCGACGGCGGCGGATGCGAAGGGGCTGATGAAGGCGGCAATTCGCGACGATAATCCTGTCGTTTTTCTGCAGCATTTTCTGCTGAGCCTCGAAAAAGGCGAAGTCCCGGACGGCGATTACGTCATTCCACTCGGAGTCGCGGACGTGAAGCGCGTCGGGACGGACCTTACGATCGTCGCGACGGGGTGGATGGTGCAGAAGTCGTTGGCGGCAGCGGCGCAACTGGAAGAAGAAGGGATCGATATCGAAGTGATCGACCCAAGGACCTTAGCGCCGCTCGACGTGAACACGATTGTCGAGTCTGTTAAAAAGACAGGGCGGGTTGTACTCGTCGATCAGGCGCCGCGGCATGCATCAGCGGCTATCATTGTTGCCGGCGAAATTGCGGAGCATGCCTTCTCGTTTTTGAAGGCCCCGGTTCGGCTGGTGACCGCGGAAGATACGCCTGTGCCGTTCAGCGAGCCGCTTGAGAGTTTCGTTTTGCCCAATGAAAACAAGATCATCCAAGCGGTCAAGTCGGCGTTGGCGAAACACGCGGCGGCAGTGTGAATACGAGTGGCTCTTGGCAAGTCCATGAGAACTTATGCTGAATTGCTGGCTTCGTACTGGACAATCGCAGGCGAGGCTTTTCCTCATACAGACAAGGAGTACAGCCCGTTTGACTTCAAGGATCGCGTCGAGGCTGTCGCGCAAGCCGGGTTTACTGGAATCGGCATATGGCACGCCGATTTGGAACGGACTCTCCAAAAACGCAACCTGAAGGAGATGAAGCGGATCCTGGATGACAACGGGATCATGCACGTAGAGCTAGAGTCTTTGACGGATTGGTTTCTCGAAGGCGAAAGGAAAAAACAATCCGACATCCTAAAACACAAACTGCTAACGGCAGCCGAGACGCTCACAGAGCAGTACAGAAAACAGCAACCCAAGAGGATGCCGAGGCGAAGGATAACGTGTTTTGATTAATTACTGCGGTTTTTCCGCAAGGCTTTGGTTTGCTCGGTAGATGACGTATTCGCGGATCGCAGAGGCGTCCTGCCGCGAGAGTTCCTTCGAGAAGGCGACCATCCCGTAAGCTTGAAGCATCCCGTCAACCACGATCCGAAACCACTGATCGTTACCGAGGGCATCCGAGTAGCGAAGATCAGGCAGGACGCCGCCGCTCACGGCTACATCGCCGTGGCAACCGCTGCAGTAGTGTTGGTACAGCGCCTCGCCGGCTCTGATTTTCCGAGTGCTTGCCCTGCTAGGTGGTGGGGCGAGCGCTCGCAATTTCACTTCCGGTGCAGGCGGCAGAACGGCCTTTCCTCCTAACTTGAACGCCAACATGCGTGGGACATTGGTCATCTGCGGCCGCTGCAACCCAACTTCGCCGGCCGCGAGTGGAAGCGCGCCTCCCCAGCCGACCAGAATGGCGACGAATTGGTCTCCGTTTACTGAATAGGAGATCGGTCCCGCGATCACCCCACTCTCCGTAGAGGCCGACCAGAGTTTGTCGCCCGTTGTTGCGCGCAGCGCCTCGAACTGACCGTAACCGGTTCCTTCAAAAACCAAATTTCCTGCGGTTGAAAGGGCACCACCGTTCCATGGACCCGGTCGCTCGGCGCGCCACACTTCCTTCTGGTTGATGGGATCCCAGGCGGTGAGATGGCCTTTGATCGTCGCGAGAACCACTTTCTTGATTTCAGCCGCTTGTGGCATTCCTGCTGCGACGGGATCAATGCCATTGTTCCAACCAAGGGAGCTATGGCTGAAATTCTCGGCGGATTTGTAAGGAAAGCCACTGTCGAGAACCGGAAAATAGACGAGCCCCGTCATTGGGCTATAAGACGCGGGCTGCCAATTGTGGGCCCCGCCCGGTCCGGGAAAAACAACTAGAGGCTTCTCACTTTTCTCGTATTGTGCCTGGTGCGATTCGATGGGGCGCCCCGACTGCAGATCGATGCCAGTGGCCCAACTAACTTGAGTGAAAGGCTTCGCAGAAATGAGCTTGCCCGTCGCGCGGTCAAGCAGATAAAAGAAGCCGTTCTTGGGAGCGTGCAAAAGGACCTGGCGAACCTGGCCTTCGATGGCGAGATCGGCGAGAATGATTTGCTGCGCCGAATCGTAATCCCACTCGTCGTTCGGATTCTCCTGGTAGTGCCACACGTACTCGCCGGTATCCGGCTTGAGCGCGATTAGTGAAGAAGTGAATAAATTATCCTGCGACTGGGAGTTACGAGCTTTCCGCGCCCACGGATCAGCGTTTCCCGTGCCAATGTACAGCAAATCGAGTTGCGGATCATAGGCCATGCCGTCCCAAACGGTGCCCCCACCCCCATTTTTCCACCACTCACCACTCCAGGTTTTTGCGGCTTTCTCGAGGATCGGGCTTTCAAAGGGGTGCGAAGGATCACCTGGCACTGTATAGAATCGCCAAATAAGCTTACCGGTATTCGCGTCGAACGCGGATATGTATCCGCGTACACCAAACTCCGCGCCAGCGTTGCCTATAAGGACTTTCCCTTTTACGACGCGCGGCGCGCCGGTAATTGTGTAACGCGAGTTCGGGTCGATCGTCAGAGTCTCCCAAACGGGCTGTCCCGTCGCCGCATCGAGCGCAATTAATCTCCCGTCGAGGGTTCCGACGTAAACTTTTCCCATCCAAGCGGCCGCACCGCGATTCACGACATCACAGCAGGCGTTTACTCCCCAAGCGGGCGGCACCTTCGGGTCATAGGACCAGCGGAGCGCGCCAGTCGCGGCGTCAAGGGCAACGACTTTGCTCCATGCCGTGGTGAAAAACATGACGCCGTCCACGACGAGAGGAGTGGCCTCCTGTCCGCGGCGAGTATCCAGGTCGAAGTACCATGTCAGTCCAAGTTGATGGATGTTCTGATCGGTGATTTGATTCAGCGGGCTGAAACGCTGCTCATTGTACGTCCTTCCGTAGGTAAGCCAGTTGCCGGGCTCTTTGTCCGTGTTCGTGAGGCGTCCGGTGTCTACGCGCGCCATTGCGGAGGTACGATCCGTCGTCCGACCTCCGTCGGAATGACCACACCCAACGCAGACAAGGGCAGTCAGGCACAGCAATAAGCGATAAGCGGAAGCTTGACGCAAGTGGATTCCCAGTTGCGCCCGTCCTCGAAGGGGACTCCAGAACGAAATCATTGCGAATCTCCGTCAGCGCAACGTGATATCTTCTGCAGCTTTCAGTGTCAAGCACCGGGAGGGCCGAATCCCGCTGCTCCCCGTCAACCCCAGCGGATTTGAATTTGGTCCTCCGGGTTCCCCTGCGGCGCCGACACTCTTCGCCTGATTGCTCGGGCTCGACTACAACAATATCGCGAAAGCTGCGTACAATGGCTTGACCGTTACCGCCCTCGAGAGGCTAAGCAAGGTGTTCTATCTGAATGCTAACTACACCTACGCGCGCACCATCGATAATGGCAATTTCACGACGTTCATTAACCTGCCGCAAGTTTGACTATGCGGCCGAGCGTGCTAACTCCAACCAGGACGTTCGCAACCGGTTTGTCGCCAACTTTACGGCCACCGCGCCTCAGGACTCATGGCTGCGCAATTTTGAATTCAGCAGCATCATCACTCTTCAGTCGGGACGGCCCTTCACGCTGTTCGCGGGCAACGGCACCTTCGGGGATCTGGCAGGACAGTCCACGGATCGCGTTGGCGGGCCACCGTTGGGAACAGCCACATGTACATCGGCGGTCAATTGCTCCACCACAGTGACGCGGAACACGTACATAGGGGATAGCCTGAAGGCCTGGGACCTGCGCTTGTCGAGGTATTTTCAGTTCAAGGAAAGATACCGGCTCGACGCCAGTGTTGACGCCTTCAACGTGTTAAATCGGGCCAACGTGGATGAGCTGAGCTCGGTCTACGGCTCTCCTGTGTTCTGCGGAGCTTCGCCAGCGGTTCCGAAGCAGTATAAAGATGCGACGACATTGGCGATTCAACAAGGATCGGTTTCGTGCGGTGCTCAGGCAGCCGTGGCCAATCCACCAGCGTTCCTTAGCCTGGGCCTGTTGCCGGTGACGATTCCGAATACGCCGAATCCGGTGTTTGGCAGACCCCGTACCATGTTTAATCCGCGCCAATTTCAGTTTTCCTTGAAGCTGTCGTTTTAGGTGATGCTGCTTACCGCTGATCTCGTCTGCACATGAGCCGGGGTTGCTCGCGGCCTGGACCATGAATCACTGGATAAACAGACTTGATTCCTGACCGCCCATTTTCGCCGCGTTATACCTGGTATGTCGTCTTGGTTTTGATGCTTTGCTATGCGCTTTCGCTGATCGACCGCCAAATCCTGAGCCTGTTGGTTACGCCGATGAAGCACGACTTGCACATCAACGACACTCGCATCGGTCTACTTCAGGGCTTATCTTTCGCACTGTTTTATACGCTGGCCGGCCTGCCCCTCGGCAGATTGGCCGATTCGTGCTCACGCCGACGGATCATCACCGCCGGCGTGGTCGCCTGGAGCATCATGACTGCCGTGTGCAGCGTGGCCCGGAATTTCTCCTCGCTTTTCTTGGCACGCATGGGAGTGGGTGTAGGCGAAGCCGCGCTTTCGCCTGCTGCACTTTCGCTGATTGCTGACTCCTTTCCCCGCAACGAGTTGGGTTTGGCGCTCAGCGTCTATTCCATGGGCATCTACGTCGGTTCAGGACTGGCGATGATTGTTGGCGGGTCGGTCGTGGAGGGTCTTTCGCACCGCCCGGAAATCACTCTGCCGGTTCTCGGCACGATCGCGTCCTGGCGCGCCACGTTCTTGGTCGTGGGACTTCCAGGACTTATCGTTGCACTGCTGACGCTGACGATTCGCGAGCCGCAACGCCGGTCTTTGCTGCTCCCAGCAAGCGATCATGCGCTTGATCTGAGCTTCCACGAAGTGCTGCAGCAGTTTCGCAGCAGGGTGCGGTCCGTCGGGGGTATTTCGCTGGGGATGGTTTTCCAGGCTGTATCTGGTTATGCATTTCTCGCCTGGGGACCCATTTTTTTTCAGCGGACATACGGATGGACTGTGGGACAGTCAGGGAGAATGCTTGGCGTCCTTACGTTGATATTCGGATGCCTCGGCATGTATACGGGCGGGGGGTTGTGCGATCGCTGGCAGAGGCGTGGAATAGCGGAGGCGCCGTTGCGTGTAGGCGTATTCAGCGCTGCGGGAACTGCCATCGTGTTCCCGCTCGCACTGCTTGTTGGCCGTGCCACCTGGACCACGGGCGTCCTTGCGGCCGCGATTTTCCTCCTCGCCCTGCCGATTGGCAGTTCGTACGCCGCTCTGCAGCTGATCTTCCCCAACCAGCTGCGCGGACAGGTATCCGCGCTTTTCCTATTTACCCTGAGCCTCGGAGGACTCTCGCTGGGCCCGCTGGTACCAGGCCTGCTGACCGATTACCTGTTTCGCAATGAGAAGATGATTGCCTCCTCCCTGGCAATCACGATTGCAAGCGCTTCGATATTGATGTGGGGCTTGTTCCTGGCGACGTATCGGCCGTATCGAGAGCATTACCTGGCCGCGCAACGTGCGAGCGCCAGCTAAAGGCCGACATTGTCTTGAAAATGGCTACTTCTCCTGAATTGTCTCGAGGTAGCGGACCAAATTCGAAATACGCATTTGAACTATGGCATCGTCATGGCCGCTGACTTGCAAAAACAGGGGTCCCCAGATGGGCATGTCCGACGATCCGTGCGCGCCCGATACCCCGTTCCGGAGCACGGTGGTCACGTGATCGGAGGGAAACTTTCCGCCGTTCTTTTTGGCTAGCTGCGTAAGGTTCGCCGGCGGATTTTTCAGCGACGTCGCGGCAGGTCCGTTTCCTTTCCCACCGGCGCCATGGCACGGCGCACAATACGAATGAAACATTTCGCTGCCTGAATTCGGCGAGGTCGTTTGAACGGGTTCTTTCTTAACCTCCTTGGACTGGGATTGTGCCTTGGGGGGAGCGATCGAGAAGGAGAAAATGGCCGCCACCAGGTAAGCATTGCGGAAAATGTTCGTCTTCACGCTTGGCCTCCATCAACCGTATGCAGAGATTTTCGTTGAAATGCCGCGTTATGCCCGAGCATCGGCAGCGCTGATCAACGTGACTGCATCGTCCAACGTCTACTCTTCTGCTGATATGATTGTCAATGAAATCGCCCGGCGTGACCGTCCGTTTCCGAGCGATAATCGGCCATTTCTCATCCCGCTCGGAGCAAAAACCGCTTTCACAAGTACAATGTCTAATCGTGGCAGCACAACGGCGGCGGGGAAGGGAATGGAATTGCTCTCGAAAAGACCGGTGCGTCCGGTTCGTGTGGCTTCACTTACAGCCGATCTGGACCGCCGGAAGAACGGAGTGGTTTACCTGCACTCGCCGAAACCACTCGGGTCTTATCCTGAACGGATGACCGACCGGTTGGAGCATTGGGCGGCCCAGGCTCCCGCTCGCATTTTTCTGGCGCAGCGCGAGGCGAGTGGCGAGTGGCAGACCACGAACTATTCGCAGGCATTAACGCGCGTCCGCCGTCTTGCGCGGGGGTTGCTCGATCATGGCCTTTCAGAGGAAAAGCCCCTGATTATTCTTTCCGGTAACAGCATCGAGCACGGATTGCTCGCCCTCGCGGCGATGTATGCAGGGGTTCCCTACGCGCCGATCGCGCCCGCATACTCGCTGGCCGTACGGGAATTCACGGCGCTTTCTCACGTGTGGCAGAACCTCGGACCGGCCATGGTTTTCGTTGATGACGGCGCAAAATTCGAGCGTCCGCTAAGATCGGTGCTGCGTAGCGGCACCACGGTTGTCTTTCACACTTCCTGTCCGCAGGGAATTCCCGCCCTCTCGCTGGCCGAGCTCGAAAGTGCGGACCCCTCACCGGCTGTGGACGAGGCCAACCGGCGCACGCAGCCCGAAACGATCGCCAAGATTCTCTACACATCCGGCTCGACGGGTCTGCCCAAAGGAGTGATTACCACGCAGCGCATGCTGTGCTCAAATCAGCAAATGCTTTGCGAAGTGCTGCAGTTTCTGGCGGACGAACCGCCCGTCCTGTGTGACTGGCTCCCGTGGAACCATACCTTCGGGGGAAGCCACAATTTTGGGATCGCGCTTTACAACGGCGGATCGCTCTACATCGATGCCGGCAAGCCAACCAAGGAGTTGTTCGGCGAAACCATTTGCAACTTGCGGGATATCCCGACGACCGCTTATTTCAACGTTCCCAAGGCCTACGAAATGCTGGTCGAGCATCTTCGCACCGATTCAGACTTGCGGCGGACGTTTTTCAGCCGCTTACAGTGCCTTTTCTTCGCGGCTGCCGGTCTCAGCCAGCATATTTGGGATCAGTTGCAGAACATTGCTTTCGAGACCTGTGGCGAAGAGATCCTCGTTGTCACTGGCCTCGGCGCAACGGAGAGCTCGCCGTACGCTCTTTCGACCGGCATCGATGGAGCGGCTGCCGGCCATCTCGGTTTGCCTGTCCCGGGAGTCGAGTTGAAACTGGTTCCCGTAGACGAGAAACTCGAAGCCCGTTTGCGCGGCCCTTCAATTACACCTGGGTTTTGGCGCAGACCTGAGCTGAACGCGGCCGCTTTCGACGAAGAGAACTATTACTGCCTGGGAGACGCCGTCCGCTTTCTGGATCCGGACAATCACTTGAAAGGATTTCTTTTTGATGGTCGTCTGAACGAGGACTTCAAACTGTCCACGGGCACGTGGGTGCGGGTTGGTCCTTTGCGCATGCGGCTCCTCGCGCACTTCGGGTTGCTGCTCCAGGATGTGGTTTTTGCCGGACCTGACCGCGAATTCGCCACGGCGCTGCTCTTCCCGGCGGTCGAGGCCTGCCGCAAACTCTGCGCTAACCTGCCGGAAACTGTTCCTCCAGCCGAGTTGTTTGCTCGCGCTGAAATTCGAGTCGCTTTCCGCGAGCGCTTGGAATCTTTTGCTGCGGCCAGTACCGGGAGTTCGACGCGCGTTGAGCGGGCGATTCTGCTCGACCGACCGCCGTCGATCGAAGTGCAGGAGATCACCGATAAGGGTACGATCAATCAGAAAGCGGTGTTGAAGAACCGCAGCGAGCTCGTGGAAGATCTTTACCGGGAGCTGGTCCCCGCCCACGTGCTCTCAATTTCCGAGGTTCACCCTTGACGCCTCCCCTGCAGATCGATGTTGACTCCCTCACTGCCATCGACGTCCACGTACATCTGGAGGCGGTTAACGATGCCACAGCGACGGACGATGCCGCCAAGAAATACTTCGGCAACAGCGGCGCGTCGCGTGACCCCAACGCGCTAGCGGACTACTATCGCTCGCGAAAAATGGCCTTCGTTATTTTTGCCGTCGACGAGAGCCTCACTGGCAGACAGCGCGTCACGAACGACGAGGTCGTGCGATTTGCAGCCGCGAATGCGGATGTCGCCATTCCTTTTGCGAGCGTCGATCCTCACCGTGGATCGCATGGTCTGCGCGAAGCGAAGCGCCTTCTTGCGGAAGGAGCGGTGCGCGGATTGAAGCTCCATCCTCCCGTGCAGCAGTTTTCCCCGAGTGATCAGCTTGCTTACCCTCTCTACGAAATCTTTGCAAAGGCGAAATTGCCGGTAGTTTTTCACACCGGTCACAGCGGGATCGGGACCGGCATGCCCGGCGGAGGTGGCGTCCGTCTGAAGTATGGCAATCCGATGCCGATCGACGACGTGGCGGTGGATTTTCCGAGCCTGCCGATCATCATGGCGCATCCCTCCTTCCCCTGGCAGGATGAGGCGATTTCCATTTGTCTGCACAAGCCCAATGTGTACATCGACCTCTCGGGATGGTCTCCCAAATATTTCTCACCGACATTGATTCAGTACGCCAACACGCGATTGAAGAACAAAGTCCTGTTTGGCTCGGATTACCCGTTCATTACCCCTGACCGCTGGCTAGCCGATTTCAAAGCGATTCCGATCCGCGATGAAGTCCGTCCCCTGATTCTCAAGGAAAACGCGGTCCAGCTGCTCGGCTTGACCAAAACGTAAAGCCAGCCCTGTCTGAACCTTGAAAGCAGTGTCGGTGAAGCCCTGCAAAAATGCTTTGCTTGACACCTGCTTCCGTTGCGAGTAGATTCCCGGCGAACAACGGCCAATTCATGGGGCGCGAGTTTCCGAGTCTGTGAGAGGCGGTGGCTGTGGACGTTTATTCTCACGATATTCTCCTCGTGGGTGGTGGCGGGGCAGGACTGCGCGCCGCCATCGCCGCTGCCGAACTAAATTCCGCTCTGAAAATCGCAGTCGTCTCCAAGGTCTACCCCATGCGCAGCCACACGGTGTCCGCCGAGGGCGGAGCGGCCGCAGTTGCAAAAGCGGGCGACACTCTTGACGAGCACGCGTACGACACGATTTCCGGCGGAGACTGGCTGACCGATCAGGATGCGGTGGAAGCTTTCGTCAAGGAAGCCCCGGAGGAACTGCTGCGCCTCGAACATTGGGGCTGCCCGTGGAGCCGCGAACCCGACGGACACGTTGCGGTGCGCGCGTTCGGCGGAATGAAGAAAATGCGCACTTGGTTCGCGGCAGATAAGACCGGCTTCCACTTGCTGCACACCCTGTTTCAGACCTCACTGAAATACACAACCATCACGCGGTACGACGAATGGTTTGTAACGCGACTGCTGGTTGACGAAGGCCGCGTGCAGGGTGTTGTCGCGATCGAGCTGATGTCCGGGCGCATCGCGGCCATCATGGCAAAAGCGATCATTCTTTGCACGGGTGGCTGCGGGCGCGTCTTTCCGTTTACGACAAATGCCAACATTAAAACCGGTGACGGCATGGCGCTCGCTTATCGCGCCGGAGCTCCGCTGAAGGATATGGAGTTCGTCCAGTATCACCCCACGGGTCTGCCTTTCACCGGAATTCTTATTACGGAAGCGGCGCGGGCCGAAGGCGGATATCTCCTGAATAAGGACGGATACCGCTATCTTCAGGATTACAACCTCGGGACGCCGCAGCCGAAGCCGGTTTTGCGCTCGATGGAACTGGGCCCGCGCGACCGGCTCTCGCAGGCTTTCGTCAAGGAAGCGGAGAAGGGACGAACCTTCGAAGGCCCGTATGGCGACTTCGTGCATCTCGACTTGCGGCATCTCGGCGAGAAACTGATCGACCTCAAGATTCCCTTTGTTCGTGAACTCTGTCTGAAATATGAAAATATCGATCCGGTCAAGGAACTGATCCCTGTTCGCCCCGTCGTGCACTACATGATGGGCGGTGTGCACACGGATATTAACGGAGCCACGCCGCTTCCCGGATTGTTTGCGGCGGGCGAAGTTGCGTGCGTCAGTATCAATGGCGCGAACCGGCTGGGCTCGAATTCATTGCCGGAGCTGCTTGTTTTCGGGGCCCGGGCAGGCAAATCAGCGGCCGCTTTCGCTTCACAGAAGGATGGCACCACGCCGGCCGCGCTTTTGCAGGCACAGGACGAAAAACGCAGCCTGGAGACGTTGCTGGGAAAGACGGACGGCTCGGAACGCATTGCCACGCTCCGGGAAGAAATGCAAAAGACCATGGAAAAGAGCGTGGGCATCTACCGAACCGGCTCTTCGTTGGAGGCAGCCGGGACGAGGGTCGCGGAGCTTCAGGACCGTTTTAAGCGAGTCATGATCGATGATCACTCGCAAACGTTCAACACGAACTTGATGACGGCCCTGGAGCTTTCTTTCATGTTGGATGTGGCGGCTTCCATGGTGGAATGTGCGAAAAAGCGCGTGGAGTCTCGTGGCGCCCACCAGCGCAGCGATTTTCCGAAGCGTGACGATCAGAATTTCCTGGCTCACTCGATGGTCATGCGAGAGCCCGACGGCACTGCCCAGGTGCAGTATTTGCCGGTGACGATTACGCGCTGGCCGCCGGGCGAAAGGGTCTACGGGCAGCCGGCTGAAAAGACCGCGAAGGGATAAATAAGAATGGCGGACAACATTCAGCTTGATGTCGCGCGGTATTCCCCGGAGCGTGACGACTTTCCGTCCTTCCAGAGTTACACGGTTCCACTGCGGAAGGATTGGGTCGTCCTCGATGCGCTCAACCATATTAAGGATAAGGTCGATGGGTCCGTCACTTTTCGCTGGTCGTGCCGAATGGGTGTTTGCGGCAGCTGCGGCATGATGGTGAACGGGAAGCCGAAACTGACCTGCGCCACCTTCCTTTCTTCCTATGCGCCCGGCCCCGTTCGTGTGGAGCCGCTTCGCTATTTCCCGGTGGTCCGGGACCTCGTTGTCGAGATGTCGGACTTCATGACCAAGTTCCGCAAGGTGAAGCCCTGGCTCGTGCGCAAGGAAGAGAAACCCATCTCCGAGGGAGAGTACCTTCAGACGCCGCAGCAGCTCGAGAACTACAAGCAATTCAGCATGTGCATCAACTGCACGCTCTGTTATGCCGCGTGCCCCGTTTACGGCCTCGATCCCCTCTTCATCGGACCTGCTGCCATCGCCACGGCCCAGCGGTACAACCTCGATTCCCGCGACCAGGGTGCCGAGGAGCGCATGGACATTCTCGCGCAGCATGAAGGGATTTGGGGATGCACGTTCGTGGGCGAGTGCACGAAGGCGTGTCCAAAGAATGTCGACCCGGCGGGCTCCATTCAGCAATACAAACTGACAGCGGCGATGCACTGGTTCAAAAGCTTGCTTATGCCGAAGGCTTCAAAATGAACGTTCCAGCCCGCTCGGCTCCTCGGCACACGCCGTATCATCCGCGCTGGTACCGGACGCCCGTCTCGACCTATTGGTGGATACAGCAGTGGTCCTATTTCCGTTTTG